>JAANMY010000763.1_pt1 | contig 41735 bp, 24 predicted proteins | sample 7279691 | NCBI WGS metagenome assembly JAANMY01 (sample SAMN14094543, study PRJNA606508) | bioreactor metagenome | isolation source: A lab-scale SPAN reactor treating ammonium-rich wastewater day 388 | place: Ireland: Galway | collected 2018-02-07 | reverse complement strand
CCAGCGCTTGAAGCAGCGGTGCACCGCGCTCCTGGAGCCGTACTCCCGCGGCAGGTCCTTCCACTTCGCGCCGTTGTCGAGGATCCAGAAGATGCCCGCCACCGCCTTGCGTTTGTCCGTCGGCGGCCGCCCGCCCAGAGGGCTGCGCGGCGCATCGGGCACCCGCTCGCAGATCCAGTCAAGCTGCTCGTCCGTGAGTCTCATCGTCATGCATTCTCATACGCGCGATAATGAAGGAGGTTCCGGGATAGGCTTTAGCGTGAAGCCGGCTTCGCCGCAACGGTGTCGCTATCTGGCTCTGTATTCCAGGCTCGCGACGGTGACGTCGTCGGCGAGGTTGTCGGTGCCGGCGAAGCGGCGCACGGCCTCGAAGAGGCTGTTGACCTCGGCGTCGGTCGAGTCGGCGTCGGCGAGCGTGGCGAGGATTCGGTCGAGGCCGAACTCCTGCCCCTCGGGCGAAGGCTGCTCGACGACGCCGTCGGAGAAGACGATCATGCGCGCGCCGGGCGGGAAGGGGGCTTGCTCGCTCTCGTAGGGGACGTCGGCATCGACGCCGAGGGGGAGTCCGCCGTTGGCGTCGAGTTTGTGCGGCCTGCCGGAGGCGGATCGGTAGAGCCAGTGCCCGTGTCCGGCATCGACGAATCGCACGGTGTTGTGGGCGGGGTCGAAGACGCCCGCCCAGAGCGAGATGAACCGGCCCGCCACGATCTGGCGGCTGATCTGCGCGTTGACCTCGTTGAGGGCGACGGCGGGGTCGGGGTCGCGGCGCAGGGCCTGATTCAGCATGGTCTGCGTGGTGGCCATGAGGATGGCCGCGCCGACGCCCTTGCCCGCCACGTCGCCGAGGTACGCGGCGACGCGGCCGTCCGGGAGGGGCATGATGTTGAAGAGGTCGCCCGCGACCATTCGTCCGGGTCGCATGCGCATGAAGTAGGCGAAGGGTCCGATCTGGCCGTGGGGGGGGGGCATGAGGAGCTTCTGGGCGGCGGCGGCGGCTCCGACGTCGCGCATGATCTCCTCGTTGAGTTTCTGGAGGCTCGCCCGCTTGAGGTTGGCGAGGGCGAGGCCGAACATGCGGCAGACGGCCTGGCAGAAAGCGGCGGCGTCGGCCTGGACCTGGGACTCCTGGTGCCGTGCGTCGAGGTAGAGATAGGCGGCGACGGTGTCGCCGATGTAGACGGGAGCGCAGAGGGCGGAGTGGATGCCGAGGCGCATGATGGATTCGCCGTACGCGCCCTGCTGCATCTGGCTGGTGAGTCGGACGACGCCGCCGCCTGATGCGGCGTTGATGAGGGAGCGCGAGAAGGCGAGGTCGTGGGAGGGGGCGTCGCGCTGGCTGGGGCCTCGGTATCCGATGACTTCGACGTCCGCGCCGCTGGTGCGGATGAGGGCGGCGCGTGGGAACCCGGTGCCGCTGGTGACGGCGTCGAGGACGGCCTTGGCGAGCGAGTTCTCGTCCGGGGAGGCGTTGATCTGCGCGGCGCACTCGATGAGGAGTTCGAGCCTCTGCTGGGCGATCGAGCGGAGTTCCTGCTGGGGGACGTGCTGGACGCGGTGCCCGGTGGAGCCGAAGTCGTTGGTGGTGGGGAGGGTTGAGGGGGGGGCGTCCGCGGAGCGGACGCGGAAGGTCCAGGGGCCGATGCGGAGGAGGTCGCCCTCGTTGATGGGCGAGGGGGTGTTGACTTCGAGGCGCACGCCGTTGACGAAGGTGCCGTGGCGGCTTTCGAGGTCGGTGACGAACCAGGTGTCGGCGCGGAATGCGACCATGGCGTGTCGGCGTGAGACGGTCTGGTCGGCGAGTTGTGCCTCGCAGGTGGTGCCGCGGCCGAGGGTGCAGGGCTTGCCGGCGGTGATCTCGACGGGGTCGATGGGCGGCCCGGCGAGCGGGTCAAGACGGATGACATTCTCCAGCACCGAACTCGCGTTCATCGCGCTTGCCACCGACCCCGGCCCGGGCCGGGGGAACCCACAAGCGTACCCGCGAAGTGGATCGGCGTCAGGCCGGCGGTGCGATCAGGGGCAGCCGGCGGTCCAGAGGTTGAGGAATGCGATGAAGTCGAGGGAACTGACCGTGCCGTCGCCGTTCACGTCGGCGCGTGGATCAGCGGTGGTGTAGGCGTTGAGGAAGGAGAGGAAGTCGAGTGTGTCAACCTTGGCGTCGGTGTTGAAGTCGGCGGCGCACGGGGTGTAGAGGATGCGCACGGTGGCGACGTTGGAGTTGCCGGTCGCGCTCGTCACGCGGAAGGTCATGGTGTCCATACCGGTCGCATCGGCGTTGGCGCGGAGGAGCCTGAATGGTCCGTCGGGGCCGGGGACGATGGTCGCGCCGGCGGGTGGCGAGAGCACTTCGAAGGCGATGGGCACGTCGCGGTCGTCGAAGGTGTGGGCCAGTTCGACGAGCGCGTCGGTTCCGGGGTCGATGTGGATGGAGAAGTCGGAGGCGGCGGGTGGGTTGCCGCTGGGGTTGGCGCCGCCGAAGGCCACGGTGACCTCGACGGGCTGTGAGCGGACGAGCATGCCGTCGTCGTAGAGGGCCTCGGTCTGGAGGCGAGAGACACCCGCGCCGAGGGTCCAGCCGTGGACGGTGAGCGGTACGGCGGAGTCCTTCGTTGCGGCGAGGACGCGGGCGTGTTGCAGGAGACGGACCTCACGGAGTCCGGGTCCGGCGGCGGCGGCGTCGAAGGTGAAGGCGGTGTTCCAGTTGCCCGAGGTTTTCTGTGCGACGATCGAGGCGGATCGGCCGCGGTTGTTGACGACGAGCGGCCAGGCCCAACTGCCGGTGGAGGTGGTGGGCGAGTTGTCGTAGCCGAGGATGCGCATGTCGTGCCAGCCGTCGGCGAGGAGGGTGGTGTCGAGGGTGAGTGTCTGGAAGAAGAAGGCGTCGTCGAATCGGCGCCCGTCCACGAACAGCTCGAAGAAGGTGATCGAGCCTCCGGGCCTCGTGGTGGAGCCGGACTGGGTGAGGTTGATGGTGCCGCTGACCGGCCCCTGGGGGGGATTGGCGACGGTGATGGTGGGGATGTGGTCGTGGGGGCGGGTGATGGGGTCGCCGTAGAGGAGTCCCTGGAAGGGCGCGTAGGAGACGGAGCGGAAGACGGACTCGCCGAGGGACATGCCCTGGAAGTAGTAGACGTGGGCGCGGGCGTGCGGGAACTTGCCGGGGTAGTTGCAGGGTTCCTCGACGGTGCCCCAGGTTCCGCTCGCGCCGTTGGTGATCCAGTGGGACATCTTGGTCTGAGAGCCGACGTCGAAGGTGGCGGCGTAACTGGTGAGGTGGTCGCAGAACGCGCCGGGGAGGATGGTGAGGTTGGCGCTGGGCACGTCGAGCGTGGCGATGCCGGTCATGATGCCGAGGCAGTCGTGGCGGCCTTCGGGAAGGACGGCGAAGAGGTGCTCGGCCTGCCCGCCGAGGTTCGTGATGGCGGAGACGGCGGCGGGGTAGGCGTTGTGGCGCGGCCCTGACCTGGCCTGATCGGTGGTCTGCATGAAGTAGAAGGTGCCGGGCGGGCGGGTGCCGTCCACGGCGGCGGAACGGTCGATCATGGCGATGGTCTCGGCGGCAGAGTTGCCGCGTGTGCCGGTATAGCCGAGCAGGGCGCCGATGAAGTAGCGGCGTGCGTTGGGGTCGTTGCTTGGGTTGCCGCTGAGCCAGGAGTACTCGCTGTCGAACCTCTGGGGGGTGTTGCTGCCGCCGAAGTAGCGGTTGCCGTAGGCGGAGGTGAGTCCGCCGGCGAGGATTTCGTCGGCGACGAAAGCGAGGGTGTACGCGCCCGAAAGGGAGAATCTGGTGACAGGGGAGCACCCGTCGGAGACAAGGTTGGGGGCGTTGAGGTAGAAGGTGTCGGAGGAGGAGATGACGATGTAGTCCACCTGTCCCCAGAGGCCTCGGCGTTCGATGGTGGCGAAGAGTGCGGGGAGGTTGAACTGGACGAAGGAGGCGTAGTCGGCCGCGCCCGGCTCCATGTAGAGGACGTGGGTGTCGGGGATGCCGCGGACGGCCTTGTAGTGGTGGCCCACTTCGAGGCTGCGCCGGTCGAGCGGGTCGATGATGAGCAGGACGTTCTCGGGCGTGCCGCCTGCGCGGGCAAGCCCGGCGGCGAGTGAGAGACCGAGTGTGGCGTACTTGAGACGACGACTGACTGGACCTCCGCAGGCCATGGCCGTTGCTCCACTCCCCACCGTTTGCCCCGGAGCGCGGGTGCAGCGTTCGCACGCCGCGTCACGCCCCGTGTGTGCTCAGCGATTCCCTCTTTTCAGTCTACCGCAAGGTGTCGGGAAGCCCAAGAGAACCAGGCCGAAACGGCAGGTCCGGGACGGAGAACGCTATCCGCACATAACACGAACACGCCCGATCGTGCCTTCGCACCTCGGGCATCTCCCGGTATGCTCTGGCCATGACCGACTCGGGGGGACGCGAGAAGACGCGGGAGCCTGCACCCGTCGATCCGGATGCGTTGACGCGCTCGATCCCGCCGGACGCGCTCCGGGCGGTGGAGGTGGGCGCGCATCGTGGGCGAGGCGGATCGGCAGCGCATCGACTTCACTCGTCAGCGCAGGTCACGATGCCAAGGCCGCCGAGTGGCGGGCACGGCTGAGCGCTCCAAGCGATAGCGAGGAGTCAGGCGAGGGTGCCGACTGAGCGAGGCGTTCGGCTTGCACTCGCCCTCTACAATCCGCCCCATGCCAGCCCAGCCGTACTACGTCACGACGCCGATCTACTACGTGAACGATCGGCCGCACATCGGGCACTGCTACACGACGGTGGTCGCGGACGTGGCGGCGCGATTCGCGCGGCTGCTGGGGCGGGACGTGTTCTTTCTGACGGGCACGGACGAGCACGCGGAGAAGGTCGTCTCCACGGCGCGGGAGCGCGGGCTGACGCCCCGGCAGTGGGCGGACGCGAACGCCGAGCAGTTTCGCAGGGCGTTCCGGCTGATGGGCGTGGCCGAGAGCGATTTCATGCGCACGAGCGAGGACCGGCACAAGACGCGGGCCTCGGCGTACATCCGGCGGCTCATGGACTCGGGCGACGTCTACCTGGGCGACTACGTCGGCTGGTTCGACGCCTCGCAGGAGGAGTACCTGACGGAGACGGTCGCCAAGGAGCACGGGTTCAAAAGCCCCGTTACCGGCAAGCCGCTCGAGAAGCGCACGGAGAAGAACTACTTCTTCCGGTTGAGCAGGTACGAGGACCGGCTGCGGGCGCACTTCGATGCGCACCCGGAGTTTGTGCTGCCGGAGGCGCGTCGGAACGAGGTGCTGGGCCGTCTGCGGCAGGGGCTGAACGACGTGCCGGTGAGCCGGGCGGTGAAGGAGGGGGACGCGGACTGGGGCATCCTGATGCCGGGCGACCCGGGGCACCGGGTGTACGTGTGGATCGAGGCGCTGTGCAACTACCTGACGGCGGTGGACGAGCCGGAGCGTCGGCGGTACTGGCCGCCCGCGGTGCACGTGATGGCGAAGGACATCCTGTGGTTCCACGCGGTGATCTGGCCGGCGATGCTGATGGCGCTGGGGGAGGCGTTGCCGGGGACGGTGTACGCGCACGCGTACTTCGTGGCCGAGGGGCGGAAGATGAGCAAGAGCCTCGGGAACTTCATCGAGATCGACCTGCTGGAGGCGTACGGGCGTCGGTACTCGATCGACGCGGTGCGGTGGTACCTGGCGACGCAGGGGCCGCTGGGCGCGACGGACGCGGACTTCGCGCACGCGCGGTTCGTGGAGGTGTACAACGCTGACCTTGCGAACGGGATCGGGAACTGTGCGAGCCGGGTGGGGAACATGATCGAGAAGTACTTCGGCGGGAGCGTGCCTGCTCCCGCGAGTCGGGATGATTTTCAGGCTGCGGACGGCATGGGCGGATTGCAGGAGTTCGATTGGGAGCATTCCGCGGTCGCGGCCGTCGAGGCGGCGCGATCGTTCGAGACGTCGTTCGCGTTCGATGTCGCTCTCCGGGGTGCGATCGGGCTGATCGGTCGGGTTGATTCTTTCATCAACGTGACGAGGCCGTTCGCGCTCGCCAAGTCGATGGCGACGGACGCGGGGGCGGCCCGCGACCTGGGCACCATTCTGTATCAGTGTGCCGAGGCGATCCGCATCGCCTCGCTGCTGCTGTATCCGGCGATGCCGGCGAAGATGGCGTCGTTGTGGCGGGCGTGGAGCTGCTCGCCGCTGAAAGATCCTGACGACCCGGATTCGGGGTTCGGGGCGCCGCTGGCGGAACTGGCCGCGTGGGGGGGGGCGTGGTCGCTCAGGCCCGGGCGGCGGATTGCGAAAGGGGAGCCGCTCTTCATGCGTGCTGACGCCGCGGAGCCTGCGCCGACGGCATGAGCGCTCACCACCGCCGGCCCGGCGCGCGGAGGACTCGTCCGCCCGGCGCCCCGCCGGCCTGGGCGCGTCGGTGTTCGTAGCCGAGGAGGCGGAGCGTTTCCCAGTAGTCGTCGTTGCGTTCGAACGCGCGGAGGATGCCCGGGTCGATGGTTCGCCGGCGTGAGGGGCGGATTTCGGTGGGGCGTGCGCGGTCGGGTCCGGTGTCGCCGGTGACGTGGGTGTTGCTGGTCCAGCGCGTGCGCCAGGAGGGGTCGTATTCGACGCGGAGCCATCGGCACATGGCCCGCAGTTCGCCCTCGGGGTCGCGGGTGAAGTCCTCGTAGCGTCCGAAGCCGAGGCGGGCGGCGGTGCGTGCGAAGGCGTGGCACCCGGCGAGGTAGGCGTCGATGCCGAGCGTTTCGCGGACGCGCGGCAGCGCGCTGACGCTCACCCACTGGTCGATGGGGTGGCGGACGGTGGCGTAGCGGGTGGTGCGGCAGGCCTGCGCGAGCGCGACGGCGGTGCGGCAGCGCATGGCCGGCTCTGCGTAGGGTGCGCCGTGGAAGTCGAGGTGGGTCCAGTCGCGGACGACGAGGGTTCGTCCGCGCTGGGCGGCGCGTTCGGCGAGAAGTTCGATGAGCGTGTCGAAGCGGACGGGACCGCGCGCGAGCATCGCCCGCGCCTCCGCGGGCGTCATCAGCCGGTGCCACTCGACGGCCTGCTGGAGCGGGTTGATCCAGCGCATGCCGAGGGGATGGGCTTCGCTGAGGAGGTGGACGGTGCGCATGGAGCCGAGGCATCGGCTCATGAGCGTGCCGCCCGTGCGGGCGAGGTGGTGGAGGATTGCGACCTTCGGTTTTCGGGAAGCGGGCACTCGGTCGCCCCACGGAGGCAGGCGGAACGAACGGGGGCGGGCGCGTCCCCTGGAAGGGAAGGCGCCCGCCCCCACGACGGAGTCTGGGTCGGGCCGTGTCAGCGGCGGTTGTCGTCGTTTGGCGCGGGTTGGAAGACGACGCCCCCGCCTCCGAGTCCGCGGGTGATGTCGCGTGCGTTGTAGATGTACTGGGCTTCGAGGGCCTTGTCGATGCGGGCCTTGGCGTCGGAGAGGTGGGCGAGTGTGTAGGCGTCGATGTTGGCGCCGGCGGCGGTCGCCTTCTCGATACGTTGCGAGAGTCGGCGCAGGGTGAGTGTGGCGAGGTCGGAGATGGGCTTGCCGGCCGCGCCGGACGCGCCGCCCGGGAGCGCGAGCGAGATCAGGCGTTCGAGGTGTTCGCGCTGGAGGTTGCGGCGGAGGCTGGAGACCATCGGTTGGCGCGGGGTGTAGCGACGGTCGGGGGTGCCGTTGACCTCGGTCCAGACGGCCTCGGTGACGGTGTCGAGGAGTTCGACGAGGGTGAGGGCGTCCTGGTCCGCGGGGACGCGGAACTCGTTGTCGAAGACGCGCTGGAGGGTGACGGGGTTCATGAGCATGGTGAGCGTGGAGGCCTGGATGCCCATGACGCGGTCGTGGACCGGCCAGGTGGGGTCTTCGAAGAGGGCGGCCATGCCGCCGTCGTCGAACCACTTGTCGATGGTGAGGTACTGGAGGACTTCGGGCGTGAGGCCGAAGGCCTCGTCGCGGAAGGTGTTCTCGATGACGAAGTTGAGGGCCTGGCGCTGGCGTTGGGCGGGGACGACCTCGATGGGGGCGCGACCGTCGGGGTCGCCCTTCTTGTCGCGGTAGACGAAGGCGCCGCCGACCCAGTTTGCCATCATGCTGTTGGAGCGGGTCTGCATGCCGAGGGTGACCATGTAGCCCTGGCGCGCCTTGGCCCAGGAATCGCCGTCCTTGACGAAGCGGTCGAGGAGTTTCTGTCGGAGGTGGACGGCGAGGCGGACGCTGCTCTCGGCGTATTCGAGTGGGTCGGAGGACATGTCGTAGCGTCGGGCCTCGGGGTCCGGTCCCCAGGTGTCCTCGTCGGTTGCGTAGCGGTGCTCGCGCTTGGCGGATTCCTTGAGCGCTTCCTGTGCGGCCTTGTCGTCGAGGGCGTAGCCGTAGCGGATGGCCCACATGTCGTAGGGTCCGATGTCGATGACGGCGAAGTCGCCCTGGATTGGGCCGTCGCCCATGTTGATGTTCGCGGGGTTGTAGTCCATGACGGAGACGGACCAGGGCTTCCTGCCCTTGAACTCCTCGCTGTTGATCTCGGCGAGGGAGTAGACGCTGGAGGCGGCGAAGTTGTGGCGCAGGCCGAGGGTGTGGCCGACCTCGTGCGCGACGAGTTCGCGGAGCATGGGTCCGACGAACCACTCGGGGACGCCGTCGAGGACGTCGCCGTCGTCCTTCTTGGGCTTGTCTTCCTTGGGCTTGTCGTCGTCGGTCTTCGGCTCTCCCTCGGGCTGCGGTTCTCCCTCCTGGAGGATGGCGAGGACTTCGGGTGCAAGCCCCTGCGGGATGTTTCCGTCGGCGAGTTGCTTCTTGAGCATCTCGACGACTTCGGGCGGCAGGTCGCCTCGGCGGGGGCGTGGGGAATCCTGGGCCGGCTCTTCGTCGAGGAGGCCGATGACGTCGAAGAAGACGCGTGCGATGGTGAGGTCCATGGCCTTGCCGTAGGAGGCCATGCACAGGCCGTTGATCTGGCTGACTCGTCCGAGGAGTCCGTCGTATTCGCCCTCACCGACCAGTCCGCCGGCGTTGGCGAGCGCGGCGGGGTGCCCGCCGTAGGGGAGGACGCCGCGTCGTGCGCGCTGTGCGAGGATGTGGTCGCGTTCCGCCGGGGAGGACATGCGGATGCGCGGATCCCATTCGGGGTTCTGCTCGAGCCAGGCGAGCGCGTCGGGGGCGAAGCCTTCGAGGGCGAGTTCGGGGAGAGTCTTGTTGTACTGGTACCAGAAGGCTCGGATCCAGCCGTCGGTGAGGACGACGTCGGCGTCGAGGATCTGTCCTGTCATGGGGTGGACGCGGCTGGGTCCGATGGCGGTGGAGACGTCGTTGGAGAGCCAGCGGAGGAAGTTGTAGCGTCTGTCCTCGGGGTCTTTCTCCATGTGCGCGCCGGTGGACTTGTCCTGGTAGTAGACCTCGATCGCGCCGGTGATCCCGACCTGCTCGAAGGCCTTGTTCCACTGGAGCGCGCCCTCGCGGACCCACCGGCGGTAGCGGACCGGGACGGTGTGCTCGACGTAGAAGACGATCGGCTCCTTGGGCGGGCTGAGGCGGAGCTTGGGGTCTGCCTTTTCGAGTTTCCAGCGGTTGACGTAGCGGACCCACTTCTCGTCGTCGTCGAACTTGCCGAGATCGCGGTAGCTGGTGGTGAAGAAGCCGACGCGGTTGTCGGCGACGCGGGGCTTGTAGCCGGTGTTCTCTGGGATGAGGCTGATGGAGTAGTGGAAGGTGCGGAGGATGCCCCCCTGGACGGGCATCTCGAAGGCGACCTCGACGTTCTCCGGGAAGGCCTTGGCCTTGGCGATGGTGGCGAGGCGTGTGTTGGCGCCGCGGGCCTGCGCGCCGAAGAAGGTGCCGGCCTGCGCGACAAGGAGTTCGTCCATGTCGATGACGGGCTGACCGCCGGGGCCGTTGGCGAGGATGGGGATGTCGAGGATGACGCGGTCGGTGAAGATGCGGTTGACGGAGGAGCGAGACTCCTGATCGCCGGTGGAGCGCGTGGCGACGTTCGGCTCGATCATGGCGAGGCGGTTGCCGTAGCGTTTCCAGTAGAAGTAGCGGTCGCCTGCCTGAAGCCCGGCCCAGATGTCTCCGCCCGCGACGGTCATGGCGATGAAGTGCCGCTGTCGGTCGAATCCGCGCGGGAGTTCGGCGAGCATCTGGCCGTCCTTGTCGCGGACCCAGAGGCCGTAGAAGCTCTCGGAGCCGTCGGCGGTGGAGACGACCTTGCGGTACCCCTTGGAGACTTCGTCGAAGGGTCGGAGACCGTCGTCGTTCTGGTCGCCCCGCGCCCCGCCGCGTGAGCTCATCATGGCCTGGATGGTGGCCGCGTCGGGGATTTCGGCGGCGTCGGGCTGGCCTGCGGGCGGGTCGTTCGCGGCCTGGGGGCGGGTGGAGTATGCCTGGCCGGCGACGGCGGCGAGGACGATGGCGCCGCCGAGGCCCGCGAGCGTCAGCCTGCGGATGATGTGTCGAGACTTCATGGGTGGACTCCTTCGTGGTCGTGTCTGCTCGCGGCCTGCGGTGTGTGGGCCGACTGGTGGTACTTGTCGCCGCGGGGCGTTGCGCTGCCCCGCATCAGGGTATCGCGTCTGCCGCCATTCCCCACTGCCGAAAGGCGACAAGAAGCCAGATCGTCAGGAAGGCGAAGACGCCCGCGGCGAGTTGGAAGGCCCGGTCGTGCAGCGCCAGCTCCGTCGGGTCGTCGAAGTCGCCCCGTTCCAGCAGGACGATACACCGGAGCAGGCCGAAGGTTGCCGGGAGGACCGTGAGCCAGAGGAGATTGAACCCCTGCCAGTAGAGGTTTTCCTTCGCCTGGACGTACCCGGCGTAACTGAGGAGCGTTGCCACGGCGGTCACGACGACGACCATGCGGAGGAGGTCGGAGGTGTATGCCCCCTGGACCGCGCGAGCTGCTGCTGCTGCTTCGCCCGAGCCGAGGGACCGTCGTTCCCCCAGTCGTTTCCCGAACGCGAGGAACATGGCGAGGAAGAAGGTGCAGTTGAGGAGCCAGGTGCTGGGCTCGACGGCGGCGGCGGCGCACCCGCCGAGCACCCGCAGCACGAAGCCGAGGCTCAGGCCGATCACGTCGGCGATGACGACGTGCTTGAGGAGCCAGGAGTAGGCCGAGACATTGAGGACGTACAACCCGACGGCGAGCGCGACCCAGGGCCTGACGGAAGCGGGGATGGCGAGCAGGAGCAGCCCTGCCGCGATGGCAAGCATGACGGCGAAGACCCACGCCGAGGCTGGGCGGATCGCGCCCGAGGCGATCGGGCGGTTGCGTTTCCGGGGGTGTGCGCGGTCGGCGTCGGCGTCCATGATGTCGTTGACGACGTAGCACGCGCTGGAGGCGAGCGCGAAAGCCCCGGCGGCGACGAAGGCGGGCAGCAGCAACTCCTGCCACGTTCCCTTGTGGTCGCTCATGCCGTAGAGCGGCCCGACGAGGACGAACGCGCTCTTGGCCCACTGGTGGGGGCGCGCGAGGCGGAGGTAGTGGAGTGGATTCGAGCGCGGAGCGACGTCCGCGGACGAAGACTCGCCCAGAGGTGGGGATGGCTGTGGCAATGAGGCCTCCGGCATGACCGGTGAACCGGAAACCCGGCCCGACCGGCGGTCAGTCCATCATTGTGCGCCTCGCAGGAGCGCCGCACCAACATACCCGTGGTCCCCAACGCACGCCATCCCACACCCGCCGTTCCCCGTGACGCCATGCGGGAGGGCGCCGGGTGCGTCTTGTGCTCCTAGCGGCCGCCTCGATCGAGCACGAACGAAACGGCGGGGCGCGGGATCGGCGAACCGAGGGCGTCGATCTCAGAGCAGGTCACAAACGCGCTTCTTCCACCCACGCCTCCCCGCACCCGCACGGCTGTCGCCATTGCCGGCGCATCGAGGAAGAACTGAACCGCCTGGAAGGGAATGTCCGGGTCGAGCGCACGATCCGGCGCTCCGGCCGGCGCGATCCATACGCCGCCGACCTTCACCTCGAACACCACCGAATCGAACCACCCGCCCTGCACCTCGCCATCGTCGTGGTGGGAACCCTCGATGAACAGCACGGACCACACCTCGACGGGCCGGTCATACACAACGCTCAGGGTCACCCAGTCGCCGGGCTGTTGACCCGCGCCGAGCGTCGAGTACCACTGTCTGGGAAGGTTGTTGATCGCGTCGACGCCCGAGTCGTCCATCTCGTAGCCGTTGGCGAAGCGAGCGGCCTGCTTCCAGCCGTATCCCGCGGGCGGATTCGACGACACGGACGACACGGCCTGCACGGCCCCTTCTTCTGCCCGCACGCGGTTGTTCGCGCTCCGGCGCCACTCGCGCTGGAGCGGGCTTTGCAGCAACGGATCGCCGTCGGGCGTCGGCGGCAGCAACCACAACGCGCGCGACGTATGCACAAGCCCTCCGGCCTCCCTGATGCGCCGCTCCGCGACATCGGCACACCTCGCCGCCATCATCGTGAACGTGTCTTGCGCGAGAGGATCGTCGGGGAGACGATCGGGGAGATTGTCTCGCGTTCTCTCGATGTCGTAGGAGTCGCTGGGGTCGAAGTCGGGGTATTCAGCGCGTATCGCCGCGATGAGCACGCCGTGCCCGAGCATCAGGCCCAGAAGGCCCCCCATCGTGGCCGTGCCGTTGTCGCAGTCCCAGCCGGTGAGCGTGCCGATCTGCACGGTGCGAAGGAAGTCCCCACGACCGTACAGCAGGGCGATCAGCCCCGCGGCGAAGTTGACGCTGGACTCAGTCCAGTTGCGATAGCGAAAGCCGTTGGCCTCGGCGTTCAACTGGTACCGGTCGTAGACGAGATCGCGCGTGCGCTCCCAATCGTCCGGGTCCGGGTTGGCGAGGAAGTCGGCGAGCACGAAGTCCACGATGTCCGCCGCCTTGGACGAATCGGGCAGATACCGCCGTGCCTCCTCCACCATCCACAGGATGCGGTCCTCCATCGGGAGCGAGCGGTCCGCGAGGGCGGCGAGCGAGTAGAGCAGCACGTGGAACTGCGCCGCGTGGGCCGCGTGGCTCCGCGCCGTCGTTCGGATGGGCAGGTCCGCCATCTCGATCGCCTCGCCCGGCATGCCGGGGGCGAGCGCGCCGAAGAACTCCGTCGTGAGTTGGGCGTCGATCTTCAGCCAGAACTCGTTGGCGTTGCAGAAGCCCGTCTCCGGCGGGATCAGCCCGAGCCGCATCAGGTCGAGCGCGCGCTGGTTCGAGACCCACAGATAGTCGTCGTCCATGTGCGCGAGCCAGCCCGCCGCGATCTGCTCCCCGGCGAGCTCCGTCGTCGCGTGCTGGTCGAGCAGGTGCAGGTAGACGTACTCGACGTCGGTGTCATCGTCCGCGAGCCACGGATCCTGGTCGAGGATGAACCGCAGCGGTCCCTTGCCGAGGTTGATCCCCCAGTCGTCGTCGGTCAGGAACGGCGGCTGGGTCACCTTGCCCTCGGCGAGCAGCCCGGTCCAGTTGGCGATGCTCTGGCCCAGCCACATGCCGCGCAGGCAGTCCTCGTACTCGGCCCTCACGATCACCCGCGGCCCCTGGGCCGCGCAGACACAGGCGACGCACGCCGGCGCGAACCACCCGGCGACGCCCCGAAGTACAGTCATGGCCACGATCCCTCCGATGCTCTCCTGCCCAAGCCTACCGGGTCCCCTCGCCCGGATACAGAGCCACGCCCCATGATCGCGCGCGAACACAGCCCGACCGACCGGGGGCCGCTCTGGCCCTGCCTTGTGCCCGCGGGCGTGTTCGCGCTGGCGGCGTGGGGGTTGATCGTGTCGGGCAACACCCGGGGGCGCGGGGCGCACGACCAGGTCAACTTCCATCTGCCGGCCATCCTCCGGTTCGCGGAGGAGTGGCCGCGGCTGGACTACTCGGACTATCTGTCGGCGACGACGCCTGGGTATCACACGCTGCTGGCGGCGTTCGCGCGGTTCGTGTCGGACTCGCCGCGGGCGTTGCAGTTCGTCGGGTCGCTCTTCACCGTCGCGTTGCTTGTCGCGCTCGGGCTGGCGTGCCGGAGGGCGGGGCGGGCGGCGCTGCTGCTCGTGATGCCCGCGGCGGCGTCGATGTACGTCTTCTTCAGCGGGGTGTGGCTGCTGCCGGACAACGCGGGTTGGCTGGGCGTGCTTGCGGCGCTGCTGCTCGCGCTTCGGGGTCGGGTTGACGCGCCGACGATCGTCGGGGGGGGGGTGCTGCTGGCGGGGCTGGTGTTCGTGCGCCAGTCGCACCTGTGGGCGGCGGCGGCGCTGTGGGCGGGCGCGTGGCTGGGTGTGCGCGACGCGCAGGACGGCGAGCCGTTCGACGCGATGGGGGATGCGCGTGCGCTCCTGCGCGATCCGGCGCTGCGGGTCGCGCGGACCGCGCTCGCGGTGGCGGCGACGGTTCCGGCCGCGCTGGTCGTGCTGTACTTTCACCGGTTGTGGGGCGGGTTGACTCCGCCGACGTTCCAGGAGCGGCACACGGGGGGCAATGCTGCCGCGCCAGCGTTCATTCTCTCGCTGTTCGGGGCGTTCAGCCTGTTCTACGCGGGGTTCCTCGCGCCCGCGGCGGCGGAGGCGGTGCGGAAGCAGCGGCTGCTGCTTGCGCTGGCGATCGTCGGCGGGCTCGCGGCCGCGCTGCTGCCGGAGACGACCTACAGCACCGAGGCGGGCCGCTACTCCGGCCTGTGGAACCTGGTGCAGAAGGCGCCGGTGGTGATGGGCGGTCGCACATCGACGCTGATCGTGCTGCTCGCGCCGCTGGGGGCGTGCGCGGTGCTCGCGTGGTTCGTCGCCCTGCCGCGGCGCGAGCGTTGGATCATGCTGGTGTCGGTCGTTGCGTTTACGGCGGCGCAGATGGCGAGTTACAAGCTGTGGCAGCGGTACACCGAGCCGCTGCTGCTTCTGCTGCTGCCCGTGCTGGCGTGCCGGCTGCGTCGGGCGGCGGTGGGTCCGCGCGGCGTGATGGCCGCGCTGTGGCACCTGCGCCTGGTCGGCCCTGCGTCGCTGGCGCTCACGCTTGCGTTCGCCACGGCGATCACAGTGGCGGCGGCGTCGCCGGTGCGTCGCATCGACCCGCACACGATCAAGGGCGTGAACGGCGACACCGCCGAAGACGGTCCGGACGTGTCGGGTGTGGTTGAGCAGCGGTAGGTCTGCGTCATCTCGCCGTATGCGTTGCGCCGTGGCGTACCGTGCCGTCGCGGCGCAGTTCGGTCCATGCGGCGCCGTGGGCGGCGGTCACGAGCCAGGCGCGTCCTGCGTGCTCGGGCGTCCATCGGGGGTCGTTGACGCGAGACGGCCCGGTCGATTGCAGCACGACGGCGGGGTTCGAGGCGGCCACGAGCGCGCGGGCCTGCGGGTTGTGGCTGCCGTGGTGGGGGAGTTCGAGCACGTTCGCGCGCAGGTCCGCGTGTGGGGCGAGGAGAGCGGCAAGGGCGGCGGGTCCCGCGTCTCCCGTGAGCAGAGCGCGCACCGTCGAGCCGTGGTCGGTTCGTGCCTCCACGAACGCGATGAGGGAGTGATCGTTGTCGGCGAGGTATCCCGCTCCGTCCGGTGGTGCGATGAATCGGACGGTGGCGTGCCCGAGGGTGATGGTGTCGCCCGCGCCGACGACGCGCACCCGTGTGCCGCGCGTCGCGAGGGTGTCGTATGTCGTGCGGAGCGGGCCGACGCGCTGGGCGCGTGCCCGTTCGTGTGTCCGCTGCCCGACGAGGAGTTCGCGCACGCCGAGCGGGCGGGCGGCGTCCGGGAGTGCGGAGTAGTGGTCGTAGTCGGGGTGCGTGATGATGACGGCGGGAACGCGGTGGGCGCCGAGGCGGCGCAGGGCGCGTGGGATGTCGATGACGCCCATCCCGGGGTCCGTCGAGCCGCAGTCCCAGAGCAGGGCGTCGCGTCCCGAGCGCAGGAGGAGGCACGTCCCGTCGCCGACGGCGATCGCGTCGATGCGAAGGAGCGTGTCGGCGTGGAGCGAAGTTCGGTTGAACGCTTCTGCGGCGGCCCACAGGGCGAGGGCTGCGGCGGCTGCCCATGCGAAGCGGTCGCGCAGGTGGCCTCGCGCGAACCAGTAGAGGACGAGCGTGGTCGCGGCGAGGGTGAGCGTGAGGGAGAGTCGCGGCGTGTAGAGCGCGGTGCCGGGCACGTCGTCGAAGCGCTCGACGATCCACGCGGCGGCGTCGCCGATGCGCTGCACGCCGTCGGCTGCCCACGCGGCCGCGGACGGCAGAACAGCGCCGAGCGTGAGGACGGCGTAGCCCGCGAAGAGCAGCGCAAGCACGACGGGCACCAGAACAACGGTGCAGAGGACCGCGAGGGGGCTGACGACGCCGACGGCATGGGCGATGGTGGGCAGTGCGGCCGCCCAGCAGAGGAGGCTCACGGAGACGAGTCCCCTGGCCTTTTCCGCCCACCAGCGCGGCCCGAGGGCGTCGGGCGGGTCGTGTGGGCCGGTGCGGAGGGCGCCGAAGAGGCGGGCGTGTGCGGTCGGAGCGAGCCAGATCAGGGTGCCGGTCAGGCCGAAGCTGAGTTGGAAGCCGAGGGACCAGAGGTCCATGGGGCGTGCGAGGATCATCGCTGAGGCGATCCAGGCGAGGACGGCGAGGCGGTCGTAGCGTCTTCCGGCCGCCTCGGCGGCGAGGAGGAGGAGGACCATCCAGCCCGCGCGGAGGACCGGGGCGTTCGCGGGCACGACGGTCATGTAGAGGGCGACCAGCACGCCGACGATGAGGGGTTCGAGGCGTCCGCGCTCGCCGGTGAGTCGGACCGTGAAGAGCGCGATGGCCGCCATGATGGCGAGGTGGAACCCGCTGATGGCGAGGAGGTGCGAGAGTCCTTGGCGTGCGAAGGCGTCGCGCAGCGGGCGCAGCGTGCCCTCGTCCTCGCCGAGGAGGAGAGCGAGCATGAGCGTGCGTCCCGGCGCGGGGTCGTCGGTTTCGTTGCCCTTGAGGACGCGGAAGGCGCGGCCGTGCATCGCTGCGCGCGTGCGCAGCCACCACGCCTCGGCCGCGGGGATCGCGCCGGGCGGGGTGGGTTCGTGGCGCACGAGCGAAGGGTCCGGGACTCGGAGCCTGCCGGCCTCGTTGCGTTGCGCCGCCCACAAGCGAGAGTCGGGCTCACCCGGGTTCAGTGGGCGCGGGACGGGGGAGAGCCTCCCGGTGACGCGGGCGCGCGAGCCGGCACGAATGTCTTCGCCTGTGCCCCCGACGACGGCGACCCTGACGACGCCGGAGGCGCGCACCGGGCCGTGTTCGGCGTAGGCGGTGTCAGCGCGGAGGCGGAAGGTCCATGCCGGCTCGCCGGCGAAAGCGAAGTTGGCGAGCCTGCCGGGTGAGGCGCGTGCCCGCCTCGGATCGTCGAGGACGACGCCTTCGAGTTCGACGCCGATCGTCGGCGCTGATCCGTCGTCGGTGGGGAGGAGGGCGCGCAGGCTGTCCGGCGGGGTTTCGAGAATGCGGAGCGTGAACCACCCTGCGCCGAATGCGATGGCGCCGGCGATGAGAGCGAACGCGCACGCGCGTCGGCGGAGGAGGAGCGAGGCCGCGGCGGCTGCGCACGCGACGCCGAACCAGACCGGCGCGGGCAGGGCGAGCGGCGCACACTCCCGTGCGGCGATCATGCCGAGGGCGATGGATGCGAACGCGGCGAGGGCGCGCGCGCGAGCGGGCGGTGCTGGACCTGTCCGAGGCGCGAGCGGATCGACCCCTGCGAGCATGGCACAGCGTCGCGGGCGTGGGGCGATCCGTCAAGAATCGGAAGGAGTCGGCGTGGCGCGGGTCGGGTCAGTTGCCGCCGGGGAGGACGATGTCGTCGAAGCCGTCGAGGACGTCCTCGATGGTGATCGCGCCCTTGCTGTCGGTGTACTTGGTGCCGGAGCCTGGGACATAGAAGTTCCAAGCGTACTTGAGTGTGGGGTCGCCGGAGGGGAGCCGCCGCCCGCCGCGGTCCTTGCGTCCGAGGAAGACGCCGTCCGCGCCGGGGGAGTGGATGACGAACCGTCCGCGCGGCGAGCCTGGGAGGACGGTGTTCTGGTCGTAGTTGGCGGGCGTCGGTCCCTTCGGGTCGCCGAGGAGGCCGATGAGGGACTGGACGACTTCGGTGTTTGGATTTGCGGCGCCGATGAGGCTCTCGACGGTCTGGTCCTTGCCGATTTTGCCGAGGCTTGTGGAGGAGAGGAAGCCCTGGTTGGCGCGCCAATAGAATCGCGACGGATGCTGCGCGCTGGGTCTGTACTCAGCGGCGGCGAACTCGGCGGCGGTGGTGGTAGCGCGCGGGGCGGACTCGTCTTCGATCCAGAGGAGGATCGGGCTGCCGAAGAAGTCAACGAGGTCGGGGAGTTGCTTCTCGCCCTCTGGCGCGGTTGCGCCGGGCTTGCCTGCCTGCTTGCCGATCGGCTGTGCCACGTAGTTCCGCGCCGGCGGGACGAAGTACACGTCATCGCCCACGCCCGCGAGGTCGGGGTTGACCTGGACGCCCTCGGGCTTGACGCCCTGGAGGACGACGCTCTCGCCGGGCGCGCCGCCCGGCTGTCCGAGCGCGGAAGTGGAGGTGATCTGTCGTGTGCCGGCGAGCTCGATCATGGCATTTTCGAGGACGGTCAGCCCCTGGCCCTGCGGGTTGCGTCCGAGGGTCTGCTGTGTGAAGTAGCCCGGCAATCGTCCGCTGTTGTCCTGGCCGAACTGGGTGATGGCGTTCGCGAGATCGGTCATCAGGGCGTGGGTGGCGGTGCGTCGCGCGACGGTGCGCGCGCCGCCGAGCGCTGGGATGATGATCGCCAGCAGGATGGCGATGATGGCGATGACGACGAGCAGTTCGATCAGGGTGAAGGCTCTGCGGCTCGGCATGATCGACTCCCTCGGCGGGCGGCCCCGGCTCGGGGACGCGCAGCGACGCCCGCCGCGGGGGCGGGCCTCTGCCTTCCTGTTCGTCCGCCGCCGGGATGCTGTTGCTCCCGGCAGGCGGACACGCGGTGGATTCTACGGGCCGGACCCTCGGTCCGGCGCAAGAATCCGGCGTGGCACGGGAGACGTGTTATTACGACGGCGGGTGCGGGGTGTGCCGACGGACTTCGCGGTGGCTCCGCCGGCTGGACTGGCTGCGCCGGCTTGAGTTCGTGGACATGACCCAGGTCGGCCCGACGGAGCTCCCGGTTCCTGCGGATGTCGCCCTCGGCGGGATGCCGATGAGAACTTCCGATGGGAGGGTTCTGGTCGGGTTTCCAGCGGTTCGTCGCGCCCTGATGCTGACACCGCTCGGTCTGATCCCCGGCGTGTTGCTGCATGTTCCGGGTGTTTCGTGGGTCGGTGGCCGGATGTATGCCCGGATTGCATCGCGGCGCCGGCGGGAGGAATCGTGCGGCGTGTCGGTGCAATGTGCGGACGGCGATTGATCGGGGCCTGGTTCTCGGGCATACTCAGAAGGTGAGTTCGGGTGCGCGGTCGATCGAGGGACAGTCAACGGGTGGGCGCGATGCGACGATCGCCTCCGCGGCGGCTGCGCTGCGCGAGGGCCGGCTCGTCGTCGTTCCCACGGAGACGGTGTACGGCGTGGCGGCGAACGCGGCGTCGGATGCCGCGCTTGCTGCGTTGGCCGCGCTGACCGGCCCAGGCACGAGCGAGGGGGAGCCGCTGACGTGGCACGCTCCGAGTGTCGAGGCGGTCGAGCGTGTCGTGGCGCTGGAGTCGGCGTTGCACCGTCGTGTGTTGCGGCGGCTGGCGCCCGGGCCGGTGCAGTTCTTCGTCGAGATGGCCGAGGACCGCCTGGCGCGATCGCTGGAGGAGCTCGGCGTGCGTGCGGGCGTGATCGACAGCGGGCGCGAACTGAGCGTTCGTGTGCCGAATCAGCCTGTTGCGCGGCGCGTGCTCGACGAGGCGGGCGTGCCGGTGGTGATGAAGCGTGCCGCCACGGCGGGGTGGTCCCCCGACCGGGACGCTGGGGCGGCGTTGCGCGACGGCCGCGCGCTGAAGGCGGGGGTGGCGGTGGTGATCGAGGATGCGCCGGGCCTGGGCCGCCCCTCGACGCTGGTGCGTCTGCGCCGGGACGGTTCGTACGCGGTGGAGCGTGAGGGCGCGCTCGAGGCGCGTTACGTGCATCGGGTGGTTCCGCGGACGATCCTGTTCGTGTGCACGGGGAACACGTGCCGCAGCCCGATGGCGGAGGCGATCGCGCGTTCGCTGACGGAGAACGCCGGCCCGGGGTCGGTGCCGACGCGGGTGGTTTCGGCGGGCGTGTCGGCTGCGCCCGGTCGTCCCGCGTCGGCGGAGGTTGGTGTGGCGTTGCGGGAACTGGGGATCGAGCCGCTGCGTCACCGCTCGCGAGAGCTGACGCGAGAGATCATCCGCGACGCGGAGGCGATCTTCGCGATGGGGGCGGTGCACCGGGATGCGGTCCTCTCGCTCGACCCCGGGGCGGACGGGCGTACCGTTCTGCTCGACCCGACCGGCAGCGAGGTGCCGGACCCGATCGGCCTGCCGCAGGCCGTCTACAACACGACCGCCGCGCGGATGCTCGGGATGGTCCGCCGCCGGCTGGAGGAGCTGGACGCATGAAGATCGCGCTTGGCGCGGACCACCGCGGGCACGCCGCCGTGCGCACGCTTCTTGCCAAGCTTTCCGGCGAGGGGCACGAGGTGCAGCTCCTGGGCGACTGCGGCGGCGAGGTGTGCGACTATCCGGAGCCTGCGTGGCTTGTCGCGCGTGCTGTCGCTTCGGGGCAGGCGGAGCGCGGTGTGCTGATCTGCGGGACGGGCATCGGCATGAGCATCGCCGCCAACAAGGTGCCGGGCGTGCGGGCGGCGGTCGTGCACGACGAGCTCACGGCCCAACTCTGCCGCTCGCACAACGACGCGAACGTGATCTGCCTCTCCGGTGATCTGCTCGGCGTGCGACTGATCGAGAAGATCGTCGATGTCTTTCTGCGGACGCCCTTCGACGGGGGCCGGCACGCGAGGCGCATCAGCAAGATCGAGGCGATGGAGCACGGGCGCGAGCCGTCGAGCGTGACGGACTGACGTGGCCGTCGTGGAGGCGGAGGCGAAGGAGCGGTTCGTGCAGCACGCGGCGTGGCGACCGGCGTGGACGTGGCCGCGTTCACCGGCCCGGGGGCGTCGGGAGGACGAGTGTCGTCTGGCCTGCGGTGAGGAGGATGCGTCCCTCGACGAGGGTGATGCGTCGCGGGGGAGCGCCGAGGAGCACGCGCTCGGTCGCCACGAGGCGGCCGGTCTGCGACTCGAAGATCATCACGGCGTGGGTGGAGCCGCGTCCTTCCGGATCGGGCGTGCCGCGCGTTTCGACGGCGACGGAGTGAGGCGAGCCGAGGGCGGGCGCGACGAAGCGGACGGAGCCGTCGAGGGCGTCCGCGCCGACGAGGCGAGCCGCCTCGCCGAAGACGACCAGCCCTCGGGTCGAGCCGAAGAGGGCGAGGTCGCCGAGTGGGGCGAGGTCGGCATTGGCGGCCGGCTCGACGCGATTGCGTGTTTCGAGGGGCATCTCGCGGAAGCGGCCGGTGGAGACGGAGCCGAGGCGCAGGTCGCCCTCCGCGGTGAGGAGGAAGAGGCGGTCGTCGAGCGTCCATGCGCCGGCGGAAACCTGTGCGGCTTCGTCGGTGGCGATCCAGTCGAAGTCGGCGGCGGGGGGGGTGAGGGAGAGGATGCCGCGTTCCAGTCCCGCGATGAGCCGGCCGCGCGGTGTGACGCGGACCCAGCGGACGCGTCCGACGACGTCGCCGATGCGGTTGAGGAGGAGGCCTGTGCGGAGGTCGTAGACGGCGAGGACGGGTTCGGGTTCGGCGGCCTCGTCGGCGCGTCGTCCCGCGCCGCCGATGGCGAGCAGCCCCGCGGCGGCGTCGGCGTCGTGGACGACCATGGCGTCGGTGCGGGCGGTCCAGAGCGTGCGTCCCGTCGCGAGGTCGACGACGGCGACCGCGCCGCTGCGGGTGACGACGGCGAGCGTCTGCTCGTCGAGCGCGACGAGGAGGTCGCTGTAGCGTACCGGCCCGTCGAGGGGTGTTTCGGTGAGGACGTCGTCGGCCAGGGCACCGTCGGCCTTGCCTGCGAGGAGGTCGGCAACGGGCTGGGTCTGCCAGGCGACCGCACCGTCGTCGGCGGAGAGACGGGCGAACGTGCCTCCGGAATCGCCGGGGACGTAGACGACGGCGGCGTCGGGGTCCATGCGGAGGAGCGTGGGGACTGCGTTGAGGGTGGCTTCCCAGCGTTGGACGAGTCCCGGGCCGGTGGGGTCGGGTATCCAGAGCGAGACCGCGCTGCGTTCAGGCGAGGCGAGGAGCGCGCCGCCCGCGTCGCGGTGCGCGCCGTCGCGCACCAGCGGGCGGAGGATGGACCAACCGCGCAGGGCCTGCACGGAGTCGCGTTGGACGGACGCGCCGATGGCGGGGAGTCGGCGCGCGGATTCGCGTCGTCCGAGGAGTTCGGCGCGTATCGACTCGGCGTCGATGGGTGTGCCGGCGGTGGTGAGGGCGAGGCGCGCGTGCCTCGCCGCGAGCGAGGCGAGGCGGTCCGCGGCGGAGTCGTAGCGTCCGGAGCGGACGAGGGTGGTCACGAGCCTTCCGGCGAGTTCGCCGAGGAGCGAGCGGTCGGGCGCTGAGCCAGCGGCGGCGCGGGCTTCGAGGACTTCGATTCCGGCTTCGAGGGCGGCGGTGGCGGCGGGAGCGCGGCCCGCGCGCTCGTGCGTCTCCGCGGCGCGGAGCCACGCGCGTGCGGCGGCCTCGGCCATGGGGAAGCGCCTGGCGATGGCCTCGAGGGAGCCGGGGTCGTTGGTCCCGGCGAGTCGCTGCGCGGCCTCGTTCTCGAACGGGGCGTAGAGGGCCATGCCGCGTTCGGTGGCGATTCGTCGGACGCGCCTGGAGGCTTCGACATCGGCGCGGACGCTGAGGGTGGGGCCGGTCCAGGCTGCGCCTGCGAGAGCGGCGTCGGCGAGGACGGATTGGTAGACCTCGACGGCGAGTGGGTGCCGATTCTGCACTTCGCGGAGGCGTCCGAGTGCGAGGAGGTGTGCGACGCGTTGCTCTGGGGCGTCTGCGACGCGGCCGAGTCGGGCGATGAGGTCTTCGAGGAGCCGCAGGTCGCCGATGACCGGCTCGTCGCGCGGCGAGGGGGGGGCGTCGGGTCGGCTGGGGTCGGCCGCGCCCTCGCTGAACCAGCGTCGGCTGGCGGCTTCGACCATCGTGCGCAGGACGCCGAAGAGGCGTTCGCGGGCGGCGCGGTTGGCTTCCGAAGCGGGGTTGCGGTCGATGGCGGCGAGGGCGGCGTCGCAGGCGCCGATGATGCGGTCGGGTTTTCCGGCGCGGTAGGCGAGTTCGGCGAAGGTGATGGCGGGGTCGGGGTCGTCGGGCGTTTCCTGCATCCGACCGCTGAGGACGCGGGCGGCCTCTTCCCAGACGAGGTAGCTGTGGAGGCGTTCGTTGCCGAGGACGAGGAGCTGGCTGTCAAGGGCGAGGAGGTTGCCGGAGGCGTCGAGGCGGACGATCCTGGCGTTGTTCGGGGCGTCCGGGTCGATGACGGCGACACCCTCGGGGACAGGCGCGAGGAGGCGGTCGCCCGAGACGACGACTCGACCGACGATGCCGTCCTCCCCGAAGCGCAGGACGGCCGGCGCGGCGCTCTCGGTTTCGGCGAGCGGCACGAACGCGATCTGGTTCTGAGCGACAGCGGCGAGGCGGTCGCCGATGCGGACGAGGTAGTCCGGTTCGCCGAGGTCAGCGGCGTTGCGTGCGCCGAGGACCGCGCCCGTGAGGGTGTTGAGTCGGATGATGGCCTGCCGACCCGGGGCGATGAGGAGCAGGGTGTCGCGGTCGGGGACGGGCTGATTCGTCGCCCAGGGGAGGGTGAAGGGGTAGCCCTGTCGTCCGACGGCGGGCATCCTGCGTGCCCAGACGACGCGGCCTGTGGCGGCCTCGACGGCGGCGGCGAGGCCGAGTTCGTCTGCGCGGTAGACGATTCCTTCGTGGAGGAGCGGCCAGTCCGAGGCGCGGCCGACGGTCTGGAAGCCGAGCGAGCCTGCGCTGCCGAGGAGTCGGAGCCATCGCAGTTCGCCGGTGCCGACGTCGAGGCCGGCGAGATAGAGGCTGACGACGCGGCGTGACTGCTGGAACTTGCGCAGGGAGACGATCGCGGTATCGCCCTCGACGACGGCAGGCCCGCGGACGGTGGCCTCGACGAGTTGTGGGTCGAGGGCGTCGGGTGCGACGGACCAGAGCACGCGGCCGGAGCGTCGGTCGAGCGCGTGGAGGCGGGTGTCGCCTGTGCGTCCGCCGGAGGCGGCCATGCCGGTGGCGGCGATGGCGAGACGGTCTGCGACGACGACGACGTTGGCGTCCTCGACGGTGCGAGCGAAGCGTGCTTGGCGTGCGGTGAAGGGTTCATCCATGATCGCGGCGGCGTCGCTGCCGCGAGGCACGACGCGCCAGCGCGGTGCGAGGGTGAAGCGGTCCCAGGCGCTGATCGCTTGTCCGTCGCTGACGTAGACGACGTCGCCGACGACGGCCGGGTAGAGCCACGGTGCCTCGATGAGGGAGCCGCCGCGTCCCGAGCGTGCGGGCCGTTCGGCCTCGCGTCGGCCGGGCCGGAGATCGACGGTGCGCATGGGCGTGGGGAGGAGCGTGGCGGGGTCCATCGCGGGTCCGGGCTGGGTGGGGTCATAGGAGCGCACGCCAGCGGCCTCCGGCCAGGCGACGGCGCGTCGATCGGGGAGTGCGTCGTCAGCCCAGCGCTCTGCGCGTGCCCAGACCGCGGGCCGGTCGAGGTAGGAGGCGACGAGGGCGAGGGCCTGGGCGGCGTCGCGTGCTCGCCTGGCGTCGGAAGCGCGGTCGGGGTGCGTTTCGAGTTGTTCGAGCGTGAGGCGTGCGGCTTCGAAGCGGGCGGCTTCGAGGTGTTCGCGCGCGACGAGGAGGGCGGCGTCGAACCCTGCGGGGGTGAGCAGGCGGGAGCGTTCGACCGAGGGCGCTTCGCCCGCGGTGAGCAAGGCCCTTGCGCGCTCGCTCTCGGCGAGGCGGTAGCGTTCGAGCAGGTCCGGGTCGGCGAGGAGACGTTCATGGACGCGGCGGCGGACGCTGACGAGGAGGTCGGCGTCATGCGTGGTCTCGATGACGCGTTCTGCGTCCTCGTCGAGAAGGCGCTGGAGCGCGCGAACTGCTTCCGGGTGGTTGCCTGCGGCGAGCAGGGCGTCGAGTTGGCCGAGGGCGTCGCGTGCCCTTGGCGAGTCGTCCATATAGACGGGGTTGGGCACCTGAGCGCGGGCGAGCGTGGCTAGCCCGAGAACGAGGACCACGCCGGCGAGCCGGGTCGCGGTTGGTCTCGGTCGGTTCAAGGGGTGTGCCTCCCGGCTGGTGGGCGTATCGGTACGACCCTCCCAATCTGCCGTAACGGCACGGCCGGGAGGGTCGGTGTGCTCGAAAGGAAGTATGGCACGTTGTCGGCTCATTGACCCGTCAAGGCGCGCCGAAATGCGTAGCGAACATGGCTTTCCGTTCTCCACAGGCCGGGCCGGGTGTCGGGGGGGGCGCGGCGGTCGCCCTCGGGCAGTCCCACCACCCGCTGCGGGGCTGGGCGGGGCTGGGTGTGCTGCTCGGCTCGGAGTGGCGTGGGTGCCGGGTGGCGGTCCTGATGGCGGCGGTAGGCGTGATGAGCCTGGCTGACCTTGCCATGACGATGACGTACCTGAACCACGTCGGGATGATCGAGAGCAACCCTCTCGCCCGCATCGTGATGCACGGCGGCGGGCCGTTGTCGCTGATCGCGTGGAAGCTTGCGACGACGGTGCTGGCGGTGGGTATTCTGCTGCGTCTGCGTCGGCGCCGCGCGGCGGAGGTGGCGGCGATCGTGTGCTGCGCGGTGCTGGGTTGGCTGATGGTTCGGTGGGTTGCCTACGTCGAGGCCGCGCCCGCGCTGGCGGGTGCGATCGCGGCGATGCCGGAGCACTTCGGGGAGGAGTGGGTCTCGTTCGCCCAGCCGGTCGGGGGCACGTGACGGCGTTGCGTCGCGGGGCTTGGCCCTGCGGGCCGCGGTTCTCGGTGCCTGAACATCCGCACGCGCCCGGCGTGATACCCTCCCGGCGTGAAGAGCCACCCGATCGTGTTGTCTCTGGTCAGCCTGCTCGCGTGCGTCGGGCCGGGGGGCTGCTCCGGCGCTCGTGCGCCGTCGCTCTCGGTGAGCGAGGTTCGCGTGGTCGAGCGTACGAGCGAGGGGGTTGCGGTCGAGTTCGTGCTTGACGCGGAGAACCCGAACCGGGTGGAGCTGCCGCTGCGGCAGGTGTTCTACTCGCTGACGGTGGACGACCGGCGTGTCTTCACCGGCGAGCGATCGGCGGAGGCGACGCTGCGGCGTGACGGGACGCAGCAGATTCGGCTTCCGGCGGTGGTCCCGCTGCGGACGGGCGAAGGGATGCTGCGCGGCGTCCACGCGTATCGCCTGCAGGGCACGATGCGCTACGTGACGCCCGGGGCGTTCGCGGAGGCGATGTTCGAGGCGGGGCTGAACCGTCCGAGCGTTTCGTTCTCTGACAGCGGGACGATCGACTTCGGTGAGTGAGGGGAGTGACGGAGTGGAACGGGATGGGGCGCGGGCCGGGCGATTGTGCCGCCGTTCGGGGCGTCACACCGTCGCTCTTCCGCTCTGCCGCTTCGCGGCAGCCTGCCCGTCGATCCCTTCCGCCGCCAGCAGGGCGGCGCCGATGATGCCTGCGTCGTCGAGCAGTTCGCTGGCGACGACGTCGACGGCCTTGCACTTGTCGGGGAATGCCACGCGGCGGACGGCGTCGCGCACGCGGGCGACGTAGGGGGATCCGACGGCCTCGGTCAGCCCCCCCCCGAGCACGACGCGCGGCAGGGCGAGGAGGGTGACGATGCCGCCGACGTGGGCGCCGAGGAGGTCGGCGGAGTCGTCGACGACCTCTCGGACGAGTGAGTCGCCTGCGGCGTATGCCTCAGCGATGGTCTTGGAGCGGATCTTGTCGAAGTCGTCCTGGACGAGTTCGGTGACCATGGATTTTCGGTTGCTGCGTACGAGGCGCACGATCCGTTCGACGACTGCGGAGCGTGAGCAGTTATGTTCGAGCGTTCGTTGTCCGGGTGGGTTTGTGGGGAGGACGTGCATGTGGCCGATCTCGCCCGCGGTGAGGAAGTGGCCGTAGTGGAGTCGTCCGCCGAGGACAAGCCCGCCGCCGATGCCGGTGCCGACCCAGACGCCGAGGAGGTCGGTGACGCCGCGGCCCGCGCCGGCGACGAACTCTCCCCAGACCGCGGCGTTGACGTCGTTGTCGACGATGATGGGGACGCCGAGGCGCTCGGCGAGCAGGCCCGCGAGGGGCACGTTGTCCCAGCGCAGGTTGACGGCTTCGAGGACGACGCCCGCGGAAGGCTCGACCGCGCCGGGCGCGCCGATCCCAACGGCTTCGAGGTCGCCGCGCGTGATGCCCGCGTCGGCGCAGGCGCGGTCGACGCCCTCGACGACTCTGGCGAGCACGCTCTCCATCCCCTCGTCGGCCTTGGTTTTTCGCCGGCAGCGTCCGACGATGCGCACGCCGGCGGCATGGTCGTCGCGGGTCACGACGCCGATCTGCATGTTCGTGCCGCCGAGGTCGATGCCGACGATGGGTCCGGGCCTGCTCATGCCGCCAGTGTACGGCCCGACGAGCCGCGACCGTGAGGGAGCGAATCGCCCCGCGCCTTATCCCACGCACTCCGTCGCCACGATCGAGGCGTCGGGGAGCGCCCGCGCGGCGCGCTCCGCGATCGTGTTCGTTTCGCTTGTTTCGCAGAGCACGAAGAGCGTGCTCCCGCTCCCGGTGAGGTGGACGGGCCGGCTGGTCGCGCGCTCGGCGCGATCGCGGAGCGTTCGCAGCGCGGGGTGGAGCGTGAACGCGGCTTCGCGCAGGTCGTTGAAGAGGGCGGCCCGTGCCGGCCTGCTTGTGCGTGCCATCTCGCGGACTTCGCGCTCGCGGAGGGGGCCTGGACGGAGCGAGTCGAACGCCTTGTAGGCCTGCGGCGTGGCGGAGCCGAAGGGGGGGACGATGAGCACGACCCCGCATGGCGCCGGGGTGGTGCGTTCGACGCGGTCGGCGAAGCCGGTGACGAGTGCGGGCCTGGGGGGGTCTGTCTCGTCGATGAAGAAGGCGACGTCGCTTCCGATTCGGGTTGAGAGGTCGCGGAGCCGTTCGGCGCTGAGGCGCAGCTCGAAGAGTTCGTTGAGGGCGAGGAGGGCAGCGGCAGCGTCGCTGGACCCACCGCCCAATCCACCCTGTGGCGGGATGCGCTTCGAGAGCGTGAACGCCGTCGGGAGGGGGCGGCGCGTCTCGTGCTGGAGCAGCGCGTGGGCGCGGTAGGTGAGGTCCGCGGTGGGTGGCCAGTCGAAGGCGAAGCGTCGCGGCGCGTCGGGCGTGCAGGCGAAGGACCACGTGCTGGCCGCGCCGTCGGGGAGGCGTCGCGCGCGCAGCTCATCGGCGAGTCCGATGGCGCACGACCACGAGGCGATGCGGTGCCACCCCGGCCGTGCGGATGCCTCGCCCTCGGGGGGGCCGACGGCGAGCGCAAGATTCAGTTTGGCGTAGGCGCGGCGAGTGACGGTCCCGTGCGGCACGGCGGATCATACGTACGGGGTTCGGTTGATTTTCAGTTGGTCGAAACCCTCCTAGACTGCTTCGACCGGGGCCGGAGGAGGCGCATGACCACGGTGCAGAGCCTGATGGATGCGATGCAGCGGATCGCCCCGCTCGAGTACGCTGAGCCGTGGGACAAGGTGGGACTGCAGGTCGGCTCGCCCTCGCGTCAGCTGGACGGTCCGATCCTGCTGACGATCGACCTGACGGAGCGCGTGCTCGAGGAGGCGATCGATCGGCGTGCGCGGGCGATAGTCGCGTACCACCCGCCGATCTTTGAGCCGCTGAACCGCGTGACGGACCGGACGCCTCGTCAGCGCATCATTCTGGGGGCGGCGGAGTCGGGGATTGCGATCTATTCGCCGCACACTGCGTTGGACGCCGCGCCGGGCGGCGTGACCGACTGGCTGTGCGAGGGGCTTTCCGGCGGGCAGGGTCGGGTGGAGGGGGACTGTCGGGCATTGACGCCGCACGGCGCGCGCGACCCCGAGCAGGAGGTGAAGATCGTGACCTTCGTTCCGTACGCGGAGGCGGAGAAGGTCCGCAATGCGCTCGCCTCGGCGGGGGCTGGGATCATCGGGGCGTACCGGGTCTGCTCGTTCGGAGTGACGGGGACGGGCACGTTTCTCGCGGGTGAGGGCGCGAGGCCGACGGTCGGGACGCCGGGTCGGCTGGAAGAGGTCTCGGAACTTCGACTTGAGATGGTCTGCTCGAAGCGGGCGCTGCCGCTGGCGATCGACACGCTGCGCAAGTTTCACCCCTACGAGGAACCGGCGTTCGACGTCTACGAGCTCGTGCCCAAGCCGTTGCGTGGCGCGGGCACCGGTCGGCGGCTGACGCTCGACCGGCCTGCGACGATGCGCGAACTCGCCCAGCGTCTGCGCGGCTTCCTCGACCGCGCCCGGATCAAGGTCGCGCTGGTGGGAGAGGACCGCCCGATCGCGACGCTCGGCGTCGTGCCGGGCTCGGGCGGCGACCTGGCTGCGCTGGCGCGGCGCGAGGGGTGCGACGCCTTCATCACGGGCGAGATGACGCACCACGCGGTTCTGGGCGCACTGCACGCGGGCATGAGCGTTCTGCTCGCGGGGCACACGAACACAGAGCGCGGCTACCTGCCTCGCCTCGCGGAGCGGCTCCGCACGCTGGTGGCCGGGGTCGAGATCGTCGTGTCGACGACGGACCGCGACCCGCTGAGCGAAGTCTGAGAGGACGATGGAGCCGGGGGCTGCGAGTTCCCGCCCCTGGGCGCAGAGACTCCGCCCCGGTGCGAGATGGTTCGGGTGCTGATCCGCGCATGCGCCGCTTTCACGGTGTTGTGCGTGTTTCGGCGCGAGGCTGGTACGATGTTTCGATGGCGGCCGCTTGTTCCATGGCTGACGTTGTGTCCACCGAGCCGATCATCGGCCTTGAGGTTCACGTTGAGTTGGCGACGCGGGGGAAGATGTTCACGCGTGCGTCCAACCCCGCGCACCCCGAGTTCCACGATTCCGGGCCGAACACGCTGACGGACGCGGTGGTGCTCGCGTTGCCTGGTACGCTGCCGGTGATGAACCGGGCGGCGGTGGAGATGGCCGCGCTGGTGGGTCTGGCGCTGGGGTGCACGATCGCGCCGCTTTCGCGGTGGGATCGGAAGAGCTACTTCTATCCCGACCTGCCGAAGGGGTACCAGATCAGCCAGTACGACCTGCCGCTGTGCTTCGACGGCGTGTTCGAACTGCCTGCGACGGACGCGCAGGGGCGGATCGACCCGGCGGGCGCGATCCGGCGCATCGGCATCATCCGTGCGCACCTGGAGGAGGACGCGGGCAAGCTGCTTCACGAGGCGCCGGGGGGCGGTGCGATCGACTTCTCGATCGTGGACCTGAACCGTGCCGGCACGCCGCTGCTGGAGATCGTGACCGCGCCGGACTTTCGCTCTGCGGACGAGGCGACGGCGTTCGCGCGGCTGCTGCGGCAGACGTGCCGGTTTCTCGGGGTGACGGAGGGCGTGATGCAGCGCGGGCACGTGCGATTCGAGCCGAACGTGAACTGCCGGCTCACGCTGCGTGACGGGCGTGTCGTGCGCACGCCGATCGTGGAGGTGAAGAACCTCAACTCGTTTCGTGCGTTGCACGGGGCGATCACGCACGAGCTGACGGAACAGCCGCGGCGGTGGGTCGCTGACGGGCGCGAGCACGGCCCGGGCGAGAAGACCACGCGAGGCTGGGACGCGGATCGCGGGGCGACGTACGTGCAGCGTGAGAAGGAGGACGCGGAGGACTACCGCTACTTCCCCGACCCGGACCTGCCGCCGGTGGCGATGGGTGAGGCGTGGGTGGAGCGGCTGCGCGCGAGCCTGCCGGAACTGCCGGTCGCTCGAGTGCGCCGGTACCGCGAGGGCTACGACCTCTCGCCCGCCGAGGCGTCGCAGCTGGTCGAGGAGCGCGAGGTGTGCGAGTTTCTGGACGCGGCGGCGGACGGTGCGGTCGAGCGCGGCGTGGCGCGCGAGCGGGCGGGGCGTCTGGCGGCGGGGTTCGTGCTGCAGCACGGGGCGCGGCTGGCGAACGAGCGCGGCACGCTGGTCTCGCGGCTCGGCGTGTCGGCGGAGCAACTCGCGGCGATCGTGGCGATGCGCGACGCGGGCGACCTCGGCTCGACGGCGGCGGATGAACTTCTTGCCCTGCTCTGCGAGCCGGCGCACGCGGGGGCGGATCCGCGGGTAGTGGCCGAGTCACGCGGGCTGATCACGGTGCGGGACGACGCGGCGCTCGATGCCTGGTGCGAGCGTGCGATCGCGGAGAACCCGCGGGCTGCGGAGGACGTGCGTTCCGGCAAGCAGGCGGCGATCGGGCGGTTGGTCGGCGCGGTGATGAAGGCGAGCGGTGGGGCGGCGGACGCGAATGCGGCGCGGGAAAGGCTGCTCGAGAAACTGAGCAACGGCTGAATCCCGGAGAGCGACCCGAGACCGCTGGGGCGGAAAGGGCGATCGCGCGCGTGAGTGTCGCGGACGGTTGTCGCTTGTAGAGGTGGAGCGGCAGGCCGGAAGCGAACACGAAACCCGGCCCTGCGACAGACGCCCGCTCCCGCACTCCTCTCTTCGCCCACCGCCGAGCGGAAGCCCGGCGTGCGGGTTTCAGGGCGGCCGCGCCGCCCGCCGGGCCTCTCTCCTCGCTCCCCGTGTCCGGCCCGTGCGAACGGCCCGGATGCCGTGAACCAGCCGCGGCCGGGATAGGCTGGCGTGATGCCGTTTGATCGCAACGACTGGCCGACGGCGGACGTGCCCCCGCCGGGCGATGACGAGACCGCGCTGGAAGGGCCGGCGGGGCAGCCGGGTTCGCGCGTGGGTCGGTACCGGCTGGTTGAGATTCTGGGTGAGGGCGGGTTCGGGGTGGTCTGGCGGGCAGAGCAGACGGAGCCCATGCGGCGCGAGGTTGCGGTCAAGGTCATCAAGCCGGGGATGGATTCGCGCCGCGTGGTGGCGCGTTTCGAGGCGGAGCGTCAGGCGCTGGCGGTGATGGACCACCCGTGCATCGCGCGGGTGCTGGACGGCGGGACGACGGGGCCGGAGTTCGAGCGTCCGGGGCTGCCGTACTTCGTGATGGAGTTGGTGCGGGGCGAGCCGATCACGGCGTACTGCGCGTCGAGGTCGCTGCCCGTGCGTGCGCGGCTTGAGTTGTTCGCGCGTGTGTGCGACGCGGTGCAGCACGCGCACTACAAGGGGGTCGTTCACCGCGACATCAAGCCGGGCAACGTGCTGGTGGCGTCGGGGGACGGTGGTCCGATCCCGAAGGTGATCGACTTCGGGATCGCCAAGGCGCTGTCGGCGGGTGCGTTCGGCGGTCCGCTGCTGACCGAGCAGGGGCAGATGATCGGCACGCCGCAGTACATGTCGCCGGAGCAGGTGGACCCGTCGAGCGTGGACGTGGACGCGCGGACGGACGTGTACTCGCTCGGCGTGCTGCTGTACGAGCTGCTGACGGGGACGGTGCCGGTCGAGACGCCCGGTGTCCGCTCGCGCAGCCTGTACGAGATTCAGCGGATGATCCTGGAGGGGGAGCCGCCGAGGCCGAGCACGCGTCTGGCGTCGCTGGGAGCGGGGGGGCGTGAGGGTTCGCGGTCGGAGGCGCGGGCGTTGCGTGGCGACCTCGACTGGATCGTGATGAAGTGCCTGGAGAAGGACCGCTCGCGTCGGTACGAGACGGCGGCCGCGCTGGGGGAGGACGTTCGGCGGCACCTGCGTGACGAACCAGTGCAGGCGGGTCCGCCCTCGGCGTCGTACCGGCTTCGGAAGTTCGCGCGTCGGCGTCGGGCGCCGCTGGCGGCCGGGGCGGTGGCGCTGCTCGCGCTGGTGGCTGGGCTGGCGTTGGCGTCGGCCGGATTCGTGCAGGCGAGCCGGGAGCGTGACCGTGCCCGGATCGACGCGGCGCGTGCGGAGCGTGCGGGGGCGTTCCTGGCGGGCATCTTCGCGGCGATGCAGCCCGAGATCGCGCGTACGCGCGACACGACGATGCTGCGCGATTTGCTGGAAGGGGCGGCGTCGCGCGTCGGGGCGGAACTGGCGGACGAGCCGGAGGTCGAGGCGGAGGTCCGCCACGCGATCGCGAAGGGCTACCGCGCGATCGCGCGCCCCGACGAGGCGGAGCGTCACGCGCGGCGTGCCTACGAGCTGCTCTCGCGGCACGCGGGCGCGGACGATCCGCGCACGCTCGCGGCGGGGAACGACCTCGCGGTCGCGCTGCACGACCTCGGGCGGCTGGAGGAGTCGCGCTCGCTCTACGGGAGAGTGCTGGGTGCCTACGAGCGCACGCTCGGCACGCGCCACCGGGAGACGATCGCGACGCGCGCGAACCTCGGCGCGCTCCTGAGCGACCTGGCGTTGTACGACGAGGCGGCGGCGGTCTACGAGGTTGCGGTGCGGGACGCGCGGGCGGGGTTCGGCGAGGACTCGGAGATCACGCTCAACAACGAGAACAACCTCGTCTCCGTGCTGGTGAACCTCGGGCGGTACGACGAGGCGGAAAGGCTGGCGCGGAGTGCGCTGGAGCGCGCACGCCGGGCGCTGGGTGCGGACCATCCGTACACGGCGCACCTGCTCAACGCGCTGGGTCTGACGCTCAACCGGCAGGAGCGGCTGGAGGAGGCCGAGGCGGCGTTCGCGGAGTCGCTCGATCTCGCCCGGGCGATCTTTGGCGGCGACCATCCCGTGGTCGTGTCGGGGCTGACGAACCTGGGGCAGGTGCGGGCGAAGCTCGGTCGGCTCGGGGAGGCGCGTGTGCTGCTGGAGGAGGCGGCGCGGCGGGGTCGGGCGGTGCTGGGCGACGATCACTACGAGTTGGCCGACGTGCTGTCGAACCTGGCTGGCGTGCTGCACCTGATGGGTCGCTCCGAGGAGGCGGCGCCGCTGCTGGCCGATGCGTTGCGGATCACGCGCCTGCGGCTCGGTGAGGATGACTCGGAGACGATTCTGTGCGCGAACAACCTGGCGGCCGCGCTGGAGAAGACGGGCGAGCACGAGCGTGCCGAGGCGCTGTACCGCGACGCGATGGAGCGGTCGGTGCGTGTGCTGGGGGAGGCGCATGAGACGACGCTCTCGGTGATGGGCAACTTCGCGTTGTTCCTCTCGGAGACGGGCCGGACGGAAGAGTCGCTGGCGCTGGGCGAGCGCACGCTATCGGCGACGGAGGCGGCGCTCGGTTCGTCGAGTGTGGGCGTGCTGGTGAGTGCGTACAACCTGGCGGGGGCGTACCAGGGCGCGGGTCGGTTCGCGCGGGCGGTGGAGTTGTACGAGCGGTGTGTGACGATGCTGCCCGCGCTGCCGCCGGGGCACTGGATGGTCGGCGTGGTGGAGGGGGGGTACGGGGCGTGCCTGACGGCGATGGGGAGGTTCGACGAAGCGGAGCCGAGATTGCTGGAGTCGCACCGCGTGCTGCTGGCCGCGCTGGGGGCGGGCCACGAGCGGACCCGCACGGCGGTGGAGAGGTTGATCGCGCTGTACGAGGGCGCGGGGCGTGAGGAGGAAGCGGCGCGTTGGCGTTCGAGCGAGCCGCCGCCGTGAGGTTTGCGGCGTGAACGCCGGGGCGCGGTCTACTGGTCGTGCCCCGTGAAGTCGGGCATGGCGTGGCCGGCGTCGGTGAGGGTGCGTTCGCGGCGGGCGAGTTCGAGGTCGTGCTCGACCATGCGGCGGACGAGTTCGTCGAAGGTGGTGGTGGGCGACCAGCCGAGGCGGGCGCGGGCCTTGGTCGCGTCGCCCAGCAGCAGGTCTACCTCTGCGGGTCGGAGGTAACGCGGGTCGAAGGCGACGTGGGCCTTCCAGTCGAGTCCGACGTGCGAGAAGGCGGCCTCGGCGAAATCGCGGACGGAGCGGGTTTCGCCGGTGGCGATGACGTAGTCGTCCGGCTCGTCCTGCTGGAGCATGGTCCACATCATGCGGACGTAGTCGCCGGCGTATCCCCAGTCGCGCTTGGAGTCGAGGTTGCCGAGGTAGACCTTGTCCTGGAGGCCCATGCGGATGCGTCCGACGGCGCGGGTGATCTTTCGGGTGACGAAGGTTTCGCCGCGCCGTTCGGATTCGTGGTTGAAGAGGATGCCGCAGGAGGCGTGCAGGCCGTAGGACTCGCGGTAGTTCACGGTGGCGTAGTGGGCCATGACCTTGGCGCAGGCGTACGGGGAGCGGGGGCGGAAGGGGGTGGTCTCGGACTGTGGGGTCTCGACGGCGAGGCCGTACTGCTCGCTGGAACTGGCCTGGTAGTAGCGGACCTGCCGCCCGGTGCGTTGCTGGTGGTCGCGGACGGCTTCGAGGAGGCGGAGCGCACCGAGTGCGACGGCGTCGGCGGTGTAGATGGGGAGGTCGAAGGAGACGCGGACGTGGCTCTGCGCGCCGAGGTTGTAGACCTCGTCGGGCTTGGTCTGGTCGAGGAGCTTGGCGAGGGAGTTGGCGTCGCAGAGGTCTCCGTAGTGGAGGAAGAGGCGCGTGCCCTTGTGGTGGGGGTCCTGGTAGACGTGGTCGATGCGTCCCGTGTTGAAACTGCTGGCGCGCCGGATGATGCCGTGGACCTCGTAGCCCTTGGCGAGGAGGAACTCGGCGAGGAAGGAGCCGTCCTGTCCCGTGATCCCCGTGATGAGCGCCCGTTTCGGCGTCTGGGCCATGGTGCGGTCTCCGGCGTCGTCGGGGATGGTATCGGTCGCGTGCGGTGCGGCAGTGGAGCGCGGGGTTCGGATTCCGGGGCGAGCGGCGGGAGAGCGCCTTAGCCGCCGACGAGCGCGGCGAGTTCGGCGTTGTCGGCGTCGAGTTGCTCTGGTCGGGCGTGCTGCCGGAGCAAGAGCAGGGCGTGATCGCGCGCGTCGCCGCCCTGGGGCACGGTGCGGCGGGCGACGAACCAGAGGGCGTCGCGGGCCGCGCCGTCGGCGGCGTCTTCGGGGGCGAGGCGGGCGTAGAGGTCGAGGAAGGCGGCGTCCGCGCCGGCGCGGAAGACGGGATAGAGCGCGTGGCGCGCGAAGGCGGGCGTGACGGCTTCGCGCTTCTCGGCGAGGAGTGCGCCGGCGAGCCTCGCGGCCTCGGCGTCGCGCCCCGAGAGCGAGAGGGAGCGGACGAGCGCCTCGAAGTCCGTCTTGCTCGCGGCTCGCCTGGTCGTCTCGGCGAGGTCTTCCTCGCCGTCGAGCGGCAGAGGTTCGTCGAGGCGTCGCGCGGGCGGGCCGAGGGTGATGAGCGGATCGCCGATGACGGCGACGCGCCAGATCGGCGTGCCCTCGTGGCGCACGGCGGCGGCCCAGGGCGCGCCCGCGACGAGGCGTTTGGCGACGGCGGGGGTGGGTACGAAGGCCGAGAGCGTCGGCTCCTGCACGGAGCCGCAGTAGGCGTAGGCGCCGCGTTCGAGCCAGCGTGCGCCGACGGTGGTGCGGTTACGCGGCGCATTGGCGGACCAGGAGTGGACCATGTGGACGATGGCGGGGACGCCGAGCACGGGCACGTCGCCCGCGTGCGCCCTGCCGGGCGAGAGGTCGAACCAGTCGCGGTTTCCCTTCGAGTTGAGCAGCACGATGCCCGCGTCGATGGCGCGGAGCGAGCGTGCCCGCCAGTCGGCCAAGCCCTGGCGTGGCGCATCGTCGAGGGTGACACGCAGTCCGGCCTCGCGCAGCACGGCGGCGGCCTCCGTGCCGTCGTAGTGCGACCACGGCGCCTCGTGGGGGTAGGTGTCGAACACCCATGCGCTCGCGGGTCGGAGGAAGAGCGAGCACATCGCGCGGTAGGCGGCCTCGGCCTCGGTCCCGAAGAGCTGCGACGCCCAGGCCCATCGCTCGCCCGCGCTCGCGCCGATCGCGGGGCGGCCGACGCGGTCGGTCGTGGCGACGAACTCGCGTTCGGTGGTCTCGATCTTGACGGCGGCGTTGAGGCAGAGGGCGACGGCGTCGAGGTCGTCGCCCAGGGTGCGCCACGAGAGGCCGGTGGCGTCGCAGGCGCGTTCGATCTCGGCGCAGAGCGCGTCGGCGTCGGTGCGCGAGATCGTGCCGCTGACGTTGCGCCGTTCGAGCGTTACCCATGCGATCGGGAGGGCGCGTCCGGCGGCGAGGGCGAGCGCGGCGGTCCAGGCGGGGTCCGCGCCGTCGGCGACCACCACGCCTGGAGGGACGTGGTGGTGCGCGCGCCAGAAGTCGATCAGCGACGCTGGATCGCCGTCGTGCCCCCACGCGGCGGCGACGGCGCGCTCGACGGCGTCGCGCCGCGCGTCGCCGCGGGCGGCGCGATCGCCGCCCGACCAGCGCACGACGCGCCGCGGCTCGAAGGCGCGCACGAATCGGGCGATGTCCTCGCCCGCCTGCCAGGAGCCGTCGTCGATGAGCACGGGATAGCGGCCATCGGGCTTCCATGCGGCGATGGCCGCGAGGTACGACGCGCCGTCGGGGACGATGACGACGTCTGGGATGACGGGCGCGTTGGCGCGGACGAGTTCGGCGCGCCGGCCGAGCCGGACCTGCGGCGGCAGGTCGGGTTGCAAGGCGGCGGGATCGGGCTGGCCGATCGTGGTGGCGAGGGAGGCCGCGATGGTCGCGAGGGTGTTCATCGTCTGAATGTACCCGCGCGCGTGTTTCGCGGTCGCGGGTGTCGGGCGAAGGGGTGCGGAACGCGGGGGGGACGCCCGATCCATAGACTCGACGCGATGGCGAGCCTGACGAGGGACGAGTTCGTTTCGCTGGTGCGTTCGGAGCGTTCGGCGACGCCGGGCGTCACGCTTGCGGTGCCGGTCGGGGTTCGGCTGCTCTCGGACCAGTTGACGCCGGTGCTGGCGTACCGTCGGCTGGTCGCGCCGGACGAGCGGACCGCGCCGTCGTTCCTGCTGGAATCGGTCGAGGGGGGGGAGCGGCAGGGGCGGTACTCGATCCTGGGCGCGCGGCCCGCGCTGGAGGTGGTGGCGCGCCGGTTCCGCGTGCGCATCAGCGACCACGCGACGGGTCGGGTCGAGGAGGGAGAAGTAGCGAACCCGCTGCTGGCGCCGCGAGGGATCACCGCGGGCGTGCGGCTGGTGCGTCCGCCCTCGGGGGCGCGCCCCGCGCTGCCGATGTGCCCGCTGGGGGGGTGGTTCGGGTACGCGTCGTATGACACGGTGCGGTACGCCGAGCCGGAGAAGCTTCCGTTCGGGCACGCGCCGCCGGACGACCGTGGCCTGCCGGAGATGCATTTCGGGCTGTACGACGGCGTGGTGGCGTTCGACCACGTGGACAAGCTGGTCCACGTCGTGCGGCTGGCGATGCTCGCGCCGGGCGACGAGGCGGGGGAGGCGTACGACCGCGCGGTGGCGGCGATCGAGGCTCGCATCGCGGAGATCGAGCGGCACAGCAAGCCGCTGCCCGCGGGGCGCGTCGAGCGCGAGGGCGTGCCCGCGCCGCTGCGTTCGAACGTCACGCGCGAGCAGCACGCGGCGATGGTCGAGCGTGCGTTGGAGCACATCCGCGCGGGGGACATCTTCCAGGTCGTGATCGGGCAGCGATTTGAGCGGGTGAGCGAGGCCGATCCGTTCGATGTCTATCGCGCGCTGCGGGCGGTGAACCCCAGCCCGTACATGGTGTACATGCAGGGGGAGGGGTGCATTCTCGTGGCGTCCAGTCCGGAGATTCTGTGCCGGGTGCGCCGGGGGGGGGACGGGGCGCTGGTGGTGACGAACCGACCGCTGGCGGGGACGCGCCCGCGCGGTCGCACGCCGGAGGAGGACGCGGGGCTGGAGCGCGAGTTGCTGGCGGACGAGAAGGAGCGGGCCGAGCACGTGATGCTCGTTGACCTTGGGCGCAACGACGTTGGACGCGTGGCCGTGCCGGGCACGATCGACCTGCCGGCGGTGATGGAGGTGGAGCGCTACAGCCACGTGATGCACATCAGCTCGACGGTGACGGGCGTGTTGCGAGAGGGGCTGGACGCGTGGGACGCGCTGGCGGCGACTCTGCCGGTCGGGACGATCTCCGGTGCGCCGAAGATCCGGGCGATGCAGATCATCGACGAGCTGGAGCCGGTGCGGCGCGGGCCGTACGGGGGGGGGATGGGCTACGTCTCGCTGGACGGAGAGATGGACATCGCGCTGGCACTGCGGACGATGGTGGTGCCGACGGCGAGCGTGCCGCGGGGGGGGAGGGGATCGTGGACGTACTATCTGCAGGCCGCGGGCGGGATCGTCGCGGACTCGAAGGCGGAGCCGGAGTATCTGGAGACGGTGAACAAGGCGGCCGCGCTGGCGCGTGCGATCGACCTGGCGGAGTCGGCGTTCGGGGCGTGACGGGGTCGGCCGGGTCGCGTTCGCTCGGCGGTGCTCCGCGGAGCGTTCTCCGGCGGGCAACCGGCTTCCTTCCGGGGCGGGATCGATTAGGCTGGTGAGCATGGACCCGGGGGAGCGTCACGCGGTCACGGTGGTGCTGGCGCAGCTCCGGGCTGGGGACGAGGGGGCGCACGCGCGTCTGTTGCCGCTGGTGTACGAGGAACTGCGTGTGCTGGCGCGTTCCCGCATGTCGGGGCTGGCGCCGGGGCAGACGCTGCAACCGACCGCGCTGGTGCACGAGGCGTACATGAAGCTGCTGGGGCCGGGAGGCGTGCAGCCGGCGTGGGAGAGCCGTGCGCACTTCTTCGGTGCGGCGGCCCGCGCGATGCGGAACGTCCTCGTCGAGCACGCGCGCGCCCGGCTGACGGCGAAGCGCGGCGGGGGTTCGCGGGGGGCCGCGCTGGACGAGGCGACGGCCGCGGCGATCGAGACGCCCGTGGAGGACATGGTCGCGCTCGACGAAGCGCTGCGGCGGCTGGAGTCGAACGACTCCAGGGCGCACGAGGTGGTGATGCTGCGGTTCTTCGCGGGCCTGAGCGAGGAGCAGGCGGCGGAGGTCATGGGGGTGTCGCCGCGGACGGTGCGGCGTGAGTGGGCGTACGGGCGGTCGTGGTTGCGCCGTGAGATGCAGGGGCACGACGAGGACGGGGGCACGACGGATGAGTGAGGAGCGCGCCGCGAGAGTGAAGGCCGTGTTTCTCGGCGCGCTGGACGCGTCGTCGGCGGATCGGGGCATGTACCTTGACCGCGAGTGTGGGGGCGATGCGGAACTCCGCCGTGAGGTGGAGGAACTGCTGTCGCACGAGAGCGGTGGCGGATTCCTGACGCCGCCGGAGAGCGGCGTCTCGCTCGGTGCGTTCGCGGCGCCGCCGGGTGCGGAGGGGCTGGGACCGGGCGACCGGATCGACCGCTACGCGCTCGTCGAGCGTCTGGGCGAGGGCGGGTTCGGGGTGGTGTATCTCGCGGAGCAGACGGAGCCGGTGCGGCGTCGTGTCGCGCTGAAGGTCATCAAACCGGGCATGGACTCGCGGGCGGTGATCGCCCGGTTCGAGGCGGAGCGGCAAGCGCTTGCGGTGATGGACCACCCGAACGTTGCGCGTGTGCTGGACGCGGGCGCGACGGAGCGGGGCCTGCCGTACTTCGTGATGGAGCACGTTCCGGGTGAGCCGATCACGGCGTACTGCGACGGACGTTCTCTGCCGGTGCGTGCCCGGCTGGGGCTGTTCATCGACGTGTGCGAGGCGGTGCAGCACGCGCACCTGAAGGGGATCATCCACCGGGACATCAAGCCCGGGAACATTCTCGTGCACGACGGGGAGCGGGGGCCGGTGGTGAAGGTGATCGACTTCGGCGTCGCCAAGGCGCTCGCCCCGACGCCGGCGCGCGTGACGCTCTTCACCGAGCAGGGGCAGCTGATCGGCACGCCTGAATACATGAGTCCCGAGCAGGCGGCGTTGGGGGCGGTGGACATCGACACGCGTACGGACGTGTATTCGCTCGGCGTCGTGCTGTACGAGTTGCTCTCCGGGTCGTTGCCGTTTGACGGGGAGCGGCTGCGGAGCGGCGGGCTGGACGAGGCGAGTCGCACGGTCCGCGAGGTAGAGCCGCCGAGGCCGAGCGAGCGGCTCTCGCGCGGGTCGGCCGGTGCGGCGGAGAGCGCGCGCCGGCGGCAGACCGCGCCGAACGAACTCGCCGGGCTGCTGCGGCGCGAGCTGGAGTGGATTCCGTTGAAGGCGATGCGGAAGGACCGCGCGGAGCGGTACCGGACGCCGAGCGAGATGGCGGACGACATCCGCAACTACCTCGCGGGCCGGAGCCTGTTGGCCGGGCCGGAGTCGGCTCCGTACCGGGTGCGGAAGTTCGTCCGCCGGAACCGTGCGGGAGTGATCGCGGCGTCTGCGATGGCGGCGTTGCTCCTGGGCGGGATCGCGGGGACGGGGTTCGGGCTTGTGCGCGCGGAGGCGCGCCGCATCGACGCGGTCGAGGCGCTCGACCGGGCGAGGGACGCGGAGCAGGAGTCGGCGGCTCGGGCGCGCGACCTCGAGCAGGTGGCGGCGTTCCAGGCGGCGCAGTTGAGCAGCATCGACGCCGCCGCGATGGGCGATCGCATCCGCGAGCGGATCGTCGAGGAGCGTGCGCGGTCGCTCGGCGCGCGGGGCATGGATGAGGAAGGTGTGCGTGAAGCGGTTCGAGGGCTTGAGGGCGAGCTGGCGGGCGTGAACTTCACTGGCGTCGCGCTCGACACGCTCTCGGAGCAGGTCTTCGGGCGTGCCCTGGCCGCGATCGACGCGCAGTTCGGCGAGCAGCCGCTGGTGCGGGCGAGGCTGTTGCAGACGGCGGCGAGCACGATGCGCGAGGTCGGCCTGCACGAGGCCGCACTGGCGCCGCAGACGGCCGCGCTGGACGTCCGGCGCGAGCGGCTGGG
>JAANMY010000762.1_pt1 | contig 41738 bp, 43 predicted proteins | sample 7279691 | NCBI WGS metagenome assembly JAANMY01 (sample SAMN14094543, study PRJNA606508) | bioreactor metagenome | isolation source: A lab-scale SPAN reactor treating ammonium-rich wastewater day 388 | place: Ireland: Galway | collected 2018-02-07 | reverse complement strand
TTCATTGGACACCTCGCTGATATCGAGTTAACACCTACACACTGTTTAACTATGGCGCATTGCGACGCCGTTTTCAGTGAGGTGTCCATCCCATCATCCATGTAGGCTCGATTCCGGCATCCATGCCGTCAACGGTTGGTTTAGACTAAACCAGTCCTCGCTATCGGATTAGCATAGGCCTATCGAACAGATATCTGTGTCTTATCCGCCTGCCAATCCAGTTTTACCTTAAGCTGACGGCTGGCTTTGTCGTACCAGGCCACATTTTGCATACGGTTAAACCTTGCTTGTTGTGGCACCAGCTGGATATAACGGCCATCGACACTGATATGCGAAGGTGTAACATTCTGGTTATGTACCACCAGGGTCAGCTCGCGGCTGGCTGGCATACCTTGGTACTGGCCGCTGCGGCGCAGTTCAAATTTCTGCTCGTTATCCTGCTGTAAGTAGTAGAAATTCAGCAGTTCAAACTGGCCGTTAGTGATGGCGTCCGGCGTTTTACCATCATCTTCATACATCTCGCCTTTAGCACACTCAACGCTGCTATCAGCATAAAAATGCAGTGTCAGCTTACGGCTGCTGTACTCGCGGGTATTGGCCATCGGCGCCACCATCGGCACAAAGCTGCCGGCTTTTACCAGTACCGGCAGAGTATCAATATTTACCGGAATGTCGGTTTTGCCTGTGCCTGCATAGCGCTTGCCGCTAAAGTAATCAAACCAGACACCGCCCGGCAGCTGCACTGGCCATGTTTTAGCGCCTGGCTCGGTAACCGGTGCCACTAAAAAGGCGTCGCCCCACAGGTAGCTGTTGTTTTCATCCATTAAGGCCGGGTTTTGCTCATCCAGCAGAAATAGCGGCCGCATTAGCGGCAGGCCACTTTGGCTGTGCTGATAGGCCAGAGTGTAGTTATACGCCAATAGCTGATAACGCAGGTTTAGCCAGGGGCGCAGCGTTTCAATGCTGTCGCTATCGTGAAACACCACTTCTGGCGCTATGTGTTCCTGTGCATGCGGCCGGTACACTGGCTGAAATACGCCGTATTGCAGCCAGCGGATATACAGCTCTTTATCAAATTGCTCGCCACCGGCAAAACCGCCTAAGTCAGAGTGAATATAGCCAAAGCCAAACAAGCCCATGCTCAGCGCCAGCTCAACTTGCGGCTTTAGGCCGCCCCAGCTGCGGTCAACATCGCCGGTCCAGGGCACCATGCCAAAGCGCTGGCTGCCGGGCGCGCCTGCGCGCATCATAATAAAAGGCCGCTGCTCAGGGAAATCGCGGCGCATGCCGCTGTGCACCATATCAGCCCACTGATGGCCAAAGGCGTTATGTACTTCGTTGGCCATGCCGATGGCGTGCACGGTATCGTCCGGGTGTACTTCCGGCTCGCCTAAATCGCCCCACACACCGGCCACGCCCTGCTCAGCTAAGCCTTTATAAATTTGCCAGAACCAGTCACGTGCCTTGGGGTTAAACACGTCAATTAAGCCGGTATTACCAAAATAAAAATCGAAGGTTTTTGGTTTGCCATCCAAGCCCGGCGCAATGGCGCCGGCCTCTACGGCCTCTTGCCAGCGTTTGGAGCTGGTAAGCACAAAAGGCTCGGTGACTAAAATGGTGTTAATGCCATCGGCGCTAAGATCGGCCAGCATCTTCTCCGGTTGCGGAAAGGCGTTGCTATCCCAGGCCAGGTTACCCATATGGCCCTGAATGTCCGGGCCAAACCAATATAAATCGATGACTAAGGCATCAAGCGGCAGCTGCAAGTCGGCAAAGCGCTTAACCACGTCGCGCACTTCAGCCTCATTACGATAGCCAAAGCGCGAGGCATAGTTACCCAGGGTCCAGCGCGCCGGTAGCGGCGGTTTGCCGGTTAAGCGAGTGTAGTTATCGATAATGGTCGGGTAGTTATCGCCGGCCACCAGCACATAGCTGCTGCGGCCGCCCTCAGCACTAAACTGCATCACATCAGTCTTAGTTGCGCCTAAATCGGCTTCGCCTTTGGCGCTGTTGTCAAACAGCAGTAAATACTTGTTGCTCGACAGCACGGCCGGCAGGCTAAAGTACATCTGGCTCGATGCTGTGCTGTAGCCATAATGGGCTTTGTTATACAGCGGGAATTTATGGCCACGGCGGTCCATGCCCAGCACGCGCTGGCCACCACCCAAAAGCTTTTCACCATCGGTTAGCGCAAAGCGAAAGCCGTGGCTGCCATCTTGTTTAATATAGCCTTGCTCTTCGGCCAGCAGCAGCTTATCGCCGCGGTAATAGTTTAGCTGCAGTGGTGATTTGTTAATGTTCACGCTAAGGCTGGCGCTACTCACACGCAGGCTATTGTCGCTGTCAGCGACATTCAGAGCCAGCGGCTGTGGTTGCTGGCTAATGCTAAAAGAAGGCAGCTGCTTTACGCCGGTGGGCTGATAAAAGGCTTCTACTACATCGCTTTGATAAAACGTCAGGCTGAGTTTGCCCTCGTCGGTTTGAATTTGCAGGGTATTGCCATCCAGCTGATGTGCCTGATACTGCGTCGCCGCACTGGCAAAGGCGCAGCAAAAACTAATTAACGCAAACACTAACTTCATGGTTGCAGCTCCAGAATAACTGAGGCCAGTGGGGCAAGTTCAACGGCTACAGTGCCCACACCGTTGGTTACGCTAAGGCTATTTTCACCGCCGTTTAGCTTGTCGCTCAGCCGGTACTGGCCATCGGCCAGCTGCCACTTGCTGATAAGCGTAGCCGGTACAGTGAGGTTAAAACTGACCGCAGCGTCACTATTAAAGTGGCTGACAATCAGCAGCTTTTGCGCATCGCTGTAGCGGGCAAACGCCAGTTGCTGCTCACTGTAGGCGGTGCCGGCAGCGAGGTTAGCGCTGTGCAGCTCGGTGTAGCTGCCCATTAAGGCGGGGGCGCTGGCGCTAAAGCTGAGCAGTTTTTCATAATAAGCGTGCAGCGCTTTAGCCTCAGCACTTAATGCGCCGCCGTCAAACTTACCGCCGTTCAGCCACTTTTGGTGCTCTGGCACACCCCAGTAATCAAAAATCGTGGTGCGGCTGGCTTTACCAAAACCGGCATCCGCTGCGCCTGGCTCACCCACATGCTGGCCAAAATACAGCATGGTAGGCGAGGTGCTGATGGTGGTCGACACGACCATAGCCGGCAGGCCTTTTTTCGCATCACCAGCAAATTCCGGCGCGGCAATACGCTGCTCGTCATGGTTTTCTAAAAAGTGCAGCATATGATGTTCAATATCGGCCATGCGCTGTTGGGTTTCAACCAGCGCTGAAGTTGGCCCTTTGCCCTGCATGACAAGTTTTAAGCTGTCGTAAAACTCCACTTTGTCGTACAGGTAATCCATTTTGCCAAGCTTGATGTAGTCGCGGTACAAATGCGGCTGGTACACCTCGGCCAGCAAAAAGGCATCGGGGTTGGTGTGTTTAATATGCGAGTTTAAGTAGCTCCAGAACTCGACTGGTACCATTTCGGCCATATCGTAACGAAAGCCATCTACGCCTTTGGCCAGCCAGTACTGGGTAATATCGCGGAATTTTAGCCAGGAGTCCGGTACGTCTTTGCCTTGCCAGAAAGCATAATGCGCCGGCCAGTCCTTCTCAGCATAGTCGCTGGGCAGACTGTCAAAATCGTAACTACCGTCTGGCCGCACGCCGTAATTAATTTTTACCGTTTCATACCAGTCATCAAAGGCGGGCTGGGCAGCGCGTGAACCATTGCCGGTCCATTTCGCCGGGTTTTCCAAAAACTTGCCATCGGCGGCGGGGTGCGACTCGCCGCCCAGCACCTGATAATCTGCCGGCCATGCAGGCACGCTAAAAGCCTGGCCTGGTACATAGTAAAAGTTGTTATCGCGGGCATATTCAACACTGGTGTCGTCGTTAGCACCAAAATCACTGACGCCCGCTGGATTTGACAACGACTGATACTGGCGCGCCACATGGTTGGGTACGATATCGATAAGTACCTTCATGCCATGCTGGTGGGTGCGCGCTATTAACGCCTCAAACTCCGCCAGCCGGTTGGCCGGGTCGGTAGCTAAATCGGGGTTGACGTTGTAGTAGTCTTTCACGGCATAAGGCGAGCCGGCGCGGCCTTTAATCACATCCGGGTCGTCATGGCTGATACCATAAGCGCTGTAATCGCGCACTAAGGCATGGTGCGGTACACCGGTGTACCAGATATGGCTAACACCCATCGCCTTTATCGCCTCTAACGCCTGCGGCGTAAAGTCAGCAAATTTACCCACCCCGTTTTGCTCCAGTGTGCCCCAGGGGGTGTTGTTGGTATTCTGATTGCCAAATAAGCGGGTAAATACCTGATACACCACCACTTTGCCGTCTGCTGCCGGCGCTGTAACGGCTGGCTGCTGCGCGTTTTGTGCTGTGTCGGTGGGCTCGGGGGCTTTGCTGCAACCCAGTAACAGGCTGCCGGCAAGCGTTAAGGTTATTAAGGTGGCTGTATTCTGCATGGTCTACCCTGTAATGTTTTTATCGCTTTTTGCCAGTGTATTACAGCTTGGTGGCCCGGTCTGCTGCATACGTATGCAGCTGCCGGGCAAGACTATGGTTGAATCGGGCTTTCTTTTGTCGTTAGTTACACTATGCTGTAACGGATCAACCGCTTATATCGCCACGCCGGAGTGTATTTTATGCTTAATGTTACGCTGAAAAACAAAATGCTGCTGCTTGCTGTGCTGCCGATGCTGACTGTGGTGATGGCACTGATGCTGTTGGTATACAGCCAGATGCGCACTATGGGCGAGGCTGAAATTGCGCAATTTCGCAGTGACATGATGCAGGAGAAACGCACCGCGCTTGAGCACCATGTGGCCATTGCCGTAACGGCGGTAGCACCCTATTTTCAAAGCGCTAACCCCACTGAGCAGCAACTTGGCGATGCTAAAGCTGTGATGCGGGCGATGAAGTTCAGCGATGACGGCTATATGTTTGTTTACGATTTGCAGGGCGTTAATATCGTGCACGGCTCGAATCAGGCACTGGAGGGGCGTAACCTCATTGATTTAAAAGACCCCAACGGCGTGCTGCTGATCCGTGAGCTGATTGAGGCTGGTAAAAAAGGTGGCGGTTTTGTCGAATATATGTGGGATGAGAAAACCCGTGGTGGCTTAACGCCTAAGCTGGGTTATGCCACGGCGATGTACAACAACCGCTGGATCTTAGGTTCGGGCTTTTATATCGATGATATAGACCGGCGCGTGGCCGAGCAGCAAACCGAGATTGATGCGCGCATTCGTGACACCCTGCTGATGATTTTTGGCAGTGCCGTGCTGCTGCTGGGGCTGGTGATCGTGCTGGCGCTGTTTGTCGCCGGCTTAGTGATCAAACCGCTGCATAATGCCTCCGCTGCACTGATTAACATAGGCCAGGGCGAAGGTGATTTAACCCAGCGCTTACAGGTAGATACTGCGGATGAAGTGGGCGAGGTGGCGCGCGGCTTTAATGCCTTTGCGCAAAAAATTCAGCAGCTTATCAGTGAAGTGAAACAGGTGGTGGCAGCCCTTAGCCATGCTGCCAGCACCATGCAGCAAATAGTGCAGCTGAGCGATAACGATGCCAGCACGCAAAAAGCCGAAACTACTCAGGTGGCGGCGGCGGTGTATCAAATGTCGACGGCAGTGCAGGAAGTGGCCACCAGTGCCGGTTTAGCCGCCAGCGCGGCGCAGGACGCCGATAAAGAAGCTGCCGGTGGCCAGCACAGTGTGGCACAAACTATCAGCTCGATTAACAAACTGGCTGATGAAGTGAATAAAGCCGGTGATACTATTGAAAAACTGGGTGCTAACGCTGATCAGATTGGTTCAGTGGTCAATGTCATCCGCGGTATTGCCGAGCAAACTAACTTGCTGGCGCTAAATGCCGCGATAGAGGCTGCCCGCGCCGGCGAGCAGGGCCGTGGCTTTGCGGTGGTGGCCGATGAAGTACGTACCCTGGCCACCCGTACCCAGCAGAGCACCAATGAAATTCAGCAGATGATTGACTTGTTTCAGCAAGGCACGAAAGAGGCGGTGGCGGTTATGCAGCGTGGTCGCGAGCAATCACTGCAAACGGTAGCGCAAGCCGATCAGGCCAGTGACTCATTGCAAACCATTACCAAATCGGTCAGTACCATTACCCAGATGAATATTCAGATTGCCACCGCGGCCGAGCAACAAACCGCAGTGGCTGCCGATATCAGCCGCAGTATTCACGAAATTGCCCAGCTGGCCGATCAGGCGGCCAATAATGCTTCGGAGCTGGCGAAATCGACCGGTGAGCTGACCGAGCTGGAGCGGCGGCTTAGTGGGCTGGTATCGCGCTTTCGGGTGTAAGCGGGATGGGCCGCAGTACAAACCAGCGGCCTGACTGCCACAACAAATACAGCGACAGTAGCGGAAAAATCAGCGTTTGCAGCGTATACACCACGATAAGCTGAATCAGCTTTTCGACCATGTTGTCAGAGAAGCTTTTCATCGCGGCAAATAAATCATTGGCCTGTGCCGCCATTTGCTTCAGCCAGCTGAGTGAGCCTTGCTCGGTGCTCAGCGGCGGTTGCTCAGTGCGTTGCAATGCCGCTGTTTCCAGCTGTAATGCCGCTTCTGCCGCTTCACGTTGCGGTGTCAGTACCCAGTCCGACAAGCCTGCTACGCCATAGGCTGCCAGCGGTATGCCAATGCGTATAATCAGCAACAGCGCAATAAAGCCGCGCAGCAGATAACAGCAGCTACGCCGCCAGGATGCCGGGCCAAGTAGCAACAAGGTTGCTGAGGCTAAAATACCGCCGCCAAACAGCGGCAACGCTGCCAGCTTACCAAATTCGAGCAAAAACAACTGCAAACCAATAGAGGTCATGGCGACAACCATCACATCGGAATAGCGTACCGCCATATCCTGCAGCGGTTTTAATAACTGGCCGGGTTTAACGCTGGCCACGCCAACACCCACTTCGGCTTCGGAGACAAAAGCAATGCCGCGGTCAATTAAGCGGGCAGTGGCAAAAGAAGCGCTGCTAAGCATTAAGCTGTGCTTTAAGGCACCATGAGCCTGCTGATCCAGCGGTGCCAGTAGCGGATTAACCACCCGCTGCTGCACTATGCCGCTATAAATACCGGCTGCCAGTGCCAACAGGCACAGCAGCAGGCTGAGCCGGCGCTGGTGGTTACTCAGGGGGGATAAAAACCTCATGCCTGCCTCCGTTTGCGTTATGGCAATAACGTCTTAGGCCAGTATCCGGCAAAAATGTTGCAATGTCAGTTTTTTAGCAAAATCAGCACAGTTCCCAGCACGGTAAGGGCGGCGCCCAGCCAGGCGCCCAACGCCGGGCTGCGTTTGTATACCAGCCACAACAGCGGTAACACCAGCACCGGGCTGACTGACGATAACACCGCTACCATGCCGGCATCACCGTGTTTAAGCGCTTGCAGGATTAATGTCATGCCCAGCACCATCGACAGCGCCGCATTGGCCAGTACTAGCAAAAACACTTTCTTGTTCAGTGGTAAATAAGCGCGGGCCACTTTAAAGCCAAGCAGAAAAATAACCTGATGCAGCACAAAGGCGGTGCTCATCCGCACTGCCGAGGCGGCCACAGCATCAATGTCGGTCTCCATCAGCGGCTTTAACATCAAGGTAGCCACCGCCTGACACAAGGCCGCTAATAAGCCCAATGCTACGCCGCTTTTTAGCTGGCTCTGGTTGGCTTCCCAGGCGTGCAGTTCGGTTTTACGTTTACCAAAAAAGATGGCAATCATTACGCCGCTAATCAGCAAGCTGCTGCCGGCCAGCGTCCAGCCCCACTGGGTTTCGCCAAGAAAAAAGTAAGCTAAAACAACGGAAAACACACTGTGGGTGGCAAAAAGTACACCGGCGCGGCGCGGGCCCAAACGGTTCATCGCGGCAAACAGTGCGGTATCGCCGATAAAAATGCCAATCACGCCGGACAGCACCAGTACACCCAGGCTATCGACAGCCAGCGTTACCCAGCCACCGCTTACGGCAGCGATTAGCCACAGCATGACAGCGGCACACAGCATGCGCCAGCGGGTAAAGGCAAAAGCGCCCAAATGGGTAGAGGCAGTGGCTGACATCAGGCTGCCAACCGCCCAGCAAGCGGCGGCTAATAAGGCGAGGTATTCGTAAGACAAGGCAAAAAAACATTTGATGACAAGATGGCGGCATTATACGTCAGCCGCCGGCGGTACAAGAGATTATTCTGTTCTATGTTAGTCTGTTCTCGGTTCGCGCTTTTTCGGCACCCAGGCCCAGGTCATTTTGGCGTTTACCGGCTCAATACCGGCGCTGTCGGTAATGGTTACCGCTACGGTGACTTCGCCTTTGTCGTCGTTATGCATAGCGGCAATTTGCTCAGCCGTTAAGGTGGCTACAGCGGTTAAATCACCGGTTGAGCGTTTTGTATAATCAATCTGCATTTGTTTTAGCAAAGGTAGTTTGCTGTCGGGTAAATGAATGCCAACCAAAAAGCCGGTGGCAGACTCGGCCAGCAAGCCGGTGGCGGCAGCATGCACCGAGCCAATATGATTTTGTGCCTTTTTGCGGTTTTTCAGCCGCAATACGGCGCGGCGGTCTTTTAATTCCAGCACTTCAACACCAGCGGTACCGGCAAACTTAATTACCCGACCAAATACTGTGCTTAAGGCAAAAACCTGCAAAAAGCGGGGGAGCTGATAGCATTTGCTGACAATACGCTGCAGTTTATTTGGTTTTATCTGACTCATTGTGGTCTGACCTGTTAAGGGTTTTGCGCACTATGCCAAGGCAGGTGCCTAAATGCAAGCTGGTTAGTAGATGCCGGAGGACAGGTAACGATCGCCGCGGTCACAAATAATGGCCACGATAACGGCGTTATCAGTTTGCTCTGCCAGTTGTACCGCTGCATGCACGGCACCGCCGGAGCTAACCCCGGCAAAAATGCCTTCTTCCCGCGCCAGACGGCGCATGGCGGTTAAGGCAGCGTCCTGGCCAATATCGATAATCTGATCAACCCGGCTTTTGTCAAAAAAGCCGGGCAAATAAGCCTCCGGCCAGCGGCGAATACCGGGGATGCTGGCGCCTTCGGCTGGTTGCAGGCCAACAATCTGGATCGCCGGGTTTTGTTCTTTCAAATAACGCGATACCCCCATAATGGTGCCGGTGGTGCCCATGCTTGAGACAAAATGGGTGATTTGCTGTTGGCTTTGCTGCCAGATTTCCGGCCCGGTACTGGCGTAATGTGCTGCCGGGTTATCCGGGTTGTTAAACTGATCCAGCACTATGCCTTTGCCGTCAGTTTGCATTTGTAGGGCAAGATCGCGCGCGCCTTCCATGCCTTGCTCTTTGCTGACCAGAATAAGCTCGGCGCCATAGGCGCGCATGCCGCTTTTGCGCTCTTCGGTGGCGTTATCCGGCATAATCAGTGTCATCTTATAGCCTTTAATTGCCGCCGCCATTGCCAGCGCAATGCCGGTGTTGCCGCTGGTCGCTTCAATAATGCGATCGCCGGGCTTAATGGTGCCGCTCTTTTCAGCCTGCACTATCATATTCAGCGCCGGCCGGTCTTTTACTGAGCCTGCCGGGTTGTCGCCTTCCAGTTTTAACAGCACAGTGCTGTTGGTATGCGCCGCCATGCGCTGCAGCTTAACCAAACGGGTATTACCAATTTGACGGTCGATACTGGCAAAAGTCATAAGGTCACCAATAAATATATTAGGCTTTACTTAAGCGCATAAGGTTATCACAAATTACGGCCGCAGCGATGCCGACATTCAGTGATTCCGCGTCGCCAAAGGCGGGGATGGTAATTTTACGGTTAATAACGTGCTCCAGTTCGGCACTGATGCCATTGGCTTCGTTACCCAGCACAATAAAGCCGCCATCAGCACTGAGGTGTAGCTGATGTACCGACTCACCGCCCAGATAAGCGCCATAGACTGGCAGCGTAGCTTGTGCCAGCAGTGGCTGTAGCGGTTGGTAATGCAACTGCACCCGTAAGAACGAGCCTTTGGCGGCGGCTATGACTTTGGGGTTGTAGCAGTCGGCGGTGTCGGGCGAGCAAATAATATGCTTGATGCCGTACCAGTCGGCAATGCGGATAATGGTACCCAGGTTACCCGGGTCATTAATCTGATCCAGCACCAGCACGAAGCCGTGGCTATGTGGCACAAAATCGCTCTGCGCGGGCATTTTGACCACCGCCAGCGCGGCGTCATTGCTGGCAAAGGTGCCAACTTTCACTAACTCTTCAGCACTGCATTGCTGTACCAGTGCAGCCGCTTTTACCTGCTGCGGGTACTGCTGGAGGAAGTTATCGGTGGCAAATACCGCCTCGACCTGCCAGGGAGACGCAAGCAGTTCCAGCACCGCCTTTTCGCCTTCGACAAAAAACAGCTGCTCGGCTTTGCGGTACTTTTTCTGCTGCAAGGAGCGGATTAACTTGCTCCACTTTTGGCTGATCATTTCGCAAACACCTGTTTACCATGCACATAAGTTTGCTCTACTTCTACCCGCCACAGCTGCTCAGAGGGAATATTGTAAATGTCGCGGTCGATAAGAATAAAATCGGCCCAGCTGCCGGGTGCCAGCGTGCCCATGCTGTTTTCCTGAAAGGCGCCGTAGGCGGCGTCAACGGTAAAGGAGCGTAGCGCTTCGGTTAAACTGAGTTTTTGTTCAGGCAACCAGCCACCTTCTGGCTGATTATCCTGGCTTTGGCGGGTGACCGAGGCATGAATACCGTGAAAGGCATTGGCCAGCTCTACCGGAAAATCGGAGCCACCAACAATAATGCTGCCCTGATCAATAAAGCTGCGCCAGGCGTAGGCGCCGCGTAAGCGCGCCACACCTAAGCGGTCGCCGGCCATATTTTTATCCGAGGTAGCATGCACTGCCTGCATCGCCGGAAGTACATGCAGTTTGGCAAAGCGGGGGATATCTTTCGGTGCGACAATTTGCGCATGTTCAATACGGTGACGGCTGGCGGCGCGTTGCTCTTGTGGCACCAACTGCTCAAAGCGGTCCAGCACCAGGCGGTTGGCTAAATCACCAATGGCGTGCACATTGGTTTGGAAACCTGCGCTTATCGTCATTTGCATTATTTGCGTTAGCTGATCCGGTTGGGTCACCAGCAGACCTGTTTGGCCGGGTTGGTCGCTGTAAGGTTCAATTAAGGCGGCGCCACGGCTGCCTAAAGCACCGTCACCGTAAATCTTGACTGAGCGGATATCCAAAAAATCTTTAGGGTCATCAATAATACCGGCTTCCAGCCACTGTGGCAGCTGAGGGTCACGCGCCGACAGCATAGGGTATATCCGCATCGGCAATTTTTGTTCTGCCGCCAGCTGCTGATATAGCGTTACCGTGTCAGTATCGACGCCGGCATCGTGCACACTAGTAATGCCCAGCGCCAGCAGGTGGTCAAAGGCAGCGTTAAGGGCGCGTACTTTGGCGGCATTATCCGGCGTGGGGATATGCTGCTCAACCAGCAACATGGCATTGTCAATTAACACGCCGGTGGGGTTGCCTTTGGCATCGCGCACTATTTCGCCACCGGGTGGATCTATACTGTCTTTTGTTATGCCGGCCAGTGCCAGCGCTTTGCTGTTGGCCCAGCCGGCGTGGGCATCGATACGCTCCAGATAAACCGGTTTGTCGCCAATGGCTTCATCCAGGCTGGCGCTGCTGGGAAAGCTATTGGTCGGCCATAATACCTGGTTCCAGCCGCGGCCAACAATCCAGGGCGCGTCTTTGTTGATGTTGGCGAATGCCGCTACCCGTGCTACCGCTTCCTGTTCGCTTTGGCTGCCGCGCAGCTCTACCTGCGCCAGGTTTTGCCCCAGCCCCAACACATGGCCGTGGCCATCAATTAAACCGGGTAACAAGGCTCTGCCGCCGCCATTAATCTGGCGGGCATCCTTGTACTTCGCCAACAAGCTGTTATCGCCCCGCGCCAGCACTTTGCCGCTTTCATCATCAAACACCAGCACGCTAAACTGTTGCAGCTGGCGCTGGCTGTCAAAACCATAGCCTTTGATATCAGACAGCACCACAGGGGCAGCAGTTAAACGGAAACTTAAGATGGCACACGCCAGACAGGCAAGACGAAGCATAACAGTGGATCCCTGTTTGAATTTTGCTGAACTATAACAATAAACTGGCCAACAAGAAAACGGCGCCGGGGTAAGTGGCGCCGCTGTGGCGTTAGTTAGCTGTAGCCTGTTCAATACGCTCGCGGGTATCAGGGTGGGTGCTTAGGTACTTCAATAGCGCGCTGCTGTGTTCGCCATCATCGCCATGGCTGGCGAGTAAGGCTGACATCGCATCGGCAAAGGCCTGTGGTGACTTACCCAGCGCCGACAGTTTAGCGATAGCAAACTGGTCGGCTTCGCGCTCCATATCGCGCGAAAAGGCGTTTTGCAGCAGCACTGAGCCGGAGCCCAACAACAGGTCGGCTACGCCTTCCGGGTTACCAAACACAATACCGATAACCAGAGTAGCACCCAATGATTGGGCAATCAGCCGCACACTATGCTGGCCTTCGACATGACCAATTTCGTGCAGCAATACTGCCAAAATGGCATCGGGCTGATCTTTTAGCAGGCTGACCAGCTGATCGGTAATCACCACAGTGCCATCGGGCAGGGCAAAGGCATTCGCGCCGAAGAAATCCGACTTAAACAGATGCAACTGATACTGGCGCTGTTCTAATGACAGCTGGTTCAACGCCATCTGCCAGTGATAGCGCACCATTGCTTGCTGCTCGGCAGGCAGCTCGGTGGGCTCCAGTGTGGTTTTTTGCAAACTGTAAAAGGTTTGCTGACCCATTTGCTGTTTTACACTGTCAGGTACCAGCGGCACGGCGGCACTAGCCAGCATCGGCATTAAATCGACAATGATCCACCACAGCAATAATGGCGACAGCAGCAGCGCCGCCACGATCGACAGCTTATGGCTTTCCAGGCGCTCTGCCAGCTTGCTGCTTTTAGACAGCCGCGGCCAGCGATAGCGGCTATCGCTGGGCACAAACACCGCGCCGTCACGTAAACGCAGCTCTACCGGCAGGCCCGGTACCGCACTGCCAAAGCGGTAATCGGCAAGGCTGGCCTGCGCCAGCTGAGTGTTATTGGCGGTGCAGCGAATATGCAGCATACCCTGCGGGCTAAGCTCAGCCACCGCAGCGTAAAGCGTGCTGCTGCCGGCATGCTGAAATTGGCCCTGAACGAAAACAGTGCTGTGCATTATGCCAGCGACACGTCTACGTCAAACAGGCCTGCGGCTTCTTCACCAAAGGCGTTACTGTCTTGCTGTACTTCGTCAACCAGGCTGTCGATCGCCGGATATACTGCTACCGTAGTGACGCCAGCCAGATAGGCGGCTTTGCGGATTTTGGTCCAGGGGTAGGCCAGGCCCACCGTAACAATAATGGCCAGCAGATTAGATAAAATCAGCCAGGCGTAGGGTATTACCTGCATTTCTGACTTAAATTTGGCCACGCCCGGTAGTTCAGTGCGCTCAAACAGGTGGTTACGGATCATGCTCTGGTAAATAGCACCACTTAGTGCAAAACCAACAAAATACAGCGCAAACATCACAACCGAGATTAGCACTGCTACAGTGCCGCGTCCGGCTGGGCTGTCTATACCGTCACCAACCATAATCGCACCGATAAAACCAATAATGGCAACGGCAATACCAATAATAATGGCTAACCCCATAATAGAGGCAAACGCCACTAAGGCGGCAATATAGTATGAGCTGGTGTCGGTATTTACCTGCAGTTTTTTACCACCAAAGCTGATATTGCTAACCAGATACTGGTCTATTTTTTTCAGCGCCCACGGCATGGCCAGGTACAGGGTAAAAACCGCCAGCAGCGGCAGTAACACAAAGTACTTTAATGCGCCCAGATAGTTACCATGAAAGGCAAAGCGCACATTACGGTAGCTGGTCATACGTAGGTTAAATTTCATGCTTTGTACAATCAGCCAGGGTGATAGCAGCATAAAAGGGAGTAGCAGCAGTAAGGCTGCTTGTGGTGACAAAGATGAAAGCGCAAAGAACAGCGCAAAGATAATAACCGCAATAATACGGCCTTTTAAAATTTGTATTGGGCTGGCCAGATAACGAAACGGCTGGTTATCAATACGGGTATGGCCATAAAAATACTGGTTAGTACGCACCTTGGCCCAGGCACTGTAAATACCCAGCGTGACGATACTGAGCAGCAGGTTGACGATCCAAATGCCAAAAAATTCGCCGGCCTTACCGCTAAACGCCACCTTATCTACCCGTGGCTGCGCCATTGTTTGTTGATTATTCTCCATATTACAGCGTCCTTATTGTTATGTTGGTGTAAAACAAAGGCGTGATTATACCGATAAACCCCTACCTGATAGCAATGAATATTTAGTAAAACGTTAATTAAAAGTCGGCATTGAATATTCAATAGCACGTTATATCTGCTTGATTAGGCGGCTGTCCCGCCGTTGGCCAGTTTGGCCGGGTCGAGCAGGGCTTCAAGCTCGGTGCGGCTATACCCTGTATGTTCTAAGGCAACGTCCAGTATCGGCCGCTGCTGTTGGTAGGCTTGTTTGGCAATGTCGGCGGCCTTGCTGTAGCCAATTAGCGGGTTCAGGGCAGTGACCAATATAGGATTAAGCGCCAGCGCTTTGGCTATGTTGGCTTCATTTACGCTAAAGCCGGCAATCGCCTGCCCGGCCAGGGCTTTGCAGCCATTGGCTAATAATTCAATGCTTTGCAGCAGGTTGTACGCCACCAGCGGTAACATCACGTTCAGCTCAAAGTTTCCGCTTTGGCCGGCGAGGGTGATACTGGCGTCATTGCCAATCACCTGGGCACACAACATGGCAACGGCTTCGGGGATCACCGGGTTCACTTTGCCTGGCATAATGGACGAGCCGGGTTGCAGCGCCGGTAAGCTGATTTCTGCCAGACCCGCCAGGGGGCCAGAGTTCATCCAGCGTAAGTCATTACACAGTTTCATCAGGCTGACCGCTAACACCTTTAACGCGCCGGAAGTGGCAACCGCGGTGTCCTGGCTGCCAATGGCACTGAAATAGTTATCTGCCGGGCGAAACGGTTGGCCGGTCAGTGCTGACAGTTCCTGACAAAACAGCAAAGCAAAGCCGGGTGCTGCGTTAATGCCAGTGCCAACGGCAGTGCCGCCTTGCGCCAGCTGTTGCAGGCTATGTTGCTGGGCTAACAGGCCGCGTCCGGCCGCGGCCAGCTGCGCTTGCCAGCCGCCCAGTACCTGGCCAAACGTAACCGGCATGGCATCCATCAGGTGGGTGCGGCCGGTTTTGACAATATGGCCAATCTGCTGGCTTTTGCTGGTAAGCGCGCTTTGTAATTGCTGCAGTGCCGGCAGCAGTTGTTGCTCCAGCGCCAGGCTGGCACTAATGTGAATGGCTGTTGGAATACAATCGTTACTGCTTTGCCCCAGGTTAACATGATCGTTGGGGCTGACGGTGCTGCCCAGTTCGCGGCTGGCCAGCGTGGCCAATACTTCGTTTACATTCATATTGCTGCTGGTGGCAGAGCCGGTTTGAAACACATCCAGCGGGTAATGCTGCATGTCGGTCTGCGCCAGCTGGCTTTGTGCTGCTTTAATAATGGCGCCGGCGATTGGCGGCGCCAATACACCCAGCTGCCGGTTGGTGGCTGCTGCGGCTTGTTTTAGCAGCAACAACGCCTGAATAAAACGCTGCGGTAGCTGTAGCGGGCTTAAGCGAAAGTTTTGCCGGGCGCGTTCCGTTTGCGCCTGGTACAGGGCGGTTTCAGGTACTTCCAGCGCTCCCATACTGTCATGCTCAGTTCTGGTTTTCATCAGGTGGCTCCTGTTCGTGCTATTGCAGGTTTTTACAAGCTTAGCCTTTGCGGTAAAAAAGGCGTTTTTTACGGTAAAGTACACTGGGTTAAGTCTATGAATGGCGTGGTGTTAATAGACATTTTCGCCAGATACCGGTATAAATATTGCCGAAAGAACAGAAAACTGACACCCGACAAACTGATTTTCAGCCCGCCCATTGTAGCAAAGGCACTCTGTCCTCTATGCTTGATCAACGGCCTATGCACATCAATCACTTAATCAGCTGGATTAAGACGGCAGGCTGAAGGCCCGGTAAGGTTAACCTAGAAAAGGATATGCGACAGCTATGACTCTCCTGTGGATTTTACTTCTGCCGCTATTGGGAAGCCTGGTTCCCGTGCTGACGGCGCGCTGGAGCCGCAGTGCCTGCGCTCTGGCCACCGCCATTCCGCCCTCTGTCGCTCTGATGCTGTTGCTGTATCATGCTGATGCCATTTTGGCCGGTGGCACTGTCAGGTTTTTCCAGCCCTGGATCCCGCTGCTGGGGTTGGATATCACTGTCATTCTCGATGGCCTGGCCTTTATGTTTGGCCTGCTGATTCTGGGCATCGGCCTGCTGATCATTTTGTATGCGCGTTATTACTTGTCTGAGCGCGACTCTATGCCGCGGTTCTATGCCTATTTAATGCTGTTTATGACCGCTATGCTGGGCATAGTGTTGTCGGGCAATCTGCTGCAGCTGTGGCTATTCTGGGAGCTGACCAGTATCAGCTCGTTTTTGCTGATCAGTTTCTGGTGGCACAAAGCCGAGGCCCGGCGTGGCGCCCGCATGGCGCTTACGGTAACCGGCGCGGGTGGTTTGGCGTTATTAGCCGCCTTTTTATTGATTGGCCAGGTTGTCGGCAGTTACGACTTACAACTTGTGCTAGCCAGTAGCGAGCTTATTCAGCAGCATGCCTGGTACCCGGTTATTTTGGTGCTGTTTTTGCTGGGCTGCTTTACCAAGTCGGCACAGTTTCCGTTTCACTTCTGGTTGCCTAATGCCATGGCGGCACCAACACCGGTAAGTGCTTACTTACATTCGGCTACCATGGTAAAAGCCGGCATTTTTCTGCTGGCGCGGTTTTACCCGGCGCTGTCAGGCACCGAGCTGTGGTTTATTCTGGTTAGCGTCACGGGTCTCGCCACCTTGCTGTTGGGGGCTTATCTGGCGCTGTTTAAACATGATTTAAAAGGCCTGCTGGCGTACTCCACCATTAGCCATCTGGGTCTTATTACGCTGTTATTTGGTATGGGTACCGATTTAGCCGCTGTGGCAGGTTTGTTCCATATTATTAACCACGCCACGTTTAAAGCGTCGTTGTTTATGGCAGCGGGTATTATTGACCATGAAACCGGCTCGCGTGATATGCGTAGGCTCAATGGTTTATGGCAGTTTATGCCGATTACCGCTACGCTGGCGATGGTAGCTGCCGCGGCTATGGCCGGGGTGCCGCTGCTAAACGGCTTTTTATCAAAAGAGATGTTCTTTGCCGAGACGCTGCACCAACACCTGCTAGGCTCGTTGTCCTGGGTTATCCCGGTGCTGGCAACTGTGGCGGCGGTGTTTTCCGTGGCGTACTCAATGCGTTTTATCCACGATGTGTTTTTTAATGGCCAGCCCAAGGGCCTAACCAAGACACCACATGAACCCCCACGCTATATGCGGGTGCCGGTTGAGGTGCTGGTAGCGCTGTGTATTCTGGTGGGGCTGTTTCCCGGCTATCTAATCGGTGATTTGTTACAGGCCGCCTCTGCTGCGGTGCTGCCGGGTGAGGTGCCACCCTATAGCCTGGCAATTTGGCACGGTTTTAATCTGCCGTTGCTGATGAGTGCGTTGGCGCTGGTGGGGGGCATAGTGATTTACGTTAACCGTAAGCACTTGTTTGATTTTCAAAATACCTTGCCGGATGTCGATGCACTAAACAGCTTTGAGCGTTCGGTGAAACGCTTCGCCGAGCGTTGTGGCCGTATTTACCAGTGGCTGGACAGCGGCTCGTTGCAACGTTACATGACGCTGACGCTGTTAAGCTTTGTTGTTCTGGCCGGTTTGCCCTTGCTGGACTTGCCTACTTTGTGGGGCGGGCGTGACGAGCTGCCAATTGATGCGGTGAATGCGACCGGCGCCGCTATGCTACTGATTGCCGCCTTTGCCACCGTACTGTGGCACCGCAAGCGGGTCGTCGCTCTGCTGATGATTTCCGTAGTGGGGTTGATGGTGTCTATTGCCTTTACCCGTTTCTCTGCGCCCGATTTAGCGCTCACCCAACTGTCGGTTGAAGTCGTGACCATTATTTTGCTGATGCTGGCGCTGTTTTTCCTGCCGCATAAAACGCCGAAACAATCGGAGTCGTCACGGGTGGTGCGCGACTTAAGTATCGCCAGCATGGTAGGGGTCATCATTGGTAGTTTAAGTTACGCCCTGATGACACGGCCGTTTAATACCATCTCTGATTACTTTCTGGCCAATGCCAAAATCGGTGGTGGCGGTACCAATGTGGTCAATGTGATCCTGGTGGACTTTCGTGGCTTTGATACTATGGGCGAAATAGCCGTGCTGGGTATTGCCTCACTGGGGATCTTTAAACTACTGACCCGTATACCGCTGTTTAAACCCAGCAGTGATGGTGAGGGCCGGCCCTGGGCACTGGAGCGTCATTCGCTATTGCTGTCTACCGTGTCGCAAAGTTTGTTACCCCTGGCCATCATGGTATCGATTTACATCTTCTTCCGCGGTCATAACTTACCGGGCGGCGGCTTTATTGCCGGTCTGGTCACTGCGGTGGCAATTATCCTGCAATACATCGCGCAGGGGGTAGATTGGGTAAAAGCCCGAATGAATGTGGAATACCAGCGTGTGGTTGCAGTAGGCCTGATGATTGCCCTGCTGACCGGTGCAGCCAGCTGGCTGTTTAACCGGCCGTTCTTAACCTCGTGGTTTGATTACTTCGATATTCCGCTGCTGGGTCAGATTGAACTGGCCAGCGCCATGGCGTTTGATTTGGGCGTTTATATCACTGTAGTGGGCTCTACCTTATTAATTTTGGCGAGCCTGGGCAAAATGACCACAGCGCACCGGCCGGTGCATAAGGAGACCATCTGATGGAAACTCTGTTTGCCTGTTGTGTTGGCTTTTTAAGCGCCTGTGGCATTTTTTTAATGCTGCGCGGTCGCACCTTTCCGGTGGTGCTGGGGCTGACCATGCTGTCTTATGCGGTAAACCTGTTTATCTTTGCTTCAGGCCGCTTAACCCTGCGTGGCGCGGCGGTACTGGGCACCAGCGAGCAATACGCCGATCCGTTGCCGCAAGCCTTAGTGTTGACCGCTATTGTGATTGGCTTTGCCATGACCGCGTTTTTGGTGATCCTGGCGATACGGGCGCGGGCAGATTTAGGTAACGACCATGTGGATGGCAAATTGCCCGCCGCCGATGGCGTTAAAAAGGAGAGCCGTTGATGTGGCATTTAATTACGGCACCCGTGTTGTTGCCGATGTTTACCGCTCTGTTAATTATGCTGCCGCCTATTCATTATTCACCGAACCGGCGGCGTTGGGTCAGCATGGTGTCCAGCGCCATTCAACTGGTGCTGGTGGTACTATTGCTACTGCAGGTGCAACAGCAGGGGCAGCTGCATTACGCTATCGGTAACTGGCAGGCTCCCTTTGGCATTATTCTGGTGGCTGATACCTTATCAGTGGTGCTGGTGTGTTTAACGTCATTTTTGGCATTGGGCGCCATTTGCTATGGCAGTGCCGGGGAAGATGAAAAAGGCTCGTTTTTTCACCCCTTATTTCAGTTTCAGGTGATGGGCATCAACGGCGCGTTTTTAACCGGTGACTTATTTAACCTGTTTGTGTTCTTTGAAGTGTTGCTGATTGCATCCTACGCCTTGTTAATTCATGCCGGTGGCAAAAACAAAACCAAAGCGGCCGTGCACTATGTCGTACTAAACCTGACTGGCTCGGCAATTTTTTTAATCGCGCTGGCGGTGCTGTACGGCACCACCGGCACCTTAAATATTGCTGATATGGCGCAGAAGGTGGCTCAGTTGCCGGCGTCTGACCTGATGTTGGTTAAATCCGGCGCCCTGATGTTGATGATCGTATTTGCGCTCAAGGCTGCGGTGTTACCGCTACAATTCTGGTTGCCGGCAACCTATGCCTCCGCCTCAGCGCCGGTAGCCGCGCTGTTTGCCGTGATGACCAAGATTGGCGTTTATGCGCTGCTACGGGTGTATACCACCATTTTTGGTAGCGAGGCCGGCGCGCTGTCGGGTATCGCCGCCGACTGGCTGTTGCCGGCCGGTTTAGCCACTATTGCGCTTGGGGCTATTGGTGTCATGGCCAGCCAGGATTTTCGTAAACTGGTTGCAAATCTGGTGCTGCTGTCCGTCGGTACCCTGGTGAGTCTGGTCGCACTACAAACCCAGCAGGCCGCTGCTGCAGCCTTGTATTATACCGTCCACTCTACGCTGGTGACGGCAGCGCTGTTTTTAATCGCCGACTTAATTGCTAACCAGCGCGGCAAAGCGGCTGACAGGCTGGTATCCGGGCGCAAAGTTGTGCAGCCGGTGCTGCTGGGCATGATGTTTATGGTGGGGGCGCTCAGTGTAGCAGGCTTGCCGCCGTTATCCGGCTTTGTCGGTAAAGTAATGTTGCTGCAATCGGTGACTGATGCCGATAGCCGGCTCTGGTTATGGGCCCTGGTGCTGCTAAGCAGTCTGGTGGTGATTATCGGCTTATCCCGTGCCGGTAGTACCTTGTTCTGGCGCATTAGTGGTAGCGATACCGTGGCGGAGACCGCGAAGCCCTTGCAGGTATTTGCGGTGTGCTGGTTGTTATTAGCCAGCCCCTTGTTGGTGATTTTTGCCGGCCCGCTGACCGAGCTGTCGGTGCAGGCGGCGGCTCAGCTGTATGACACCAACACGTCTGTACAATTGATTTTAGGCCAGGAGGTGACGCCATGAGGTTTCAGCCGAAGTTTCGCTGGTTGCCAACGCCTTATCGCAGTGTGCTGTTGTTCGTGGTCTGGTTGCTGTTAAACCAGAGCATTGAAGCGGTGCATGTGTTTTTCGGCATCATACTGGCGTTGGGTATACCGCTATTAACGCTACGTTTTCGTGACCCTCAGCCCCTGATAGAGCGGCCAATGCTGGCACTGCGTTATATATTGCGGGTGTTTGGTGACATTATTACAGCCAATGCCCAAGTTGCAGTGTTGATACTGGGGCCAAAGCAGCGGTTAAACCCGGCGTTTGTCAGGGTGCCGCTGGACTTACAGCATGAACTGCCTATTACGATTTTGGCCAGTACGGTGTCGATGACGCCGGGGACGGTCAGTGCGGAAATTTATCCCTGTATTGAGCAGCTCTCTGAAGGCGAGCCGCTACCGCAGCGCTGGCTGCTGATCCATGTGCTGAACCTGAAAGACGAAGCACAGCTTATTGCCGAGATCAAACAGCGTTATGAAGCGCCTCTGAAGGAGATTTTTCAATGCTAAATAATGTCATCATGTTGGTGTTTGCCATGATTAGCGTGGCCTTGCTGCTGAATTTATGGCGCCTGCTGCGGGGGCCCAGCTTGCCGGACCGCATTTTGGCGCTGGATACTATGTATATCAACAGCATAGCGCTGATTATTCTATACGGTTTGCTGATGGGCTCGCCGTTGTATTTTGAAGCGGCCTTGCTGATTGCGATGCTGGGCTTTGTCAGCACCGTGGCAGTCTGCAAGTTTTTGCTACGTGGCGATATTATCGAATAGGTACGACTATGCAAAACTGGATCGAGTGGGCAGTGGCGTTTTTTTTGTTATTAGGCGGCAGCTTTGTGTTGATAGGCTCTATTGGTTTAACCCGTATGCCCGACTTTTTTATGCGCCTGCATGGGCCGACCAAAGCGACTACGCTGGGTATGGGCGGCATTTTGCTGGGGTCAATCTTCTTTTTTAGCCTGTCTGGCGGAGTTAGTGTGCATGAGCTGTTGATCACCATCTTTTTGCTGATCACGGCGCCTATCAGCGCGCATATGCTGATAAAGACGGCATTGCATCACAAATTAAAAGCCATCAACAAGACTAAAGGCCTGGATAACATACAGCCGGCACAAAGTAAGCAACATAGCCGTAAACCCTTGCCATAGTGCGGGTTAAGGCGGTTAACTTATTGCTCGTCAAAGCCATTATTAATTAAGTCGACCACGGCGCTGAGCGCCTGTTCAGCGTCATCGCCCTGGGTGCAGACTTCCAGGGTTTTGCCTTTACTGCTGGCCAGCATCAACAGCGCCAGCACACTGCTGGCATCGGCAGTTTTATCATCTTGTACCAGCGCTATTTTGGCCTGAAACTGCTGACATAACTGCGCCAGTTTAGTGGCCGCGCGGGCATGTAAGCCCAGCTGATTAACAATAGTAACGGTTTGACGGCATTGCATCAGTTAAGCCTTGTGGTGACGTGCCAGCTCGCGGTGACGAACCTGCACATCGTCACGCGAGCTGCGATAACTTTCAACCAGACTTTCTACCATATACACCGAGCGATGCTGGCCGCCGGTGCAGCCAATGGCAATGGTAAGATAGCTGCGGTTATTGCGCTCCAGCTGCGGCAGCCATGTACTGATAAAGCTGTTAATTTGCCAGATGTATTTGGCCACAACGGGTTGCGCGGCCAGATAATCTTTCACTGGCTGGTCGAGTCCGGTCAGCGGTTTTAAATCAGGCTCCCAATGCGGGTTGGGTAAAAAGCGGGCGTCAAACACAAAATCGGCATCTTTCGGAATACCGTACTTAAAGCCAAAAGATTCAAACAAAATAACCAGCCGGCCGGTTTTCTGGCCCAAAATGCGTTCACGCAGCTGCTCTGCCAACTGGTGCACATTCAGATCTGTGGTATCAATATATAAGTCAGCCCGGCTGGAGATAGGGTCCAGCAGCTGCTGCTCGCGTTGTATTGCTTCATCCAGTGACATGGCCTGATGTGACAGCGGGTGCAGCCGGCGTGTTTCACTAAAGCGTTTAATTAAGCTGGCGTGATCCGCATCCAGATAAAGTATGGTCAGGTCGAGTTTGCGTGGCAGGTAAGACAGAATTTCAGCCAGCTCGTTCGGGTCTTGTGGCAGGTTGCGCACATCTATGCTAACAGCGACCCTCTCATACTGTCCCATTACGGTAGTGGCCAGTGTGGGTAGCAGGTTAACCGGAATGTTGTCGACACAGTAGTAGCCGAGGTCTTCCATCACCCTCAGAGCGACAGATTTGCCCGAGCCGGAACGACCACTGACTACCAGTAGCTTCATTTATTGGCGTCCATTGCGCTGTAATCCACCAACAGCTGATACAACTCCTGGTTGGTTTGGGCATGGCGGATTTTCTTGGTGAGTTCTTTCTGGCTCAGCAGCTTGGCAATGCCGGCCAGCGTGCTAAGGTGCGCCTGACATTGTTCTTCCGGAATTAAAATAGCGCAAAAAATATCTACCGGCTGATTGTCTATCGCATCAAAGGGGATGGCTTCTTTACTGACGACAAAGACCAGTACCGGCTGGGTGACACACTTTAACTTGCCGTGCGGTATGGCAATGCCGCCACCAATGCCGGTAGAGCCTAGCTTTTCCCGCGTCATCAGCGCTTCAAGAATACTGTACTCGGACATGTCGGGCAGCTGTTGATGGGCCAGCTCAGCGATGTACTCGAGGATCCGTTTTTTGCTATTAAAAAGAACTGCACTTTTGGTGCAGTTCTCAGCAAGCATTGTAGTTAGATTCATCATGTCAGGTTAGTGTCGGGCTATTTTCTCTTTATGCTTAATCACCTGGCGATCGAGTTTATCTATCAGCTGGTCGATAGCGGCATACATATTTTCATCTTCAGAAACCGCGAAAACTTCACCGCCGTTCAGGTGTAGCTTGGCTTCAGCAATCTGTTTCAATTTTTCCACGTTTAGGATCACATGTACATTGTTTATATGATCAAAATGCCGCTCCAGCTTAGCAAACTTGCTGTCCACGTACTCTTTTAAGGCTTCAGTAATTTCAACATGGCGACCAGTTAGATTGATTTGCATAGACATATTCCTTCTTTTAGGCTTATTTACAGCAAGGTCTTGCGTTGATTTGACGGTGGAATAAACAGCGATTCACGGTATTTGGCAATGGTGCGTCGTGCTACGTTAATGCCCTGCTCCAGCAAAATATCGGCCATCTTACTGTCACTCAGCGGTTTGGCCGGGTTTTCCGCCGCCACTAATTTTTTAATAAACGCCCTGATAGCAGTAGATGAACATTCACCGCCACTCTCTGTACTAACATGACTGGAAAAAAAGAATTTAAGTTCAAAGATCCCTCTGGGTGTGTGCATATATTTCTGGGTGGTGACCCGTGAGATGGTAGACTCATGCATACCGACCATCTCTGCTACGTCATTTAACACCATTGGCTTCATGGCCTCTTCACCATGCTCAAAAAACGCCTGTTGTTGTTGCACTATACAGTTGGCCACTTTTAACAAGGTTTCGTTGCGGCTCTCCAGGCTCTTTAAAAACCATTTGGCTTCCTGCAGATGCGAGCGGATAAACTGGCTGTCTGACGCGTTTCTGGCGGTCCTGGACATAGCGGCATACTGCTGGTTAATGCGCACCTTTGGCATCGCGTCCGGGTTTAGCTCAACCTGCCAGCGACCTTTCACCTTCGTCACACTTACGTCCGGTATCACGTACTGCTGTTCTTGCCGTATTACGTCGGCACCGGGCCTTGGGTTTAAACTGTGGATCAGCCGCATCACTTCTTTCAGTTCATCCTCTTTGAGTTTAGTCACGCGCATCAAAGAACGAAAGTCACGGTTAGCTAAAAATTCGGTGTGGTCGCGGATCAGGCTTTGTGCCTCACTGAGAAAGGGCGTGGCAGCGTCGAATTGACGTAGTTGCACCAACAGGCATTCCTGCACCGAGCGGGCCCCTACGCCCACCGGGTCAAACAACTGAATGCGTTTGATCACGGCTTCTACTTCATCGGCCTCTACGTCCGGCAAGCCCAGGGAGTCGAGAATATCTTCACAGCTGATGGTTAATAAGCCATTGTCGTCGATGGCTTCAATAATAATTTCAGCAATGGCGCGGTCGGTATCAGAAAACGGCGTCAGCTGCATTTGCCAGCGCAGATAATCTTGCAGGGTTTCGCTGGTTTCCCCCTGATAAACAAAATCTTCATCCGGATTGCCGGGGCTACCGGCACTGACCGGCTCAGCACTGACCAGATCGTCCCAGTTATTGTCCAGCGGTAAATCTTCCTGAATATTTTGTTCGGTCATCGCCTCACTGCTGTCAGGCTCACTGGGTTCAAAGCTGTCATCCGGATTATGATCGACGTCGGCTGCTTTGCTGTCTGATAGGTCGATGGGCTCTTTGGGCTCAGGGTTAAAGCTGTCGAATTCGTCCTCAGCTTCCAATAAGGGGTTAGCGTCTAGCGCTTCCTGAATTTCCTGCTGCAACTCTATCGTCGACAACTGTAACAGGCGAATAGCCTGCTGCAATTGTGGCGTCATGGTTAGCTGCTGTCCTAAGCGAAGTTGCAAAGAGGGTTTCATCTACTTCTACCGTTCTCCTGAATCACGCGCTGTTGTGGTTTTTTGCTAACTATAGCCTGAATTGCTCGCCCAGGTATACATCGCGCACTTTCTGATTGGCCAGTACGTCTTGTGGCGCACCGGATGCTATCAGCTCACCATGACTGACAATGTAGGCGATTTCACACACATCAAGGGTCTCTCGGACATTGTGGTCGGTAATCAACACCCCTATGCCACGTTGCGCCAGATGCTGAATAATTTTTTTAATATCCAGTACCGAAATAGGGTCAACACCGGCAAAGGGTTCGTCCAGCAGAATAAAGGCCGGGTTAGCCGCCAGTGCGCGGGCAATTTCTACCCGGCGCCGCTCACCGCCGGATAGGCTCATACCCAGGCTATGTTTAATGTGGCCGATATGAAACTCTTCCAGTAAATCGTCGGCAATTTCTTCCCGTTGCGTGCGGCTTAAATCTTTACGGGTTTGCAAAATAGCCAATAAATTATCGTACACACTGAGCTTGCGGAAAATAGAGCTTTCCTGTGGCAGGTAGCCAATACCGCAACGGGCCCGCTCGTGAATTGGGCTGAAGGTAATATCCTGCTCATTAAGGCTGATATGGCCTTTATCAGACGGCACCAGACCCACAATCATGTAAAAGGTGGTGGTTTTACCGGCGCCGTTGGGGCCGAGCAAGCCAACAATCTGGCCGGCGTTCACCGACAGGCTGACATCTTTTACTACTTGCCGGCCTTTGTAACTTTTAGCCAGATGTGAGGCAACTAACTTCATGGATTGTTTTTTTCCTCTGGCGTGAAAATGGTGGTGACACGCTTAGCATCATTACTCTCGGCACTGAGTTGCTTTTTCTCCACGTTGTAGCGGATAACCGAGGCTTTTACCACGCTGCCACTTTGGGTCAGTTCGGCATCGCCGCTAAGTGTCAGGGTGCGGCTGGATGGCTCGTAGCGCATTTGCGTGGCCGTGGCGGTTACCGGCTGGCCGTTATCCAGTTGCTGTGAGTAACTGACCGGGCTGCCGGTTGCGGTATACACCTCTTTACCCTTGCCGGCACTGGCATCAATTTCCAACTGATCAGCCTTCATTTTTAATGAACCTTGCGTTATCAACACGTTAGAGCGATAGGTAAGGATGTTTTCCTCTACCGACACCAGTTGGTCGGCGTCTATTTGAATTTGCTGGCTGTAGTCTGGTTGGGCGGCGCTGAGGCTGGCACAGCCAAAACATAGCGCTAAAAGAAACTTAGTTTTCATGCTGATATACCGTTTTATCATGCTGTAATAGCTGGAAGGTTTTACTTTTCAGGTTGGCGTTAATACCACTGCCGAGAATATAAAACCCCTGACCCTGAATTCTAACCGGGTGATTATTAATCAGCGCATTGCTGGGAAACAACATCTCCAGCTGCTCGGTCTCAATGCTCTGGATCAATTCGTTTTTTTGTTGACTGATAATTTGTACCTGCTGCTCCAGAATAATTTTGTCCTGCGGAAACCACACCGCAAACTGGCTGCTGGCACGCCAGTTTGGCTGTTGCTGCGCGTTGTATAGGGTATATACCGGCTGTTCAAACTGGGTAAAACCCAGTTGGGCAAAATGTTCAAGCCGCTCGGCACTGACAGTGTCAGCCAAAAAACCTTCGCTGTTATATAGCCGGCGGGTGACGTTTTGCGCCACATAATCGGGCAGTAGCTCCCGGTCGGTTTTAAGCGGGTCGGCCAGTTCTGTTGGTTCAAACCACAGGTAAAGTGCGGTTGCGGTTAATGCCAGGACCACCAGGGTCAGCAGTTTTCTCATGCGCTGCTTCCGTCGAACAAACCAAACTTGTGCTGGCTGATCAGCAGTAAATCACACAATTCTCTGACGGCACCAAAGCCACCATTTAAACTGGTAACATAACCGGCATGCTTTACCAGATAAGGGTGAGCATCTTTTACTGCTACTGCCAGTCCGCAGTGTTGCATCACCTGCCAGTCGGCCAAATCGTCGCCAATATAGGCAACATTGGCAGCATTAAGTTGCAATTTTTGCAGCAGCTCATTAAAAGCAGCCAGTTTATTTTCCTGGCCCTGATAAATGTACTGTACGCTAAGCGCGGTCATGCGCTGCTGCACAATAGCTGAGTTGCGACCGGTTATCACCGCCACTTCAATACCGGCCTGGCGCAGTGCTTTAATGCCATAGCCATCACGGGTATGAAAGGCCTTTAACTCTTCGCCATTGTTACCCAGGTAAATGCGGCCATCAGAAAATACGCCATCAACATCGCAAATCAGCAGCTTTATCTGACTGGCGCGCTGCAGCAATGGCTGGCTAACATTTTGATACAGCTGGCTAAACAGGGACATCTACATTACTCCGGCGCGTAATAAGTCATGCATATTCATCGCGCCTACCGGGACGTTGTGCTCATCGACAATGATAAGACCGTTAATTTTTTTCTGCTGCATAATTTGCAGCGCTTCGGCCGCCAACATCTGCGCATTAGCAGTGATACAGTTTCTGGTCATCACTTCGGCAATCTGGCTGCTGTGAATGTCGATACGTAAATCCAGCAGCCGGCGTAAATCGCCGTCGGTAAAAATGCCGGCCAGGCGGCCATCAGACCCGGTAATTGCAGTCATGCCTAAGCCTTTTTTCGAAATCTCCAACAAGGCATCTTTAATGGTGGCACTGCTTGGCACCAGCGGTAGCTCTTCACCACGATGCATAATATCTTCAAGCCGCAGCAGCAGTTTTCGCCCCAGACTGCCACCAGGATGCGACAGGGCGAAATCGTCGGCGGAAAAACCGCGTGCATCCAACAAAGACACCGCTAAAGCGTCGCCCATCGCCAGTGTTGCCGTGGTACTGGCCGTTGGTGCTAAGCCCAGCGGGCAAGCTTCTTGCTCTACCTTGACACAAAGGTGCGCATCGGCCAGCTTGGCCAGCGTAGAAGCCGGGTTGCCGGTCATGGCAATAAGTTTAATGCCCAGGCGCTTAATCACCGGCACTATGGTTAATACTTCGGCGGTTTCACCTGAGTTAGAAATGGCGATTACCACATCATCACGGGTTAGCATGCCTAAATCGCCATGGCTGGCTTCACCGGGGTGGACAAAAAATGCCGGTGAACCGGTAGAGGCCAGGGTGGCGGCGATTTTGCTGCCAATGTGGCCGGATTTACCCATGCCGGTGACAATGGTTTTACCCTTACTGTCCAGAATAAGCTGACAGGCCAAATCAAAACTGCTATCCAGATACTGTTCTAGCTGGGCAACCGCTGCGGCTTCAATTTTCAGCACCTCTGCGGCGCGGTTCCTAAAATCTGTGTGCATACGACGTCTCTGTCTGTTAACGGTTAAGGCTATGGAACAGTAAATACTGATAACCGGCAAAAGCTGCCAGCAGTATAGCGCCTTCAACGCGGTTAATCCGTTGAATACTACCCAATCGTAACGACATTAACAGCATAATGATGGTAGCACCCAGCATTACATAGCCATCACGGCCTGCGGCCATGGGGTCCAAACTTGCCGGGCCAATAACAGCCCCCAGTCCGAGTACGGCGAGGATATTAAAAATATTAGAGCCGATAATATTGCCAAGGGCTAAATCGTCTTCGCCCTTTAAAATACCAATGATACTGGCGGCCAACTCCGGCAGGCTGGTACCGATGGCAATAATGGTCAGGCCGATAATTAAATCGCTAAGCCCTGCATAGCGGGCAATGGTAACGGCGCCGTGCACCAGCAGTTGCGAACTGGCCAGCAGCAGGGCTAAACCGGCGATTACCCATAATATGGCTTTGAACAACGGCACCGGCTCGGGTATTTCGGCGTTAATTTCAGCCACCAGCGGGTCATCCGTGCGGGCGTGTTTGCCCCAGTACACCAGCAAACAGAGAAAACCAACAAAGGCAACCAGCAATAATATACCTTCAGTTCGGGTTAAGGCGTTGTCTGAGATAAAGTAATAGCCAAGCACAGTGCATAGCACCAGCAGCGGGTATTCACGTTTTAGCGTCAAGGATGACACTGCAATGGGTTTAAGCAAGGCCGCTGCGCCAATAACCAACAGAATATTGGTGATATTGGAGCCTATAGCGTTGCCGACAGAGGTATCGAGCCGGCCTTGCCAGGCCGCGCTGGCCGACACCAGCATTTCCGGTGCAGAGGAGCCCATGGCAACGATAGTCAGGCCAATCACCATCGGAGAAATGCCGGCAGTGCGGGCGACAGAGGCGGCGCCAAACACAAAACGGTCTGCACTCCAGATCAATAGTATCAGGCCGACCACGACAAAAATAATGGCTAACAATAGCGGAGACAAAGCAGTTTCCTTCAGTATTACCAGGTAATCGACGGTTATTTTCCAGTTTATTGCCATTAATTGCAAAAAAAGCTGCAGCCTTGTGCTGTCATCGATTTTTCGCACAGTTTGTTACGATTTTTTGTAACGACTTTATCGGGCAACACGTTTACAATATTGCAGCTTTGACAGACCTTTGATTGAAAACATACAACGTTGTATGTATATTGCATCGCAATAAGTGTAAGCCTGCAGGCAGGCAAAGAGAGTGAATTTGGCAGATATTCTGATTGATATACAGCAACTGAACTTCAGCCGGGGTGAGCGCGTAATTTACCGCGATCTGAATATGCAGTTTGCCCGTGGCAAAGTAACGGCCATTATGGGCCCCAGTGGTATCGGTAAAACCACTTTGCTGCGGCTGATTGGCGGGCAGTTAAAGCCAGACAGTGGCAAAATACTGTTTGACGGGCAGGACATTCCGCAATTGTCCCGCCGCAACTTGTATCAGCTGCGTAAGCGTATGAGCATGCTGTTCCAAAGCGGGGCCTTATTCAGTGAAATGTCGGTGTTTGATAACGTTGCTTTCCCAATCCGTGAGCATACTACGCTACCAGAGTCTTTGATCCGGCTGATTGTGTTAATGAAACTTGAAGCGGTGGGGCTTAGGGGCGCGCGGGATTTAATGCCGGCAGAGCTGTCCGGTGGTATGGCAAGGCGGGCTGCGTTGGCGCGTGCCATAGCGCTGGACCCTGAGCTGATTATGTATGACGAGCCATTTGCCGGGCAGGACCCTATTTCGATGGGCGTTATAGTGCGGCTTATTAAGTCATTAAATAACGCGCTGGGGTTAACCTCAGTGGTGGTGTCACACGATGTGACTGAAGTGATGAGCATTGCAGATTATGTTTATGTCGTGGCCGAGCAGACGGTAATTGGTGAGGGCACGCCAGAGCAATTGCGGGCGCACCCATCACCGCTGGTGCAGCAGTTCTTGCAGGGTGAGGCTGACGGTGCTGTGCCGTTTCATTTTAAAGCGGCACCTTATGCCACTGAGCTTATGGAGTTAGCCAGGTGATTGCAGACAAACTACAACAACTGGGCGCTGCTACGATTAACAGCGTAGCGGGATTTGGCCGGGCAGGCTTAATGCTGTTTGGTGCCCTGATAGGCAAACCGGATCTGCGTAAAGGTTTGCCATTACTGATTAAACAGCTGTATGTGATTGGCGTGTTGTCGCTGCTGATCATTCTGGTGTCGGGGCTATTTATCGGCATGGTACTGGCCTTACAAGGCTACACCGTATTAGTAAAATTCGGTGCCGAACAAATGCTGGGGCCTTTAGTGGCGCTTAGCTTATTGCGTGAACTTGGGCCCGTGGTAGCGGCCTTACTGTTTGCCGGACGTGCCGGCAGCGCCCTTACTGCTGAAATAGGCCTGATGAAGGCCACTGAACAACTTTCCAGCATGGAGATGATGGCGGTTGACCCATTGCGGCGTATTATTGCACCGCGTTTTTGGGCTGGCGTAATCAGTTTGCCGTTACTGGCCATTATTTTTACCGCTGTCGGTATTTTGGGTGGACATTTGGTTGGCGTGGACTGGTTGGGCGTAGATGGCGGCGGTTACTGGTCTGCCATGCAGGCAAACGTCGATTTTTACGAGGATGTGATTAACGGCGTGATCAAAAGCGTGGTGTTTGCGTTAATCGTAATATGGATAGCCCTGCACAAAGGGTTTGATGCTGTGCCAACCTCGGAAGGGATCAGCGCAGCAACAACGCAAACTGTGGTAACAGCGTCGCTTGCTGTATTGGGTTTTGACTTTATTTTAACTGCATTAATGTTTGGTGGATGACAATGACCACACGGAAAATTGAAATTTTAGTTGGCGGCTTTATCGTGCTGGCTCTGGCAGCGTTTTTAATGTTGTCGTTAAAGGTGGCGAACAGTGGTATTGGCGGTAACGGCGAAACCTATAAGTTATATGCCAAATTTGACAATATTGGCGGCCTTAAAGTGCGCTCACCGGTCAAAGTAGGCGGTGTGGTAGTTGGCCGGGTATCGGCTATTCAACTCGATACTACCTTCTATACGCCGGTCGTCACGCTGGAAATTAGCCGCCAGTACGATAACTTCCCTGAAACCAGTACACTGGCTATTCTCACCTCTGGCTTGTTGGGTGAACAATATCTGGGCTTGCAACCGGGCTTTTTAGATGAAACGGTTGAAATTCTGGTGGCAGGTGATTACATCGAAGATACGAAGTCAGCTTTGGTGCTGGAAGAGCTGATCGGCCAATTCTTATTTAACCGCGGGAATTAATGATGAAACTATATGCTTTATTACTGGCGGCAGCGTTAGCTTTTAGCGGCACAGCTGTGGGTGCAGATACACCTACTTACGATGACCCCTACAAGATGATGGAAGTGTTGGCCGACAATACGTTCAGTCGTATTGCCCGTGACCAGAGTAAAATCAGCGCCAACCCGGAAGTGCTGCGCGATATTGTCAATGAAGAGCTGGTGCCTTATATCGACAGCCGCTACGCTGCGCTGCGGGTAATTGGTAATAGCGCCGACTTACGGCAAACCCCGCGCGACGATTTGCTGGCGTTCGTTGACGCCTTTCAAAATTATATGGTAGCCACTTATGCGGGGGTCTTTACCCAGTACCGTGATCAGAAGGTAATGATAGAGCCGGGCCGCATTAATGACAGCCAGAAAATTATCAGCATTAAAACCCGCGTGATTGACCCCGGTAAGCCGGATATTAATATTGAGTTTAAGCTGCGCCGTGGCAGAGACGCAGGCAACTGGCTGGTATTTGACATGGTGGCCGAAGGTATTTCGTTACTTGACAGCAAACGCGCTGAGCTGGGTAATCTTATTCGTCAGCAAGGCCTGAATAATGTCACCGCCCTGTTAAAAGAGAAAGCCAAGGCGCCGATCATCAAGCCGGAGGAAAAGTGACACTGAACATCGTTAAACAGGATCAGTGGCTGCGTTTTACCGGTGCATTAAATCGTGATACGTTAATGCTGTATTCACCCTTTACATTGTTAAATGATGTTTCGGGTGAAATACGCTTCGATTTAGCCAAGTTAACGGCTATAGACACCGCTGGCCTGGCCTGGTTACTGCAACAGCTGGCGCAAGCCAAGCAGCGAGGCGTTGTAATAGCATTATGTAATGTCCCTAAACAGCTGTTATCATTAGCCGACGTGACGGCCGTGCGGCCGTTATTGCCGATTAGCGATTAAGGTTTATCTGTGGACACGAAACAACTAGAGCAGCTGTTAATTGAACAGCTGAAGCTGACTGAAGCCAGAGTGAGTGCTGATGGCTCACACTATGCGGTTATCGCTGTGGGTGAATGCTTTGCCGATATTAGCCGGGTAAAACAGCAACAAATGGTATACGCGCCCATTATGGCCGCGATAGCAGATGGCAGTATTCATGCCGTCAGCATTAAGACCTTTACCCCACAGCAGTGGCGTAGAGAACAACTTTTAAATCCTCCGATGTAGTATTTTATGCAGCAATTTTTAGTTACCGGTGGTCAGGTGTTACGCGGTGAGGTGAATATCTCCGGCGCCAAGAATGCCGCCTTGCCTATACTGTTCGCCAGCTTACTGTCTGAAAAACCGACCTCTATCAGCAATGTTCCACGGCTGAAAGACATTGAAACCACCGTAAAATTGCTGCAGTTGTTTGGCGCAGAGGTGAGTTTTGCCAACAATCAGGTGCGGGTAAATGCCGCGGCGGTAAACAACCAGTTTGCACCGTACGAGCTGGTAAAAACCATGCGCGCCTCTATTTTAGCGCTGGGGCCATTGCTTAGTCGCTTTGGTCAGGCCGAAGTCTCCTTGCCTGGTGGTTGTGCCATAGGCGCACGGCCGGTGAACTTGCATATTGATGGCTTGCGCAAAATGGGCGCTGAGATAAGCGTCGAGAACGGCTACATTAAGGCCAAAGCCAGCCGGCTGAAAGGCGCGCATATCATTATGGATATGGTCAGTGTGACCGGCACGGAAAACCTGATGATGGCAGCGGTGCTGGCCGATGGCATCACGACTATCGATAACGCGGCACGTGAACCTGAAGTGGTAGACTTAGCCCGTTACCTGAATACCATGGGCGCAAAAATCCGTGGTGCGGGTACTGACAGTATCGTCATTGACGGCGTTGCGGCACTTAAAGGTGGCGACCATAAAGTACTGCCCGATCGTATTGAGACTGGCACTTTCTTAGTCGCCGCTGCCGTTACCGGTGGCGACGTGACCTGCCGTAATACTGATCCGGCAGAGCTTGAAGTGGTGTTGGATAAACTGCGCGAAGCTGGCGTAGAGGTCAGTACCGGCCCGGATTGGATCCGCGCTAATATGACAGGCCGTAAGTTAAAAGCGGTTAACGTTAAAACCGTGCCTCACCCGGGGTTTCCGACCGATATGCAGGCGCAATTTACCGTGTTAAACGTCGTTGCCGACGGCGTAGGGATGGTCACTGAAACCATCTTTGAAAATCGCTTTATGCATGTGCCTGAATTACAGCGCATGGGCGCCAAGATCAGTCTTGAGGGTAATACTGCGGTGTGTCAGCACAGTGATAAATTAATGGCAGCGCAGGTAATGGCAACAGACTTACGCGCATCGGCCAGTTTGGTTATTGCTGGTCTGGTGGCCGAAGGGGCAACGGTGGTCGATCGTATTTATCATATCGACCGCGGCTACGAGCAGATTGAAGATAAATTACGCCGCCTCGGTGCTAATATTGAACGGATAAACGCGGCTTAGGCCGCGTTTTTTTATCGGCGCAATTCCCGCACTACGGCGTTTATCGTCTGCAGTTGACCACTGCGGTCAACCGTTAGTGCCAGGGTTGAGTTGGGTGGGGTTTCGGCAATCATATTTAATGCCTGCTGTACACTGTCGAAGCGTTGGTCGGCGATTTTTAGCAGAATGTCGCCTACTTGCAAGCCAGCCTCCGCAGCGGGGCCATTAGCGTTAACGGCGGTAATACTTAGGCCATAAAGTTGCTGTCCGGATGAAATTAACCGCTCGCCGGCAGCATTAATCACCGCATCGCCAGATACGCCAAGATGGCTGCGCGTTACGCGGCCCTGTTTAATCAGCTTTTGCATCACATTCACGGCCAGCGTGTAAGGTACGGCAAAGAAAATGCCCTGAATGTCCTGATTCTCGAGCTGAAAGGCTGCTGCATTAATACCCACCAGCGTGCCATTGGTATTGACCAGTGCACCGCCGGAATTGCCCCGGTTAATGGCGGCATCCATCCGCATAAAATCGATATAACCGCGTGAACTTAAGCCATTATTACCATTGGCGCTAATAATGCCTTGGGTGATGGTTTGGCCCAGATTAAGCGGGTTTCCTATGGCCAGCACCACATCGCCCACCTGCGGTTCGAGCTTATCGTCCTGTGGAATAACCGGTAAATTATCGGCCTGCACATACAGCACCGCTAAGTCTGTCAGCTCATCCTGACCAATCAGCACGGCCTCGAGCATGCGGCCATCCTGTAGCGCCACTTCAATGTAGTCAGCACCGTACACGACATGATAATTGGTCAGAATATAACCCTGGCTGCTCATAATAACACCTGAGCCCAGCTCTTGCCGCTCTATAGTACGGGGCCTTAATGCCCTCGGGTCTACCAGTGTGCTACGGGTGTAAACATTAACCACGGCGGGTGCTGCGCGGCGCACGGCGCGGGCATAGCTTACCGGTGCCGCATCGTCAGTAGCATCCTGACTGTTTAAGCCATTAAAGGCGGGCAGGTTAACCGACGGCATTAACCAAAGCAGGATAAACGCCAGTGCCAAGCCATACAAAATGCTCTTAAGCAGAAAAACCCATAATTTCGCCACAGCGCCAGCAATTTCGGTAAGGGATAGATGCCGATAGCATAACATTAAACCGGCTGAAGCAGTAGCTTGCCACTACCGCTTCAGCCGATACCGCTAGCGGATCAGCACATACAAGGTGGTGTTACCGCGTTGGATATTGAGTGCGGCGATACCGCTGCGGTTTTCCAGCGCTTTGCGCAGTGCGGCCAGGTTATCTACCCGCTGACGGTTGACGCCCAAAATAACATCATCTGCCTGCAGGCCAATTTGCGCAGCGGGTGAGTTGTTGGCGACACTGTCAATCTTTACGCCGCCAATGCTGGCGTTAGACAGCTCTGCCCCTTCCAGCATCGGGTGTAACTGGTTGGCTGCAACCTGGCCGCTTGAGAGCTCCTGCAGTTTGACTTTAACCTTACGTTCTTTACCGTCCCGTAAAACGCCCAATTCAGCTTCGCGGCCAGCGCCTAGGGTAGCCACTTTAGCCCTTAGCTCAAGGAAAGAGTTAATGCGGTTGCCATTCATACTGATAATGACATCGCCTGACTTTAAACCGGCCTTTTCGGCAGCACTATCCGGCAGCACTTCGTTTACAAAGGCGCCGCGGCTGACACTTAAATTCATCGCTTCGGTTAAATCAGCCGTGACATCGCCACCGCGGATCCCCAGGCTACCGCGGCGTATTTCGCCATGTTCCACTATCTGATCGACCAGATTTTTCATCATATTGGCAGGTATGGCAAAACCGATACCAATATTGCCGCCATTGGGGCCCAGAATGGCGGTGTTAATACCAATTAATTCGCCGCGCAGGTTAACCAGTGCCCCGCCGGAGTTACCGCTGTTAATGGCGGCATCGGTTTGAATAAAGTCTTCAAAGCCTTCAATACCTAAACCGCCCCGGCCCAGCGCGCTGACAATACCGGAGGTAACAGTTTGCTCAAGACCAAAAGGGTTGCCGATAGCAATAGCAAAATCGCCCACGCGGAGCTTGTCAGAATCCGCCAGCGGGATTTGTACCAGTTTGTCGGCGCTAATTTGCAACAGTGCAATATCGCTTTCCGGATCGGCACCCAGTTTTTTCGCTTTAAAAGTGCGGCCATCTTTTAACCGCACTTCAATATCCTTGGCATCCTGAATCACATGATTGTTAGTGACGATGTATCCCTTACTGGCGTCTATCACTACCCCTGAACCCAAACCACGGAACGGGCGTTCTTCACGGTACTCATTTGGGCCGCGCTGGCCAAAAAAGTAGCGGAACGCCTCAGGTAAGCGCTGACGCACTTCGCGGCTACCTTCTACTGAAATATGCACCACGGCAGGCGTGGCTTGCTCCAGCATGGGCGCCAGTGTGGGCATCTCTTTATCATTAGAAAAAAATGGAATGCGGGCTTCCGCTACCGGTAGTGCAGAGAAGGTCAGCGCTGCCACCACGGCAGCACTTAATACAGAAAATTTCTTATTCATAGCGTATTAGTCTCCTAAAAGCAGTGTGCGACTAAGAACGTGTCTCAATAAAAAAAGTTCAGCTTAGCTTTTTGCTTTATGTAACAATTTATTGCGCCGGTTTGCGCTCTTTAATCAAACCGCTGGCCTCGCCAGAGTAGTCCAATGGTTGCTGCTCCGCTGTTGAATACACCCGGCGCTTTTCGTCTATTTGATGCAGTGACTGGCGGATATAAGCTGCCGTATCGCCTGACAGGTAATTAATATCCTGCTTTACTGATTCGGTTGGTCGTTCGACTAATTGCATGCGTGAGTCAGCAATATGGCGGGCAATACGGGCGTAGTTGTCCTGTAACTGTGTCATCAGCTGGTTGGTGGTCTCCAGATGAGTTGACACATCCTGCCGGTACTGCTCAAGCTGTGCCTGGCTTTCTGCCAACTCCAGTTTCAACTTGTGTTGGTCCAACTGACGCAGCGTTATAATGCGGGCCAGCACTGCGCCTATTACTACACCGGCTAACAGCCAGGCACCTGCGTACATATATTCCATAACAACTCCTGCGGCAACGCTGTTGCCTGTTTCATCAGCTTTCCTGCAATAGTGTAACCTAACTTCTTATCCGCAGTGGTAAGGCATGTTACTATTATTGCTCATATTTAAGGCTGAGCGGCGCCACTTTCAAGTAAAACTGCCATGACACCATTAGAAAAGTACCAACAAGATTTAACCCGTGATGATTTTCAGTATGACGCGGCGCAAGAATTTGCTGTGCGTCAGTTACAGCGTTTATATGATGATATGCAGCTGCAGCAAGCGGAAAAACCTGGTTTTTGGCAGCGCTTACTGGGTAAATCTGTCAAAGTGCAGCCAGTAAAAGGCCTGTACTTTTGGGGCGGGGTTGGCCGGGGTAAAACCTATTTAGTCGATACCTTCTACGAATGCCTGCCGGGCAGCCGTAAAATGCGTATTCACTTTCACCGCTTTATGCACCGGGTACATGAAGAGTTAAAGCAGTTAAAGGGCGTGACAGATCCGCTGCAGCAGGTGGCCGATAAGTTTAAGCAGGAAACCGACATTCTGTGTTTTGACGAGTTTTTTGTCTCAGACATCACTGATGCGATGATTTTAGGCACTCTGATGCAGGCACTGTTTGCCCGCGGCATTACGCTGGTGGCAACTTCTAATATTGAGCCTGACGGCTTGTACCGCAATGGCTTGCAGCGTGCCCGTTTTTTACCGGCAATAGCACTGATTAAGCAGCACACCGAGATCATCAATGTCGACAGTGGCATTGATTACCGGCTGCGCACGCTGGAAAAAGCCGAAATTTACCACGCACCGTTAGATCAGCAGGCAGAAACCAACTTATTACAGTATTTTTTGGCGTTATCGACAGAGCCGCGCCAGCAGGATATCGCGATAGAAGTAGCAAACCGTAAAGTGCCAGCTCGTTATGAGGCTGACGGTGTAGTGTGGTTTGGCTTTGCCGAGTTGTGTGAAAGTGCGCGCAGCCAGTACGATTACATGGAGCTAAGTCGCTGTTATCACACAGTTTTGCTATCTGGCGTTAAGGCCATGGGCCAACACAACGACGATGTAGCGCGTCGTTTTATTGCTCTGGTAGATGAATTTTACGAACGTGGCGTTAAACTGATTATCTCGGCCGAAACTGGTTTAGAGCAGTTATACAGCCAGGGCATACTCAGTTTTGAATTTAAACGCTGCATCAGTCGGTTACAGGAAATGCAGTCACACGATTATCTGGCCCGGCCGCATTTGCCCTGATAAGTCGGTTTTAACAAAGAATTTTTACTCAGGGTGCTGATTTTTAAAACTGCTTAATATATAATCCGCGCCCGGCCTACGTTACAGCCTATTACTGCCGTTAGCCCGGTAGTTTTTGTACTCGAAGGGGTACGCTAACGACACAAGCTGCATCAGCCCTGCACTGTGTCAGGTGTAACTAAGTTATTTTTGGATAAAGCGAATGAAAACTTTTACTGCTAAGCCAGAAAGCGTAACACGCGACTGGTATGTTGTTGATGCGTCAGGTAAAACGCTGGGCCGTATCGCAACTGAAATCGCTGCCCGTTTACGTGGCAAGCACAAGCCAGAGTACACTCCGCACGTTGATACCGGTGATTACATCATCGTAGTAAACGCGGAGAAAGTTGTGGTTACTGGCAACAAAGCAAAGAACAAAATGTATTACTCTCACACTGGTTTCCCAGGCGGTATCAAAGAAATCAACTTTGAGAAGTTAATCGACAAAAAGCCAGAAATGGTGTTGGAAACTGCTGTTAAAGGCATGTTGCCAAAGGGTCCACTGGGCCGCGCTATGTTCCGTAAGTTGAAAGTTTACGCCGGCGCCGAGCATCAGCATGCTGCTCAGCAACCGCAAGTATTAGATATTTAATCGGAGCATATCATGGCACAGAATCAATATTACGGAACTGGTCGTCGTAAAAGCTCAACGGCCCGTGTGTTCTTAAAAGCCGGTTCAGGCAACATCGTTGTTAACCAGCGCGCATTAACCGACTACTTCGGTCGTGAAACTGCTTGTATGGTTGTACGTCAGCCATTAGAGCTGGTAGACATGGTTGAGAAGTTCGACCTGTACATCACTGTTAAAGGTGGTGGTATCAGCGGTCAGGCCGGTGCTATCCGTCACGGTATCACCCGTGCACTGATGGAATTTGACGAGTCACTGCGTCCGGCACTGCGTAAAGCAGGCTTCGTTACCCGTGATGCCCGTCAGGTTGAACGTAAGAAAGTGGGTCTGCGTAAAGCACGTAAACGTCCACAGTACTCAAAACGTTAAGCGTTTTTCTGTACACAAAGCCCGGCACTTGTTGCCGGGTTTTTTTTTAGCTTGCAAAAGCGCTGATGCCGCAGCGGAAAACCAGTAGCCGTGTTATGCCGTACACCGCAGTTGACTAAGATAATACCGATTCAGGCTGCCTTAATCCTTGTGTAAAGCAGGGCTTTTCATTATGATCGGCGTTATTTTTTCAATTTATAATAATTGCTGAAATTCAGCCGCTTAAATTCTGTTTAAGCGTTAACGTGGAGATGAGTGGATGAGCAATGCGCCTGTAGATCAAGGTCGCCGCCGCTTCCTTACCATTGCTACCTCAGTAGTGGGGGGTGTTGGTGCCGTCGGAGCTGCTGTGCCTTTTATCGCGTCCTGGAACCCGAGTGAAAAAGCCAAGCAAGCCGGTGCCGCTGTAACTGCGGATATCAGTAAGCTGGAACCGGGCCAGTTAATCCGGGTAGAGTGGCGTGGTAAGCCGGTATGGATCGTTAAACGGCCACAAGCCATGTTAGATGCATTGGCAAACCATGAAGATAAATTACGCGACCCAGAGTCTGCGGTAGAACAACAACCTGCTTATGCGCAAAACCGTTACCGCTCGAAAAAGCCGGAAATTTTTGTTGCTGTCGGTATCTGTACTCACCTGGGCTGCTCACCAACCTATTTACCCAGTGATTTCTCGGCGCAGGTTGAGGGCGTTACCTCTGGCTTTTTCTGCCCTTGCCACGGCTCTAAGTTTGATATGGCCGGCCGGGTATTCCAGAGTGTACCGGCACCTACCAACCTGATGGTTCCTCCGTATATGTATATCGATGACAATACCATTTTAATTGGTGAAGATGAGGGGGCCGTCTGATGTTCAAGAACCTGATGAGCTGGATTGAATACCGCCTGCCGTTCATGGATAAAATGAACCTGCACGTCATGCAGTATCCGGCGCCAAAAAACTTTAATTTCTGGTACTTTTTTGGCTCGCTGGCCATTTTAGTACTGGTTAACCAAATTCTGACCGGTATCTGGTTAACTATGAACTATGTGCCTTCTGCAGAAGGTGCTTTTGCCTCTATTGAATATATTATGCGTGACGTCGAGTACGGCTGGTTGCTGCGTTATATGCACTCTACCGGCGCGTCGGCGTTTTTCGTTGTCGTGTACCTGCATATGCTGCGCGGCATGATGTACGGCTCGTACCAGAAACCACGTGAGTTGCTGTGGATCTTTGGCATGCTGATTTTCCTGGTGCTGATGGCTGAAGCTTTCATGGGTTATTTACTGCCATGGGGCCAGATGTCGTTCTGGGGCGCCCAGGTTATTATCGGTATCTTTGGTACCATTCCGTTTATCGGCGAAGACTTAACACTGTGGATCCGCGGTGACTATGTTATCTCCGGTGCTACCTTAAACCGGTTCTTTGCCCTGCATGTTATTGCACTGCCACTGGTGCTGGTAATTTTAGTGTTCCTGCACATTATGGCGCTGCATGAAGTAGGCTCTAACAACCCAGACGGTATCGAGATTAAACGCGATAACGATGGCAGCGTTGAGCAAACCGAAGCCGATACAAAGTTCACCTTCCACCAGTACTTTACCCGCGGTGGTAAAAAAGTGATCGTTGATGCGATCCCGTTCCACCCATATTACACCGTGAAAGATTTAGTGGGCGTTGCCGGCTTCTTATTAATATTTGCCTGGGTTATCTTCTTCTTCCCGGAAGGCGGTGGTTTCTTCCTTGAACCGCCAAACTTTGAAGCGGCTAACCCACTGAAAACGCCTGAGCATATTGCACCTGTATGGTACTTCACACCGTTCTATGCCATTTTACGTGCTATTCCGCACCCCTTTATGGGCGCTGTAGCCATGTTTGCCGCTATCGTCGCATTGG
>JAANMY010000760.1_pt1 | contig 41829 bp, 36 predicted proteins | sample 7279691 | NCBI WGS metagenome assembly JAANMY01 (sample SAMN14094543, study PRJNA606508) | bioreactor metagenome | isolation source: A lab-scale SPAN reactor treating ammonium-rich wastewater day 388 | place: Ireland: Galway | collected 2018-02-07 | reverse complement strand
TGTCGAACGACATCTACTTTCAGGTTGGCCTACTCGCCACCATCGGCCTGTCGTCGAAGAACGCGATCCTGATCGTGGAATTCGCCAAGGCGCAGATGGAAGAGGAGGGCAAGGACCTGATCGCGGCCACGCTGACCGCGGTGCGCATGCGTCTGCGCCCGATCATCATGACCTCGCTCGCCTTCGGCTTCGGCGTGCTGCCGCTGGCGATCGCCACCGGCGCCGGCGCCGGCAGCCAGAACGCGATCGGCACCGGCGTGCTCGGCGGCACCATCGCCGCGACGCTGCTCGGCCTGTTCTTCGTGCCGCTGTTCTATGTCGCGATCAAGCGCGTTTTCCCGGACAAGCCCAAGGGTGAGGCCGCTGCGCCGTCCACCCAGGAGGGAAGTTGAGATGAGCAAGTACCCTGCAAGCGTCACCGCTGCCGTATGCGGATCGGGTCTCATGGCCGCGGCCGTCGTGGATGAGTCCGCGAAGTCGGTCCGACAGTCGGCTGGCGCGCGTCCCGCCCGCACGCCGCTTCGCGGCCTGGTGGTGGCGCTCGCCGCCAGCGCGCTCGGCGCGTGCTCGATGATTCCGGTGTTCGAGCGCCCCGCGGCGCCGGTGCCCGCGGCCTTCCCGCAGGCCGCACCGACGGAGGCCTCAGCGGTCGCGCCGCTGGCCGACGCCATCGCCTGGCGCGACTACTTCGCCGACGAGCGCCTGCGCAAGGTGATCGCGCTCGCGCTCGACAACAACCGCGACCTGCGCGTCGCTGCGCTCAACATCGAGCGTGCGCGCGCCCAGTACGGCATCCAGCGCGCCGACCTGTTCCCGTCGATCGCGGCCAGCGGCGGGCAGAGCGCGCAGCGCGTGCCGGGCGACCTGAGCATGACGGGTGACTCCAACGTCAGCCGCCAGTACTCCGCCAACCTCGGCTTCGCCAGCTACGAGCTCGACTTCTTCGGCCGCGTGCGCAGCCTGGAGGAGCAGGCGCTGCAAACCTACCTCGGCACCGAGGACGCCCGCCGCAGCGCGCAGATCAGCCTGGTGGCCGAGGTCGCCAACGCCTGGCTGCGCCTGGCCGCCGACCGCGAGCGGCTGGCGCTGGCGCGCGACACCTTCGACACGCGGCAGAAGTCCTTCGAGCTCACCCGGCGCAGCCTGGAGCTTGGCGCAGTGTCGGCGCTCGACCTGCGCCAGGCCGAGACCCTGATGCAGACCGCGCGTGCCGACGCCGCGCGCTACGCCGCGCTGGTGGCGCAGGACGAGAACGCGCTCGCGCTGGTCGTCGGCGCTGGCGTGCCCGCCGAGCTGCTACCCGAGGCGCTCAGCGCGCGCCTCGCCGCGGTTACCGAGCTGCCCGCCGGCGTACCCTCCGAGGTGCTCGCCCGCCGCCCCGACGTCGCCCAGGCCGAGCGCGCGCTGATGGCGGCCAACGCCAGCATCGGCGCCGCACGCGCCGCCTTCTTCCCGCGCATCACGCTCACCGCCAGCGCCGGCACCGCGAGCAGTTCGCTCGACGGCCTGTTCGACGGCGGCTCGGGCGCCTGGAGCTTCGTGCCGCAGATCCGCATCCCGATCTTCGAGGCCGGTCGCCTGCAGGCCAGCCTGGATGTGGCCGAGATCCAGCGCGACATCAACGTCGCCCAGTACGAGAAGGCGATCCAGTCCGCTTTCCGCGAGGTCGCCGACGCGCTCGCCGAGCGCGCCACGCTGGCCGAGCAGCTCGACGCCCGGCGCAAGCTGGTCGAGGCGACGAAGCAGAGCTTCGCGCTGTCGGACGCGCGCTACAAGGGCGGGGTGGACAGCTACTTCAACCTGCTCGACGCCCAGCGCAGCCTGTACGGCGCCGAGCTCGAGCTCATCGCCACCCGCCTGGCCGACGCCACCAACCGCGTCGCGCTGTACAAGGCGCTGGGCGGCGGCTGGCAGTGACGATTTCCGGCCGCCGCGTTTCCGGGGCGCATGTGGGAGCGACGCAAGTCGCGATCGGCCGTTGTCCATGCGGTGCGCTTCTGGCCGGCGTGCCTGCGGGCTACACTGCCACGCCATGAACGCTCCCGCGCAATCCGCCGACGCCGACCGCCGCATCCCGGTGACGCTTCTCACCGGCTTCCTCGGCGCCGGCAAGACCACGCTGCTCAACCACCTGCTGCGCCAGCCGCAGATGGACGGCAGTGCGGTGCTGATCAACGAGTTCGGTGCGGTCGGGGTCGACCACCACCTGGTGGAGAAGGTCGACGAGAGCCTGGTCGTGCTCGACTCCGGCTGCATCTGCTGCAGTGTGCAGGGCGACCTGGTGCGGGCCTTGAAGGGCCTCTTCATGCGCGCGCTGCGGCGCGAGCTCAAGGGCCTGCGCCGGGTGCTGATCGAGACCACCGGCCTCGCCGATCCGGCGCCGGTCATCCATACGCTGATGGCCGAGCCCTTCCTGTCCGAGCGCTATCGGCTCGACGGCGTGGTGACCGCGGTCGACGTCACCCACGCGCTCGACCAGCTCGCCGATCACAACGAGGCCGTGCGCCAGGTCGCGATGGCCGACCGGCTGCTGCTGACCAAGTGCGATCTTGCGGACGCTGCACAACGTGACGCGGTCGCCGCCCGTCTCGCCCTGCTCAACCCCGGCGCGCGTCAGGTCGAGGTGCGGGGCGGGGCGGTGGCGCCCGACGCAGTCTTCGGCTGCGGGCTTTACGATCCGACCGGCAAGGTGCCGGACGTCGCTGCCTGGCTGGGCGAGGAAGCGGTCCGCGCCGCCCGGCCCCAGCCCGCGGCCGGCACATGGTCGCGGTCGCGTGCCGGCGGAACGCCGGCCCATGAGCCGAGCGCGGCGTCGCCTGCCGGAGATCAGAACGCCGCGGGCGCTGCGCTGGTGGGAGCAGGCTTGTCCGCGAACCCCGAAGCCTCCGCAGACCCCACGCCACCGAGCGCGCCACCGCGCCACGATGCCGGCGTCACCAGCTTCGTGCTGCGCTTCGACGAACCGTTGTCGTGGTACGAATTCTCCGATGGCCTGGCGCTGCTGCTGCAGGTGTATGGCGCGCGCATCCTGCGCATCAAGGGCCTGCTCAACGTCGCCGGCGATGCGCTGCCGCGGGTGCTGCAGTGCGTGCAGCACAGCGTCTATCCGCCCACCAGCCTGCCCGCCTGGCCCGCTACGCCGCCCTACGACGATCGCCGCAGCCGGCTGGTGTTCATCGTGCGCGACCTGGCGCAGGACGAGGTGGTCTCCATCCTCGGCAGCTTCACCGGGCAGGTGCCGCACACCGGGGCCTGATGCGCGCGGCATCGCACGCGCGCCGCTGCCTTCTGCGCCGCCCGGCACAATCGCCATCGCAATCCGAAACTAAGGCCCACTCCCACTCGCGCTCGGCCGGCGGGTCACGGCTCGACGCGGAATTCCTGCACCGCCTCGATCTCGGGCAGGGTGATGCGCAGCCGCCAGCGCCCCGTCTCGAGCGGTGCACTGCTCGCCACCAGGCTGCCGGGGCCGATCAGGCGATGCTCGAGTGCCTGCGCGGTGCCGGCGCCGTCGGCGTGCTCGAGCCCCAGGCGCAGCGCCAGATCGGCCGGCGCGGGCTGGCCGGTTGGTCCGATCAGGTCGATCGCGATGCTCGCCTGACGCGCAGCGTCCTGGACAAGGCGTCCGCGCACCTCCCAGATGTTGGCGGTGCCGTGGAAGATCACCCCGCCGCGCTCGGCGCCGGGTGCGGCGGCAATCGGTCCCACCGCGTTCAGGCGCGCCTCGTCGTGCACGAAGAAGATCATGCCGACGAAGGCCGCGATCAGCAGCAGGAACAGGCCGCCGATGATGCCGACCAGTACGCGTGCGCCGCGCGCCTCGGAGGCTGCGGCCGTCTGCCGGTCCGGCGCAGAAGAGCGTGTCATGGCTGTCGTGTCCGGTGGCCCGCGCTCATTCGCAGGTCGCGCGGCATTCACCGCTCGCGCAGTCTGCCGCCTCGACCGTGCAGGTTGCCTTGGTGCGCATCACCATGCGCTGGTCGTTCTCGTAATCGCAGATCAACCGGGTGAGGTTGTTCTTGTTCTCGGCACTCATCTTCACTGCTTTCGAGGCGCGAATGAGGTCGGCATCGACGTTACAGCTCAGGTAGCCGCTGAAAGCCCCATTCGCCGATTCCCACAGCGCGGTGTTCTTGACCCCCTTGTAGTTCTCGAAGCTTGCGCAGGTGAGCGCGTCGCGCCCGTAGAGGCGGGCGTTGTCGCCGCAGAAACCCATGAAGGTGTATTGCAGTTCGGCGTCGGTCGGGCAGGCGGCAACCTGGACTGCGCCCGACAGCGCGGGGCAGGAGACGGTCTCGGCCTGCGCCGGGCTGGCGAGCAGGGCAGCGGGGAGGGCAAGGGACAGCAGGGCCAGTCTGGCTCGGGTGATGAACGGCATTGTCGTGGTCTCGGCAGAATGGATCGGTCGGGTTCGGCAGATGGGGTGGCAGGTCGGGCGCGGCTGCGAGCGGCGCTCACCAGAACTTCCACCACCACTTGCGCTTCTTCATCGCGTCTTCGACGTGATCGGACCACTTGCTCGCACCGCCCGCTTCGAGGAAGAAGGTGCCGAAGCGCTTGTCCGCCTCGTTGATGTGGCGCGTGAGCCAGACCTTGAGAAAGTGCAGGAGTTCGAAGGTGATCGTGGCCTGCCCGGAATCGAGCTTGTCCTGCAGCGCCTTGACCTGGCCGATCAGCTCTTCGTGGTTCTGCTTGTGCGCGGCAAAGTCGGGGTAGTTCGACACCCGCATCAGGCTCTCCTCGACGGCGAAATGCGTGCGCGTGTAGTCCGCCAGCTTGTCGAGGATCTCGCGCGACGTGGCCGAGCCATGGTGTTCCAGGATGGCGACGTGAAGCTGGTTGAGCAGGTCGACGAGCTCCTTGTGCTGCTCGTCGATCTCCTGCAGGCCGACGCTGAACTCGTCGGACCAGTGGAAGAGGTCGGTGGTCATGGTCGAATCCGGGACGCGATGACAAGCCCGAAAGGCTAAACGCTTTTTGTTGACAGGGATTGATCGTGGTCAAGTTGCATAAGGTTCTCATCGAGGCGCCGTCTGCCCATGGGCAGACGGCGCAGCATGGAAGTGGCCGGCGCCTCTGGCGTCGGCGCCATCTCGAGCGTGTCGGAAATTTTTACACAGGGCATGGTCTATGCGCCGTGTATGGGCCGATGAAGCCTGCGGATGAATTGACAATGTTCTGATTGCTTGATGTATTCGTGATGGTCTGGCATTAGTGGCGTGAATATTGCTTGGTTCTCGGAAAACAACTCACAAGAGCAGAACGAACATGAAACTCCGCGCCCTGGTCTCCGCCATTGCACTTTCGGCCCTGTCTCCGCTGGCTTCGGCGGCCATCGTCGCGAGCGACGATTTCAACTACGCCACGGGCGAAGTCAATAACCAAAATGGTGGCACGGGATGGGCTGGCGTCTGGACCGCTGCGACGGCCATCACCCAGGTCGTCGACCCCGCCGTAGATCTGAGCGGTGCGAACGCCCTGAGCATCACCGGCAACGCCACCACGGTTGCGCAGCGCACGCTCTCGAGCGCCTTCTCGGGCAACGAGCTCTTTGTGTCCTTCCTCTTCCAACTCGATGCCGGAACGCTCACGAACAACGACTTCCTCGCACTCTGGTTCAACAGCTCGACCGGCCCCAACATCGGCATCAAGGCCGATCAGGCCACCACCACCGAGACAAATGACGTCTTCGTCCGCACCAACGGCACGGCGGGTAGTTATGCGCCGGGCAGCAACATCGGCGACACGAACGACGTGACTCACCAGATCGTCGGGCGCCTGTCTCGTTCCGCGCCAGGCAGCTACAGCAAGTTCGACCTGTGGCTGAACCCGATCTTTGCTGACCTTGACGCCCCGGATGCCAGCTTCAGCGGGAATGCAGGGATCTCGACGGTGACCAGCATCGGCTTCCGCACGGCAAACCTCGATACTGGAGATGCCTTGCTCGTCGACAACCTGATCCTCGCCACGAGCTGGAATGACGTTGTCGCCGTACCGGAGCCGGGCAGTCTCGCGTTGGCGGGTCTGGCCTTGCTGGGCCTCGGCCTGGTGCGCCGTCGGCGCCACTGAGCACCCAGACGCGCGAGCCTGCGGCGACTTCGGTCGCCGTTTGTATTTTTGCAGCGTGTTCCTGCCCGCATTGGGCTAGGGCCTCCTCGGCAATGGGCTGCGCTGGGCGCGTTACCATGTCGTCTAAAGACAACCCCGCGGCGACACGCATTGAGCTCTCCTGCCGATCTGACTCCATTCCAATCCCGCTGGCTTGCCGAACTGGTGCGCCGCCACGAGGAACACCATGGCGCGCTCGACGACGCGCGCATCCACGCCGATGCGCGCGCCGTAGCGCCTGATCTCGAAGGCCGGCTGCTGCATCGGGCCAACGCGCTCGGCGCGCGCGCGGGCTGGCGCGATGCGATCCTGCGCTGGCAGGCGCGGGCGCGCGTGCTGCTGTTGGCCGCGGCGGTGCTGGCGCTGGTGCTCGGTTTCGGTGCCGCGGCCGGCGTGCTGGGCGACGGCACGCGGCCGGTGAACGTGGTGTGGACGCTGGGCGGGCTGCTCGGCGTGCATCTGTTCAGCATGCTGCTGTGGGCGGTGACGCTGGCGCTGCAGGGCGGGGCGCGCGGCGGCTTCCAGCATGGCGGCGTGCTCGGCCGGGCGTGGCTGGCGCTGACCGGGTTCCTCGATCGCAGCAAGGCGGCGGCCGACCTGCCGCTGGCGCTCGGCGGCCTGCTCGGGCGTGGGCGGCTGGCGGCGTGGGGCGTGGGCGCGGCCAACCATGCGCTGTGGTGCGCGGCGCTGCTCGGGGCCACGCTCGGCGTGCTCGCGCTGCTCGCCACCCGGCGCTACGGCTTCGTGTGGGAGACCACGATCCTGCCGGCCGATACCTTCGTCGCGCTAAGCGCCGCGCTCGGCGCGCTGCCCGGCATGCTCGGCTTTCCGGTGCCGGACCCGGCCACGGTGGCGGCGAGCGGCGACGCGCCGATGCTGGACGAGGCCGGCCGGCGCGCCTGGGCGGGCTGGCTGGTGGGCGCGGTCGTGATCTACGGCGTGCTGCCGCGGCTCGTGCTCGCCTTGCTGTGCGTGGCGTTGTGGCGGCGCGGCACGCGGCGGCTGGCGCTCGATCTGTCGCGCCCGGGCTATGCGCGCCTGCGCCCGCTGCTGATGCCCGACAGCGAACGCATCGGCGTGCGCGACCCCGAGCCGGCGGCGATGCCGCGGCCGCGGCGCCACGCCGGGATCGCCCAGGGTGACGGCGGCGTGGTCGCGGTGGCGCTCGAACTCGGTGACGACCTTTTGTGGCCGGACGTCCTCGATGCACGATCGGCGCCCGATGACGCGCGCGGGATGACGACCGCGCCGGATGCGGCGCCAGTGCGCCACTGGGATGACGGCGGCCGCCTCGACAGCCGCGAGCAACGCCGCGCCGCGCGCGAATTTTTCGCGGCGCATCCGCCCAGGCGACTGCTGGTGGCGGTCGATGCGCGCCAGACCCCGGACCGCGGCAGCCTCGGCCTGATCGCCGAGCTGGCCGATCACGCGCAGTCGATCCGGGTCTGGCTGGCTAGTGCAGCGGGTGAGTTGGTCGGTCTGGACAGCGACGTGGCGTCGCTCGGGCGGCTGCGCCAGTGGCGCGAAGGTCTGGCCGGCATCGGTCTGGGCGCCGATCCGGCGCTGGTCGATGCCGCCGCCGCACGCGCCTGGCTGCAACACGGAGACGGAGCCCGATGAGCGACATCCTGCGCGTGGCCGTGGTCGGCCACACCAACACCGGCAAGACCTCGCTGCTGCGCACGCTGGCGCGCGACGTGGACTTCGGCGAGGTGTCGGATTCGGCCGGCACCACCCGCCACGTCGAGGGGCTGCGCCTGATGGCCGACGGCGTGCCGGCGGTGGAACTGTTCGACACCCCGGGCATGGAGGATGCGATCGCGCTGCTCGAGTTCATCGACGGCCTGGTCGCGCCCGGGGAGCGGGTCGACGGCCCCGAGCGCGTCGCGCGCTTCCTCGCCCGCGCCGAGGCCGCCGGCCGCTTCGAGCAGGAAGCCAAGGTACTGCGCCAGATGCTGGCGAGCGACGCCGCGCTGTACGTGGTCGACGCGCGCGACCCGGTGCTGCCCAAGCACCGCGACGAGCTCGAGCTGCTCGCCGCCTGCGCCCGCCCGCTGCTGCCGGTGCTCAACTTCGTCGCCGCGCCCACGGCCCGGGTGGATGACTGGCGCACGGCGCTCGCCCGCCTCGGCCTGCACGCGGTGGTGAGCTTCGACACCGTGGCGCCGCCGCTCGATGGCGAGCGCGAACTCTTCGACACCCTGGCCACCCTGATCCACGCCCACCGCGCCCGCCTGCAGGCGCTGATCGATGCCCGCGCGCGCGAGTCCGACGCCCGTCGCGAGGCTGCTCGCCGCCTGGTGGCCGAGCTGCTGGTCGAGCTCGCGGCGCTGCGCGACCGTCTCGACGAAGCCGCCGACGCCGACACCGACGCCGTGCTGCAGGCCGCGGTCGCCCGCCTGCGCGAGGACGTGCGCCGGCGCGAGCAGGCCTGCGTCGATGCGCTGCTGCGCCTTTACCGCTTCCGCCCCGACGACGCGCGCATGGACGCGCTGCCGCTCACCGACGGGCGCTGGGACGATGACCTCTTCAATCCCGAGACCCTACGCCAGATGGGTGTGCGCCTCGGCGCCGGCGCCGCCGCGGGCGCGGCGGCCGGGGTGGGCATCGACCTGATGACCGGCGGCCTCACGCTGGGCGCGGCCGCCGCGCTCGGCGCCATCGCCGGCGGGCTGTGGCAGACCTTCGGCCACTACGGCGAGCGCATCGCCGCCAAGCTGCGCGGGCATCGCGAGCTCACCGTGGACGACGCCATCCTGCGCATCGTCGCGCTGCGCCAGCGCGAGTTGCTGGCGGCGCTGGAGGGCCGCGGCCATGCGGCGATGACGCCGATCGAGGTGGGCGGAGGGGCGGCAAGCGCCGGCGGCAGCCGCCTGGCGGTGGCCGACGCGACCGATCCCGCGACCCGTCAATGGCGCACCGGCAGCCTGCCCGGTGCACTGACCCGCGCCCGCGCTCATCCGGAATGGGCGCGCGGTGAAGGCGACGACGACAAGGACGACGCCGTCGCCGAGCTGGCCCTGGAGCTTGGCTGAGCCCCTCCTCAGTAGCGCACCCCCGGCGGCGGCGAGAAGGAGTCGATCGCGTTGAGGTAGGCCGCGCGCGCGAACGCGCTCGGGTCGGTGAGCTTGCGCTGGCTCATCGAGCCCTTGAGCTGCGCCACGGATTCGTACTCGCGCTCGCTCATCCAGCGCGTGATGCCGTCGAGCACCGAGGCGATGCACTGCGGGCCGTTCTGCAGCAGGGCGCTCGCCATGTGCACCACGTCGGCTCCGGCGAGCAGCATCTTCAGCGCGTCGTCGGCGCCATGCACGCCGCCGGTGGCGGCCAGGCTCAGCCCGGTGTGGCCGCGCAGCAGCGCGATCCAGCGCATGGTGAGCAGGCCGTCGGCGGGCGTGGACAACTGCACGCGATCGACCACCGACAGGGTGTCGAGGTCGATGTCGGGCTGGAAGAAGCGGTTGAATAGCGACACGCCCGCGCCGCCGGCCGCTTCGACCTGGGCGACGAAGTTGGGCAGCGAGCTGAAGAAGGGCGACAGCTTCATCGTCACCGGGATGCTCACCACCGTCTTCAGTTCGCGCAGCAGCGCGAGGTAGCGCTCTTCCAGCGCGGTGCCGGCGAGCGCCGGGTCGCTCGCCATGTACCAGGCGTTGAGCTCGAGCGCGTCGGCGCCGGCCGTTTCCATCTCGCGGCCGAGCTCGACCCAGCCCGACAGCGAGCTGCCGTTGAGGCTGGCGATGACCGGGATCGACAGTCGCGCCTTGAGGTGCTCGATCTGCGCCAGGTAGGTGTCGAGCTTGCTCTGGTAGCCGGCGTCGGCGGGCAGGTGGCCGGCGGATTCGCCGAAGGTCTCGGGATTGACCAGGAAGCGGTCCATCATGCGCTCGTCGTTCACCACGTCTTCCTCGAACAGCGAGTGCATGACGATTGCCGCCGCACCGGCGTCTTCCAGGTGCAACACCGGGTCGAGCTTGCGGCTGAGCGGGGTGGACGAGGGCACGATCGGGTTCTTCAGCGCGAGGCCGAGATAGGTGGTGCGCAGGTCGGGCAGGTTCAGGTCAGCCATTTTTCGTCTCTCCGGTGCGGGCTGCGGCTTGCGGGGTCGCGTCCTCTGGCGCAGCGCCCTCGGCGGCGGCTTCGTCGATACCCGGCAGCGCCGCCAGTTCGGTGTATTCGTGGTGGCGCTGGCGGGCGTGGCGCTCGGCTTCGTCGAGGAAGCGGGTCGAGGCCGCGGGGTTCTGCCGTTCCAGCACCGTGAACCGTGCCTCGTTACGGGCAAAGTCGCGGTAGGGCACGCTCGGCGCCGCGCTGTCGACCGACAGCGGGTTGCGGCCCTGTGCGCGCAAGCGCGGGTCGTAGCGCAGCAGCGGCCAGTGGCCGGACTTCACCGCCAGGTCCTGCTGGTGGTGGTTGAAGGACATGTCCACGCCGTGGGCGATGCAGGGGCTGTAGGCGATGATGATCGACACCCCCGGGTAGCTCTCGGCGTCGAGGAAGGCCTTGAGCGTGTGCACGTCCTTGGCGCCGTAGGCCACCTTGGCGACGAAGACGTTGTCGTAGTCCATCGCGATCTTGGCGAGGTCCTTCTTGTGCGAGGGTTTGCCGCCCGCGGCGAACTTGGCCACCGCGCCCATCGGCGTGGCCTTGGAGTTCTGCCCGCCGGTGTTCGAATACACCTCGGTGTCGAGCACCAGGATGTTGACGTCCTCGCCCGAGGCCATCACGTGGTCGAGGCCGCCAAAGCCGATGTCGTAGGCCCAGCCGTCGCCGCCGATGATCCAGACGCTGCGCCGGATCAGGTACTCGGACAGCGCGGCGAGCTGGCGCGCGGCCGCGGTGTTGATGGTCGCGAGCTTCTGGTTCAGTTGCGCCACGCGTTCGCGCTGTTCATGGATGCCTGCCTCGGAGTGCTGGTCGGCGGCGAGCAGGGCGTCGATCAGGTCGGCCCCGAGTTGCTCGCCGTGCGTGGCCGCCAGCGCCTGCAACTGCGTGCGCGCGGCGGCGCCGAGCTGGTCGGTGGCCAGGCGCATGCCGAGGCCGAATTCGGCGTTGTCCTCGAACAGCGAGTTGTTCCACGCCGGGCCGCGGCCGTCGGCGTCGGTGGTGTAGGGCGTGGTTGGCAGGTTGCCGCCGTAGATCGACGAGCAGCCGGTGGCGTTGGCCACCATCATGCGGTCGCCGAAGAGCTGGGTGGCCAGGCGGATGTAGGGCGTCTCGCCGCAGCCCACGCAGGCGCCGGAGAACTCGAACAGCGGCTGCAGCAGCATCGAGCCGGGGATGGTGGTGCGCTTGGCGTCGCGGCGGGCGAGGTCGGGCAGGTGCAGGAAGTAGTCCCAGTTCTCGGCTTCCTGCGCGCGCAGCGGCGGCTGCGGTGCCATGTTGAGCGCCTTGTGCGACACGTTGGACTTGTCGCGGATCGGGCAAATGTCCACGCACAGCGTGCACCCGGTGCAGTCCTCGGGCGCCACCTGATAGGTCATGTGGGTGCCGGGCGCGTAGTCCTTGCTGCGCGCGGGAACGTGCTTGAAAGCGGCGGGCGCGTCGGCGGCACGCTCGGCGGGGAAGACCTTGGCACGGATCGCCGAGTGCGGGCACACGAACACGCACTTGCCGCACTGGGTACACAGCTTTTCGTCCCACACCGGGATCTGGAGCGCGAGGTTGCGTTTTTCATGGCGCGCGGTGCCGGTGGGCCAGGTGCCATCGACCGGCAGCAGCGACACCGGCAGCGCGTCGCCCTTGCCCTTGATCAGCGGGATGGTGACGCGGCGGGTGAAGGCGTCGAGGCCGTCGGCCATGATCGGCGCCGCGCCCGTGTCGGCAGCGGCCAGTGCCTGCGGCACCTCCACGCGCTGCAGCGCGGCCACGGTGGCGTCGATGGCGCGGTAGTTCTGCTCGGCGATGCGCCGGCCCTTGCGGCCGTAGGTCTTCTCCACCGCGCGCTTGATCGCGGCGATCGCCTGGTCCTGCGGCAGGATGCCGGAGATGGCGAAGAAGCAGGTCTGCATCACGGTGTTGATGCGCCGCCCCATGCCAGCGTCGAGCGCGACCTGATAGGCGTCGATGGCGTAGAAACTGATCTTCTTGTCGACCATGGTGCGCTGCATGGTCGCCGGCAGCGCGGCCCACACCTTGTCGGCGGGCGCGCTGGCGTTGAGCAGGAACACCGCGCCCGGCGCGGCGTGGGCGAGCACGTCGTGCTGCTCGATGAAGAGCGGCTGGTGACAGGCGACGAACTTCGCGTCGCCTTCGCCGGTGAGGTAGGCGGAACGGATCGGCTGCGGCCCGAAGCGCAGGTGCGACACCGTCATCGCGCCGGATTTCTTCGAGTCGTAGACGAAATAGCCCTGGGCGAAGAGCTCGGTCTCGTCGCCGATGATCTTGATCGAGTTCTTGTTGGCCGACACCGTGCCGTCCGAGCCCAGGCCGTAGAACACCGCGGCAAAGGCGTCGGCGGCGGCGTCGGTGCGGAAGGCGGCGTCCCAGGGCAGCGACAGGCCGGTGACGTCGTCCTCGATGCCGATCGTGCACCGGCGGCGCGGCAGGGGCTGCTGCAGCTCGGCAAAGATCGCGCACACCATGGCCGGGTTGAATTCCTTCGAGCCCAGGCCGTAGCGCCCGCCGATGACCTTTGGCATCGCGGCAAAGCGCGGCGTGGCGTCGGCCTGGTCCTCGGCCAGCGCCACCATCACGTCCTTGAACAGCGGCTCGCCGTCGGCGCCGGGCTCCTTGCAGCGGTCGAGCACCGCCAGGCTGCGCACGCTCTGCGGCAGCGCCGCGAGCAGGGCGGCGGCGGAAAGCGGGCGGAACAGGCGCACCTTGAGCAGACCGACCTTTTCGCCGCGGGCGGTGAGGTGGGCGACGGTTTCTTCCACCGTGTCCGCGCCCGAACCCATGATCACGATCACGCGCTCGGCATCGGGCGCGCCGACGTAATCGAACAGGTGGTAGTGGCGACCGGTGAGCGCGGCGAACTCGTCCATCGCCTGCTGCACCACGGCGGGGAAGGCGTCGAACCACGGGTTCTGCGCCTCGCGCGCCTGGAAGAACACGTCCGGGTTCTGCGACGTGCCGCGGATCACCGGATGCTCGGGCGACAGCGCGCGCGTGCGCTGTGCGGTGATGCGCTCGTCCGGCAGCAGCGCGTGCAGGACCTCGTCCGGGATGAAGTCGATCTTGGCGACCTCGTGCGAGGTGCGAAAGCCGTCGAAAAAGTGCAGCACCGGGATGCGCCCGGCCAGCGTCGCCGCGGTGGCGATGGCGGCGAAGTCGTGCGCTTCCTGCACCGAGTTGGAGGCCAAGAGCGCGAAGCCGGTGGCGCGGGTGGACATCACGTCCGAGTGGTCGCCGAAGATCGACAGCGCATGGGTGGCGAGCGCACGCGCCGCGACATGGAAGACCGTCGACGTCAGTTCGCCGGCGATCTTGTACATGTTCGGGATCATCAGCAGCAGGCCCTGCGAGGCGGTGAAGGTGGTCGCCAAGGCACCGGCCTGCAGTGCACCATGCACCGCGCCGGCGGCACCGCCTTCGGACTGCATCTCCACCACCCGCGGCACGCTACCCCAGATGTTGGCCTTGCCGTGGGCGGCCCATTCGTCGGCCAGTTCGCCCATGTTGGATGAGGGCGTGATCGGGTAGATCGCGATCACTTCGGATGCGCGGAAGGCAACGGAGGCGGCGGCCTCGTTGCCGTCGATGGTGATCCTGGTAGTCATGGCCTGATCTCCCTGCGGGCTTCGTAGGCGCCCGCGTCACGGTGGGGCGTGTGAGTCACCATACGAATATCTTGCGGCGCAGCATTTGACATTTGTCATGGAATCCAGCCATGAGCAAAATCGATCCGTGATGGTCGCCACGGTCTGCCCGAAAACGCAGGGCAGACCGTGGCCGGTTCTGCCGTCGCGCGCAGAGCGCCAGGCTTACTGCTGGCTCTGTTGCATCTGGTCGTACTGCGAGGGCGTCATCCCGGCGCTGGCGAGGAACTCGCGCAAGGCCTTCACCGCCTGCTTGCCGAACTCGTTGCTGTGGTGCGGGTGATGCAGATAGAACTCGTGGCGGTTGATGACGATGCGAAAGCGCGCGCCGTGGCCGGATTCGACCACCGCACCGAGGTGATGGAGCAGCGATTCCACCTCGCGCCATTGCAGGTTGCCGGTAGGTGGATCGCGGAAGATCGCTTCCAGGGTGTGGCGGTGCTTGTTGCTCATGGCGGACCTCTCGAGGCAATGGCGACGGCTTCATCGTAGTCCGTCACGGCGCGGCCCGGCAGAGGGCCGCCGGAAAATTTCGCCTGCGCGCGCCGGCGCGGGGCGCCTCAAAAGGCGGTCTTCGTCGTGCGAAAGCGGTAGGCGAAGGCCGAGGGCGCGACCAGCGAATCGCCGTCGAGCGCGCGCGTGCTGCCCCACTCCGTGAGGCGGGAACGGCCGTCCAGCCGGAAGCGGCTACGGACGGTCCAGAAATACCGCGTGCCGGGCTCGAGCGCGGTTTCCAGCCGGTGCTCGGGTGCAGGCAGACCCTGGCGGCGATACACGATCCGCTCCGGCGCCTGGTGCATCTCCTGCGCGATGACGAGGTCGTAGCTGACCTCGCGCACGCGGGCCATTTCCTCCGCTGCGAGGGCGACGTCGCTCGCGCGCGGAAAGGCTTGCCAGCGCAGCGTCGGACGCAGGGTATCGACGGCGGTCCATTCGAAGAGGTCACCGAGGATGGACTCGCCGCTGAGCTGGCCGCGCGTCGGGGGCGAGATCGGTGCGAGCCCGAAGGCGGTCGACAGCGCGCCACCGGCGGAATGGGCGCGACGGTCGGGCAGCGGGAGGAGTTCGAAGACCTGCTCGTAGATGTGTTCGCCGAGCGCGCGGTAGCCGGCCTCGAGTTCCGTCTTCAGGGGGCGGCCGTCGTCGGCGGCCCATTCCGCGAGCCTGCGGTGGCGGCCCTGGTACAGGTAGTCGGCCACGAGGCGTTCGCCATTGTCCGCGGTGGCCAGTACCCGCACGCGTGCGCGCAGGCGGACGCCGACGGGCGCGTTGATCCCGCTGCCGCGCGTACCCGCCTCGACGAGGCCGGTCTCGACCACCGAGTCGACGCCGAACGCGGCGAACGAACGGTAGTCCCCGGTGGCCGCGGCCTCCTGCGACAACGCGGGGGGCACATTGCGAAGACGGGCGCCGCGCAGCAGGGCGGCGGCGGAGACCTGGTCGCGCAGGGCGGCCTGCACGGTCCGTATCTCCACCGCCTGCGCGAGGCGCGCCTCACTCGCAGTTGCCGCGCTCGCGTCAGGCGCTTCGGCCGCGCCGGCAATGCCGCCCACCAGGCCGGCCACGCCGCAGATGCCGAGTATCAGCAGCAAGGCCGCACCGCAGCCCGAGCCGCTGCAGCCCCCGCCCCCGCCGGACAGGCAGGCGGCAAACGTGCCCCCCGCGCCCGTGAGCGCGCCTTCCCCCTTGCCGTGGGCAAAGCCGTGGAAGCCCAGCGTCGGCGACTGTTCGGTCGCGACCACGGCAACCTCGCCCAGCGTCGCCTGGTAGGCGGTGTCGGGCGGTCCGGCATCTAGGGTCGCGCATCCGGCCAGTCCGACACAGGCGAGCAGCACCACGCCCGAGACGCTTGTCATGGGAGTCTCCTGCGCGATGGTTCCGTCGATCCGGTTTTCGCTAGCGCTCGGGCGGCGGGGGGCCGTCGCCCCGCGGGCCCCGGCGCTGTGGCGACACGCCCGCGCCCGCATCGGTCGGCATGCGGCCGCTCGCGCGCAGGCGGCGCAACACGCTGGCGCGATAGAGCGCGGAGACCAGCGGGCGGACCCCGGGCAGGCCGATCAGCCAGGCAAGCACTCGCAGCCGCGGCACGCGTGACATCAGCAGGATGTAGGCGTCGAGCTCGCGCCGCACCTGCCCCTCACTGTCGGCGACGTGCAGCTCGCGCAGCGCAAGCTTGGGGTCGATGCCGCAGGCGCGCAGTTCGTCGTCGCGGCCGGTGATGTCCACCCAGCACACGGTATCCGCCTGCGCGCCGGCGAGCGCTTCGTAGCGCTCGCGGTCGTGCACGCAGCGCGGGCAGGCGCCGTCGTAATAGACGGTGAGCTTGCGTTCGGGTGTGCTCATGGTGAGGGTGTCCGGGTGTCCGCGCGCGTCGCCCTCTGCGCCGGCGTCGGCCTGGGTTGAGCGTAAGCCTCTGCTTGCATCGTAGTCTGCCCGTGGCCCGGTATCACGGTCCGGGTGGTGCGAGCTGAGCGGCGCTGCGTTCGGAGGCCACCATGATCAGCTTCATCGTCGCCCGTGTGGCGCCAACGAAGAGCTTGCGCATGGTCAGTTCGTCCATCCCCGCGCCCGTCGTCTCGAAGTCGATCTCGGTGAAGATGATGCAGGGCGCCGATTGCCCCTTGAAGCGGTACACCGAGTCGATCAGCAGTTCGCCCTGGGAATGTTCCGGCTCGCCGAGCAGGTCGTAGCGCCCGGTGAAGGCGCGCAGGCGGTGGGGGCCGAGGTGGTCGAGCGCGGTGAAGCGGGAATGCTCGCGGCCGCGGAAGGTGAGCAGCACGATCATCTCGCGCCGGAAGCCGAGGCCGAGCGCGCGCGTGATCGCACGTTTGGTGGCCTCCAGCAGGCCGGCGTCGTCGTGCCAGGCCAGCACCTCGGGCTCGCTGTCGGCCACCGGGCTGCCGGCGCGGATCGGCGCCGGCAGCGGCAGGCGGGCGTTGAGCAGGGCGAGCACGTCGGCCGGGGTGCGGTAGTTGGTGTCGGCGGTGAGGCCCACCCAGCCGGGCAGCGCCACCGGCGGGCGGTCGTAGAGGTTCTGCAGCGGGTCTTCCAGCCACCACGCCCGCCCGCCGGGCTTGAGCAGCGCGAGCAGGGCGTCGCGCCAGGGCTCCATGAAGTCCTGGCCCTCGTCGATGATGAGTTCGTCGAACTGCCAGTCGGCGACGGTGTGGGTGGTGACCAGCGCGGCGAAGTCCGCTTCCATGCGGCGGAAGGCGCCGGGGGCGCCGAAGGCCGGCTTGCGCCCGGCGTCGCGCAGGCGGCGGTCGCAGAGCTGGTGGAAGGTGGCGACCTCGCCACCGGCCGGGGCGATGCGCGCGAAGTGGTCGGCGAGCGGGCGGTTGTAGCACACGTACAGCGGCCGCCGGCCGGCGGCGAGCGCGTCGGTGTAGGCGGCGAGCGCGAGCTGGGTCTTGCCGCTGCCGGCGGTGGCGGTGATGCGCAGGCGGTGCGGGCTCACATCGATGCGGCGCGCCCACTCGGTGAGGCCGCCGGATAGCCGGGTGGTGAGCTCGTCGGCCTGGCCGATGTGGGCCTGCACGTCGGGCACCAGCTCCAGGATGTCGGCGAAGAAGCGGTGCAGCGCCTGCAGGCGGGCGGGCTCGGCGGACGGATCGCCGGGCTGCGCCGCGGTCAGGTCGTGCACGATGGCGGCGAAGGCCTCGCGCCGGCTGGCGTCCACGATGCGCGCCGGATCGAGCCCCGCGCTGCCGGGCTGGCGCACGTGATAGTCGGGGCAGAACAGCAGGATGTCGAGCACCGGCTCGGCGCCGTCCAGCAGCGGGCGTAGCCGCGTGCGCAGCTCGTCGGCGCTGCGCGCGAGCTCATGGCTGATGTGCTGCGCACGCTTGCGCCCCGGGCGCATCAGGCCGTCGGCGGTCTCGTCGAGGAAGCCGGCGTGCTGTTCGATCAGCAGCACGCGCCCGCCCGGGCCGACGACCGCAAAGGCGATTTCGCCGAACACCAGGTGCGCGCCCTCGGCACGCGTCCAGTGCAGGCCATGGTAGATCGTCCACGCGCGCGGCAGCCTCTCGGCCAGCAACCCGAGCGTCGCGCGCTCGCGTCCGCGTGCGCCGGCGGCAGGGAGCTGTTGCCAGCCTTCGGGGTGGGTGCGGGCCATCAGGCGTTCCGTGTGGGATGTGCGGACAGGTGGGCAGGAGCGCGAGGCGCCAGTTTAACAAGCGATCGGCTATGCTCCCGCGCTTGCAGGCGCCGCGTCCTCGGCGTCGTGTCCCGCGCGTCGTGCGCCGTGCTTCGTGCCCCCAATAGGCAAACCATGGAAACACTGAAGGTCTTCATCACCCTGCTGGCGCTGATCAACCCGTTCGGCGCGATCCCGATGTTTCTCAGCCTCACCGCCGGGCAGTCGCCGCGCGAGCGGCGGCGCACCATCAACACCTCCGCGATCGCCACCGCGATCGTGGTCGGCGCGGCCGCGCTGTTCGGCCAGGGCCTGCTCGGGATCTTCGGCATCTCGATCGCTTCGCTGCAGGTCGGCGGCGGCATCCTGCTGTTCATCCTCGCGCTCAACATGTTCAACGCCGAGCCTGGACGCATCCGGTCGACGCCGGAGGAGGAGCACGAGGCGATCGAGCGCTCGAACGTCGCGGTCGTGCCGCTGACGATTCCGCTGCTCACCGGGCCGGGCACGGTCAGCACGGTGATCATCCACTCCGAGCAGGTCCAGCACTGGTGGGACATGGTGGCGCTGCTGGTGATCGGCGCGGTGATCGGCGGCGTGGTGTGGGTGTGCTTCCGCATGGCCGGGCGCATCAGCCGCTATGCCGGCCAGACCGGACTGAACATCATGACGCGACTGATGGGCCTGGTGCTCGCGGCGCTTGCAGTCGAATTCGTCGCCCATGGCGTGCGCACCCTCGCCACCGGAGTTGGCTGACGAGCGTGCGGATTTTCGCGGTCCGGCCTCCGATTGGCTGGACGCACGCCCCGGTTCGGGCGCAAGGTTCTGCGCGCGATCCATTGCCCCACATCCAACCGTGCCCCTCCCTCGCCTGCTCACACCCCTCCGGTCCACGGCGACCGCTGCCAGCCTCGTGCTCGGCATCGGCGTGGCCCATGCGTCCGATCTCTTCTTCAGCGACATCCCGGTCGTGCTCACCGCTTCGCGCATGGCGCAGTCGCCGCTCGACGCGCCGGTGGCGGTCACCGTGATCGACCGCGACATGATCCGCGCATCCGGCTTCACCGAGATCCACGACCTGCTGCGCCTGGTGCCGGGCTTCCTGGTCGCCGACTGGCCCGAGGGCTCGCCGATGGTCGCGCGCCATGGACTCGGCGATGCCTATGATCGGCGCATCAAGGTCATGATCGACGGCCGCACCGTCAATCGCCCGCTGTGGGGTGACACCGCCTGGCTCGATCTCCCGGTGCGGGTCGACGACATCGAGCGCGTCGAGGTCGTGCGTGGCGCCAACGGCGCGGCCTACGGGGTGAATGCCTTCGACGGCGTGATCAACATCATCACCCGTTCGCCCGCCACCGAGGACGGTTCGGCGGTGATCTCCCGCGTCGGGCGCAAGGGTTTCCAGGATCATGGCTTCCGGGTGAACGGCCATGCCGAGGGCGCACTCGACTGGCGCCTGTCGGGCTCGCACCGGTGCGCGCAGAACTTCCGTTCGCGCTATGACGACAAGACTGGCGAGCCGATCTCGAAGGAGGATGTCCGCAACACGTTGCTCAACTTCAGCGCCGCGGCGCAGGTCAGCGCGAATGACGAACTCGGCGTGCACGTCGCGATCAACGAGGGGGTCGCCGAGCGTGGCAACCTCGAAGACTGGCAGGAGCAGCCGCGTGACGAGGAAACCCGCTCGCGCTACCTGCATCTGGCCTGGCGCCACAACCTCGGGGCAGATTCCGAGCTCAGCGTGAACCTCAGCCATCAGGACGAACGCTTTCGCGCGGGCTGGCTCACCGTGGGCGAGCTGGCAGTCCCGATCGACATGAATACCGACGGTCGCCGCGACGAGCTGGAACTGCAATACACGACCCGTCCGGCCACGGACTGGCGCCTGCTGCTGGGCGCCGGCGTGCGCCGCGAGGCGGTGCAGTCGCTGCGCTATTTCAACACCGACAGCACCTTGTCCGGCACCAGCAGCCAGCTCTTCGGCACCGTGACCTGGAATCCGCTGGCGGCGCTCAAGCTCGATCTCGGCGGCACCCTCGAGGATCATCACTACAGCGGCTCGACCTTCTCGCCGCGGATGGCGATGAATTACGCGCTGACGCCCGAGTCGGCCGTGCGCGCGTCGGCGGGGGTGTCGTACCGGGCGCCGTCCTTCCTCGAATCGAGCGCCTACGAGACGATCCGCATCGACGACACGGTGCGCTGGGTCGGCACGCGCCAGACAACGCCGGTCGAGCCCGAGCGCGTGCGCCATTTCGAGCTGGGCTACATGGCGCAGTTGCGCGAGCTGGGCCTGAGTCTCGACGTGCGCGCCTTCCACGAGCGCTACCTGCGCTACCTCGACAGCCGAAGCTGCATCATCGGCGAGCCGAGGTGTACGCCCCCTGAGGCCTTTGATCCGTTCCCCCATGATCCGAAACGGCCGCCGAAGCAGTTCCGCTTCGTCAACTCCGCTGCGCTCACCCGCCACGGCGCCGAGTTCAGCGTGGATTGGCGCCGTCCGGGCTGGGGACGGGTCGTGGTGTCGCAGGCCTTCATCGACATCGATGCCGACTCTGCAGCGTCCGACGGCGACTTCGAGCTCAGCGCGCCGACCACGATCACCTCGATGCTGGTGAGCAAGGACCTGCCCCAGCGCTGGCGCGCCAGCCTGGGCTATTACCGCCACAGCGAGATGTACTGGCTCAACCAGGGCGACCGGGTGCCGGTGGTCAACCGCTTCGACCTGCGCCTCGCGCGCAGCTTCGGTGCGCCGAGCGCCGACAACGAGGTCGCGATCGTGGCGCAGAGCGTCAATGGCCGCTACCCCGAGTTCTACGCGCGCAAGTTCCGCCACGAACCGCAGCTCTTCGCCACGCTGCGGCTGGCCTGGTGACACCGGCAATGCAGCAGCGGCGGCGGGGTGGCTTGCGGGCGCTCGCGCGCCTGCTCGCGCTCTGGCTCGCGCTGCTGTGTGCGCCGGCGTTCGCGCTCGATGTGGCGGTGGTGGTGTCGCAGCGCGACGGGGTGCACAAGGCCTTCGCCGATGCCTTCATGCGCGCGGCGGCGGGTCTGGGCCACCGCGTGTTCGACATCGGCAGTCCGGCCGAGGGGCTCGATGACGTCGCGCTCGCCCGCGCCGACCTGGTGGTTGCCAGCGGGGAGGCCGCCGCCGAGCTGGCGCTCGCCCGCCACGCGCGGCCGACGCTGGTGACGATGATCGCGCGCAGCCGTTTCGAGGTGCTGCGCAAGGCACATCCGCAGGCGGCGCTGACGGCCTGGCTGCTCGATCAGCCGGTGGAGCGCCAGTTGCGCCTGCTGCGCGCGGTGGTGCCCGAGCGCATGCGGGTGGGGCTGCTGCTCGGCGGCAACATCGACGCCGAGGGCGCGCTGCACGCGGCGGCCGCCCGCTTCGGGCTCACCCTCGCCACCCATCAGGTGCGCAGCGACAAGGACCTCATCGCCAGCCTCGAGGAGGTACTGAGCGCGAGCGAGGTGCTGCTGGCGCTGCCGGATCCCATGCTGTCCAGCCCGACCGCGGCGCGCGCGATCCTGCTCACCAGCTACCGCTGGCAGAAGCCGATCATCGCCTTCTCGCGCGCCTACGTCACCGCCGGCGCGCTGGCGGCGGTGTTCATCACCCCCGAGCAGGTCGCCAACGATCTCATCGACTGGCTGCGCGCGCAGGGCGACAAGCGCCTCACCTTGCCGCCGCCGCAAGACCCGGTTTCGTTCGAGATCGCGGTGAACCGCCAGGTGGCGCGCGCGCTCGGCATCAACGTGGCCGACGACGGGGAATTGCTGCGCTTGACCGCAGGAGGCGGACGGCCATGAGCATCGACCGCATCTCCCTGCGCGCGCGCCTGGTCCTTACCGCGCTGCTGCCGGTGCTGCTGCTGGCGGTGGCGATGACGGGCGTGTCGCTGTTTCGCGGCGCACGCCTCGCGGACAGCGAGATCACCGAGCGTGGTCTGGCCATCGTCAGCTTCCTGGCCCCCGCCGCCGAGTACGGCGTGATCTCGGGCAGTCGCGGCAGCCTCGATGGCCTGATGCTGGCGCTCAAGGTGCAGAGCGACGTGGCCGCGGCGGTGCTGTACGACCGTCGCGGTGACGAAATCGCCCGCCTGGGCGAGCCTGCGCTCACCGACCCCGCGGGCGCGCGCTCGGCCCATGAGGCGATCCGGCTGCGCCGCCACGGCGCGCGCGCGGCCTTCGCCGCGCCGGTGATGTCGATCCTGGTGGCGGTCGACGAACTCGCCGGTGGCGGGGTGGCGCTGGCGCCGCTGCCGGTGGGCTGGGTTTATGTCGAACTCGACACCCGTTCCTACGATGCGCGCTGGCGCACCACGGTGCTGACCACGGTCGGACTGGCGGCGGGGGCGATGCTGCTCGCCATGCTGCTCGCGATCCGCCTGGCCAACGTGGTCGGCGCGCCGGTGGCCCGCCTGGTCGAGGCCGTGCGCCGCATGGCACGCGGCGAGCTCGACGTGCAGGTCAGCGGCCGCGCCGGCAGCGAGGAGCTGCGCGCGCTCGAGGACGGCTTCAACTCGATGGCGCGTGCGATCACCAACGCCCACAAGACCCTGCAGGCGCGCATCGAGCAGGCGACCGCGCGCCTCGCCCACCAGGCCCTGCACGACCCGCTGACCGCCTTGCCCAACCGCCGTGCGTTCGAGCAGGCGCTGGAAGAGCTGCTCGCCGCCTCGCGCCGGGCCGGCGATCACGGCGCCCTGTGCTTCATGGACCTCGACCACTTCAAGCCGGTCAACGACACCGGCGGACACGCTGCCGGCGACGCCCTGCTGCGCGTGGTCGCCGACCTGATCCGCGCACGCCTGCGTCTCGAGGACACCGTGTGCCGGATCGGTGGCGACGAGTTCGCGCTCATCCTGCGCGGCTGCACCCCGGACGACGCCGCCCGCATCGCCGACGACCTGTGCGCGGCGGTGCGCGATCTGCGCTTCGAATGGGAGGGCCGCGAGTACCGCATCGGCGCCAGCATCGGCTTTGCGATGATCGACGGCGCGCTCGGCAGCGTGGCCGAGATCGTGCGCGCGGCCGATGAGGCGTGCTACACGGCCAAGCGCGAGGGACGGGGGCGGGCGATTGCGTACCGCCCGGAGGACATCGGCGCGCCGCCGGCGGGCGACTAGCCGGCTCGCGCATTAGCCGGTCTGCCCCTTGGCCCGCCCGCTCCTGCGGCGCTCGTGACTGGTACACGGTTCATGAGCGTGGCCAGGCATGGCCCGCGCGCGAGGGGCGCGTCGATCCGCATGCGCGCAAACCGGCCCGTCGCCTGCATTGCCCGCGCGCGGGAGGGGCGCGTGTCCCGCTCCGTATAATGGCGGCTCGATCACCGCCGCGCGGCCCCGCCCGCGCCTGCCATGTTCCATCTCAGCTTCTCCAACCGCTTCGAAATCCTCCTCGACACCCTGCTCGCGCGCCTCGGCGCCGAGCAGCCGGGGCCGTTCGGGCAGCGCCAGGTGGTGGTGCCGAGCAGCGCGCTGCGGCGCGTGGTGGAGCTGGCGGTGGCGGACCGCGAAGGCGTCAGCGCCAACCTGCGCTTCGACTACCTCGCGCAGTGGCTGTGGCAGCAGATCGGGCGCGTGGTGCCGGTGGCGGAACGCTCGCCGTTCTCGCCCGCGCTGCTCGCGTGGCGCATCCACGGCCTGCTCGATCGCGCGCATGAACACGGCGCGTGGGTGGCGGCGCATCCGCGGCTGGCGCGTTATCTCGACGGTGCCGATGCGCGCATGCGCTTCGAGCTCGCCGGGCGCATCGCGCGCGTGTTCGATCACTACCTGACCTACCGGCCGCAGTGGCTCGAGGTGTGGGCGAGCGGGCGCGGCTCGGCGCTCGGGCCCGGAGCGAGTGCCGTCGCGCTCGCCGACGAGGCCTGGCAGGCCGCGCTGTGGCGGCGCATCCGCGACGGCATGGGGCTGCGCCAGGAACATCCGGCCCAGGCCTTCCTGCGCCGCGTCGGCGCGATGACGGCCGCCGAGCTGGCCGCGGTCGGCCTGCCGGCCACGGTGCATGTGTTCGCGCTACCCGCGCTGCCGCCGCTCTACCTCGACCTGCTGCGCACGCTGGCGCGGGTGGTGGAGGTGCGCCTGTACGTGCTCAACCCCTGCCGCGAGTTCTGGTTCGACATCGTCGATGCGCGCCGCCTGTCCTGGCTGGCGGCGCAGCAGAAGGACATGTTCTTCGACACCGGCAACAGCCTGCTCGCTGCCTGGGGCAAGCAGACGCGCGCCCACATCGGCCTGCTGTTCGAGGGCGAGCACGCGGTCGAGGAAGATGCCGCCTTCGCCCCCCACCCCGGCCGCCACCTGCTGGCGCGGCTGCACAACGCCATCCTCGACCTGGAAGAGCTGCCGCCCGCGGGCGTGCGCCTGGCCGCCACCGACCGCAGCGTCGAGGTGCACGTGTGCCACTCGCGCACCCGCGAACTGGAGGTGCTGCACGACCGCCTGCTCGGCCTGTTCAAGCTGCATGCCGGCACCGACGACGCGCTGCGCCCGGCCGACGTCGTCGTGCTCACCCCCGACCTCGAAACCACTGCGCCGCTGGTCGAGGCGGTGTTCGGCACCGCCTCCGCGGCGCGCCGCATCCCGTGGCGCATCACCGGCCTCGGCGGCACCCGCGACAACCCGGTGGCGCGCGTGCTCGACCAGGTCCTGCACCTGGCCGCCAGCCGCTTCCCGGCAAGCCGCGTGTTCGACCTGCTGCAGCAGGCGCCGGTGGCGGCGCGCTTCGGGCTCGATGAGGTGGCGCTGGAGACGGTGCATGACTGGCTGCGCGCGGCTGGGGTGCGTTGGGGGCTGGATGCGGCGACTGCCGCGACGACGACTTCGGCCAAGAGCATCAACGCCGCCGCCAACGTCAACGCCAACGCCAATGCCAATGCCAACGCCACCGCCACCGCCACCCCCGCCGTTGCGGGTGCGACTTCGTTCGCCACGGTCGCCGATGGCCGCGTGCACGCCGTAGCCGGCGTGGCCCCTGCGCATACGCTCGACGAAGGCCTGCACCGCCTGTTCCTCGCCTGGGCGGCCGGCGCGGCCGCCGACCAGGCCAGCTTCGCCGGCCGCATCGGCGCCGCCGCCCCCGAAGGCCAGGCCGCGTCCGCCCTCGGCAGCCTGTGGCGCTATGCCGACAGCCTGCGCCGTGTGCGCGACCTGCTGTTGCGCCAACACACCGGCGCCGGCTGGCGCGGCGTGCTCAACGAGGTGCTCGACCGCCTGGTCGGGGATCCCGCCGAGCACGCCGACGCGCTGCGCGAGGTGCGCGCCGCGCTCGCCGCGCTCGCCGCCGACATCGCCGCCGCCGAGCTCGAGGACACGGTGCCGCTCGCGGTCGTGCATCCGGCGCTGGCCGCGCTCCTCGACGACCCGGCGCGTGGCGGCGTGCCCGGCGGCACGGTCACCTTCTCCGCCTTGCCGGCGCTGCGCAGCCTGCCCTACCGCGTGGTGTGCGTGATCGGGCTCGACCAGGGCGCCTTCCCCGGCAGCGACCGCCCGGCCGAGTTCGACCTCATGTCCGCCCGTCCGCAGGCCGGCGACCGCCAGCGCCGGCTCGACGACCGCAACCTCTTCCTCGACCTGATCCTGTCCGCGCGCGAGGTGCTGCACCTGTCCTACGTCGGGCGCAGCGTGCGCGACGGCAGCGCGCTGCCGCCGTCGGTGCTGGTGGACGAGCTGCTCGACACCCTGGCCACCGCCTGCGCCAGCACCGCGGGCGATCCGGCGGCGCTGGCCGAGGGGCGGCGGCGGCTCACCGTGGTCCATCCGCTGCAGGCCTTCGCCGCCGACTATTTCATCGCCGGTGCGCGTAGCGATGAGCGCCTGACCAGCTTCAACGCCGATTACGCCCAGGCGCTCGCCAGTCGGCTGGCGGCGTCTGCGACGGTAGCGGCAACGATGGAGACGACCGCGACCGCGACCGCGACTGCGGGCGCTGCTGCGAACGCTGGGCTTGGGGAGGCCGGAGCAGGGGGCGCCGGGGCTGCGGTGGCCGGTGCCGCCGTTGTGTCAGCCGCTGCGCAGGCGCGATCGCCTGGGGACGCGGCGGGCGCCGTCGAGGCGGGCGCTGCCGACGGCGAGAACGATGCCGATGATGGGGACGCACGCAGCAACGCCGATGCCGCCCCCTTCTTCACCGCGCCGCTGCCGGCGCCGGACGCCGCCTGGCGCGAGGTGGAGCTGCTGCAACTGATCCGCTTCTTCGCCAACCCCTGCCGCTACCTGCTGCGCGAGCGCGTGGGACTGGACCTGCCCGAATCGGCCGAGGTGCTCGACGACGTCGAGCCGATGCTGCCCGACTGGCCGGGCCAGCGCGCGCTTGCCGCGCGCCTGCTGCCGGTGATGCTGGCCGATGCGATGCACGCCGCAACGGACGAGGTGGGCGCCGGCGCGGTGCGCGATCGCCTTTGGGCGCTGGCGCGTGCGGGCAACGAATACCCGACCGGTGCGCTCGGCGAGTCCGCGCTCGCGCGCGAGTTCGATTGCCTGCTCGCCTTTGCCCGCCGCCAGCGCGCGCTGCTGGCCCCCCCCGCGCAGCCGCCGCATCGGGCGCGCTTCGCGTGCCGGATCGACGGCGAAGCCTGGTCCCTGAGCGCCAGCTTTGCCGACCTGCGCGCCGACGGCCTGCTGCGTGCGCGCTACGACGACACCCGCGCCAGCGACTACCTCGGCGCCTGGCTCGCCCACCTGCTGCTGTGCGCCGACCCCGCGCCCGGTGTGCGCGGCGAGACGCATGGGCTGTCGCGCGACGGCGAATTCCGCTTTGCGGCGCTGGAGCCGGCCGTGGCCGGGCAGGTGCTCGAAGCCTTGCTCGGCCTCTACCGCCAGGGCCTGTGTGCGCCGCTGCGCTTTTTTCCCAAGTCGGCCTGGGCCTACGCGAAGAACGCACACAACCCGCGCAAGGCGGTGGATAAATGGACCGGCGGCATGCGGCCCGAATTCGGCGAATCCGCCGACCCGGCCTACCGGCTGGCGCTGCGCGGGGTGGAAGAAGCGCTCGACGAGACCTTCTTCACGCTCGCCGACCGGGTCTTCGGCCCGCTGTTCGACGCGCTGGACGACGCGCGCCTGGGCTGAGGGCGGGAACGCAACGGACCGGCGCGCGAGCGGCCCGAGTGGCCGCAGGCAAGGGGCGGCGGGCCAGGCATCAGCGTGTTAGGGTAGGGGCGACCCGCCGGGTCACCCCTACGACGCCCCTTATCACGCCCATGCCGCTGACCCTCGCCGCCCCCGTCCACAGCGAACTGATCATCAAGAAGAGCCGCTTCATCGGCTGCGTGCAGCCGATGGCCGACCGCGCCGCGGCGCAGAAGGTGGTGGCGGAACTGTGGGCGCAGCATCCGGGCGCGCGCCACGTGTGCTGGGCGTTGCTCGCCGGTGGGCAGTCGGCGGCGGTGGATGACGGCGAGCCGAGCGGCACCGCCGGGCGGCCGATGCTCGACGTGCTGCGCCACCAGGACCTGGAAGGCGTGCTCGCCACCGTGGTGCGCTACTTCGGCGGCGTCAAGCTGGGTGCGGGCGGGCTGGTGCGGGCCTACACCGACGCGGTGGCGCAGGCCCTGCTGCAGGCGGAGAAGGTGCCGATCGTGCGCCTGGCGTTGCTGCGCTGCGCCGTGCCTTATGCGCTCGAAGGCCTGCTGCGGCGCGAACTGGACGCGGCCGGTGCGAGCCTGCTGACGGTGACCCATGGCGAGGCGGTGGAGCTTTGCTTCAGCCTGCCGGAGGATGCCGCGGCCGCGCTGCAGGCTCGGCTCGCCGAGGCTGGGCAGGGGCGGATCACGTGGCTAAAGGCACCGGACGCGGGCAGCGCTGCGCTGCAATGACGAGCGGATGAGAGAGCCCTGCAGTGAGCAAGGCGAGCGGCGGTTGAGGCCGCTGTCTGTGCCCCGCCCGCCGTGCTTGCCGTGTCGCTGGCGCCATGTAACGTGCCTTTCAGTCGTAGCAGGCGCCCTTGTGGCGCTTGCGCCTCAGCAGCCCACCGCCGCCAGTGCCTGCAAGGGCCCGACGCGGCGGATGGCCTCGATCTGTTCGCGCTGGCGGGTGTACAGCGTGCCGCCGAAGCATACCGCGCTGATCGAGATGCCTTCGAAGCATTCCTGGCTGCGCGGCAGCAACAGCAGCCAGCCGTCGTGGATCAGCAGGTTGCAGGGCGGCAGCAGGCCGTCGGCGCCCGGCTTCAACTGCAGCGTGTCGCAGGCGCGCTGGAAGCCTTCGAGCAGGCTGCTTGCCGCGACCTCCACCGCCACGCCCTGGCCGCAGCGCACGCGCACGAAGCAGTGCTGCATCGGCAGCGCCGGATGGCGCGCGACGCCGTGCTCGGGCAGGTCGGTGGGCAGGCCGGGGGCGAACAGGCGCAGGCTGGCGTTGCCCGCGGTGTCGGGCATCCACTGCACGTGCTTGTGGCGCTGGCTGGCGCCGGCCGCGGTGCCGCCGTTGTAGAGGCCGATGCCGCCGGCTTCGACCATGATCTCGGCCAGCGCCGCGAAGTCGCTGTGCGCCAGCGGCAGCAACTGTTCCTCGAACGCGCGCCGCGCCAGCACCAGGTGGCGGTCGCAGAGCGGGAACTTGTTGAGGATCACGACGTGCCCGGTGCCGATCGGGCCGACGGTGAGCTCGGGGTCGGGGTTGAGGAAGGGGTTGAAGTTGGGGTCGCGCGGTCCGCCGGGGATGGCGACCGGGGTGGCGGCCTGGGTGTTGGCCGCGGTGTTGGCCGCGGTGGTGGCCGCGGTGGCCGCCTTGGCCGCGTCCTTCACCGCCAGCGAGGACACCCAGCGCACGATGAAGCGCATGCCCGCATCGTCCATTTCGGTCTGCTCGGCGGCCACCGGCTGCAAGGCGCCGGAGGCGAGTGCCGCCGCGCTGCGTGCGTCGATTGCTTCCATCCAGTTCTTCGTCATGTCTGCGTCGTCTCCGTGGTGTGCTTTTGCGCAAATGGGAACGGTGGAGTGTAGGCGGAAATGACGGATTTGTAGCCGGGGAGGCGGCCCCGGCGGCAAGTGCACGTCAGGGCGGCGCGAGGGCGGGGCGCGCTTGCGTTCAGCGCGCGGCGACGACCTCGGGCAGGGTGCCGACCGTCCATCCACGTGCTCCGAGCGCCGCGCGCAGGTGGCGGGCGCTGTCGACCGCGCCGAGGGTGTCACCGTGCACGCAGATGCTGTCCATTTCCGTGGGCAGCACCTTGCCGCTCTGGCTGACCACGCCGCCGGCCTCCAGCATGCGCAGCACGTGGGTGACGAGCTGGTCGTGGTCGTGGATGACGGCGCCGGGCTGGCCGCGCGGCACCAGGGTGGCGCGGTCGGTGTAGGCGCGGTCGGCGAAGATCTCGCCGGCCACCTGGAGGCCGGCGCGTTCGCCGGCGATGTGGAGCTCGGACAGCACTGGGGCGAGCAGGATGAGGCCGGGGTCGATGGCCTTGACCGCGCGCGCCACCGCGTCGGCGAGCGCGGCGTCCTCGCAGGCCTGGTTGTTGAGCGCGCCGTGCGGCTTGACGTGGGTGACGCGGCCGCCTTCGGCCGCGGCCATGCCGGCGAGCGCGCCGACCTGGTAGATGACCATGGCTTCGAGTTCGGCTGGCGCCATCTTCATCGGCCGGCGGCCGAAGCCCTGCAGGTCGGGGTAAGCGGGGTGGGCGCCGAGGCTGACGCCGGCGGCGAGCGCGGTGCGCACGGTGTGGCGCATCACCACCGGGTCGCCGGCGTGGAAGCCGCAGGCGATGTTGGCCGAGCGCACCACCTGCAGCAGGGCCTCGTCCTCGCCCATGGTCCAGGCGCCGAAGGATTCGCCGAGGTCGGCGTTGAGGTTGATGGTGTTGGTCATGGGTTGGGCCTCGGGTCGGGGTCGTTCTTCAATATAGCGGTCGATATTCGGCGCCGAGCGCATGAACGACACCGTCGACCAGGTTGCCGGTGTACAGCGCCAAGAGGTCGATGCCGTCGGCCGGCAGCGGGCGGATGGCGGCGAGCAGCGCCCGGGTTTCGGCCTCGGCGGCGCGTGCGATCTGCGCGCCCTCGGCGGCGGTGACGGTGGCAAAGCGCAGGCTCTGCCCGGGGCGCAGCGCGGCCAGGCGGCCGAGGTCGGCGGTGATCACGGTGGCGATCTTGGGGTAGCCGCCGGCGGTCTGGGCGTCGGCGAGCAGCACGATCGGCTGGCCGGCGCCGGGGACCTGGATCGAGCCGGGCACGGTGGCGTCGGACACGATCTCGGCGGCGCCGACGTGCTCGAGCTTTTCACCTTCGAGGCGGATGCCCATGCGGTCGGCTTCGGCGGTGACGCGGTAGTCGCCGCCGACCAGGGTCTCGAGCGCGGCGGCGCTGAAGTGGTCGGCCTGCGGGCCGGGTACCAGGCGGATCGGGCGTTCGTCGGCTGCGGGCGGCTGGGTGAGCACGTGGTCGTTGCCCCAGGCGTTGGCGTCGGTCAGCGCCAGGCGCGTGCCGGCGGCGAGCGCGCGGCCGTTGCCATCGACGCCGCCGAGGCTGGCGCGTACGTAGGTCGAGGTGCTGCCCATCACCTGCGGCGCGTTCAGCCCGGCGACCGCGACCATCGCAATGCGGCCGCTGCCCATCTTGCGGATGCGCAGCGATTCGCCCTCGGCAATCGTCACCGAACGCCAGGGCGCGAGCTGGCGGCGGCCGTCCGCGCCGTCGACCTCGACCACCGCGTCGCCGGCCACCGCCACTTTTGCCACGCCGCCGTGAGCCGTGAGCTGCAGGCCGCCGTCGAAGCATTCGATCACCGGCGCGTCCTCGTCGCGACCGGCGAGCGCGTTGGCGATGCGCATCAGGCGGCGGTCGAGCACGCCCGCCCAGGGCACGCCGATGCGGCGGAAACCGTGGCGGCCGCCGTCCTGGAGCGAGGCGAAGGCGCCGGGGGAGACGATCTCGAGTTCGGTCTGCGTGCTCATGCTGCGTCCTCGGTAGCGACGGTGTGGGCGGCGTCGGCGACCAGCCACTGCATCGGGTCGATGTCGCCGCTGCGCAATCCGGCTTCGAGCGCACGGCATTCGTCCGCGCTCACCGGGGTGAAGCGCACCTTGTCGCCGGCGGCGAGCAGCGAGGGCGAGGCGCGCCGGGCGTCGAACAGCGGCACCGGGCAGCGCCCGAGCAGGTGCCAGCCGCCGGGGCTCTCCCACGGGTAGATCGCGGTGAGCCCGGTGGCGATCGCCACGCTGCCGGCGGGCACACGCACGCGCGGCTGGCTGCGTCGCGGCAGGCGCAGGCGTTCGGGCAGGTCGCCCATGAAGGGGAAGCCGGGCAAAAAGCCGAGCATGTACACCAGGTATTCGGCGCCGCTGTGCAGCGCGACGACCTCGGCCTCGTCGATGCCCAGCGTGGCGGCCACCTCGGCGAGGTCGGGTGCGGCATCGCCTTCGTAGCACACCGGCAGGCGCCAGTGGCGGCCGTCGACCGGCGCGCCGTGCTCGGCGGCGTCGATCAGCGGCTGCAGTGCGGCGAGCAGGGTGTCGCGGTCGGTGGCGAGCGGGTCGAAGAACACCGTCAGCGAGCGGAACGTGGGCATGGTCTCGATCACGCCCGGCAGCGCGCCCGCCTGCTGCAGGCGCCCGATGGCGGCGTCGAGCGCGTTGACCGCGGCGAGCAGGGCGGGGTCGATGACGCTGCCGAACTCGATGGTGAGCGCGGCGTCGCCGGCGTCGAGAATTCGAAAACTCATGGCGAGCCTCCTGTATTCAGAGCGGGGAGGTGGAGGCAGCGCGCGCCGCCTGGTCGTAGCGCCCGGAGACCGTGCGCAGCATCTGGGCGAGCTCGGCGATGCGGGCGTTCTCTTCGGTGCTGCCGCTGAAGCCGGGCATCAGGCAGGCCTCGCGCACGTCGCGGTAGGCGAGGCAGATCTCGCGCCCCTGGTCGGTGACGGAATAGAAGGCTTCCTTGCCGCGCTTGGTGCTCTGCACCAGCCCGAGGCCGCCGAGCTTGCGCAGCGAATAGGAGACGACGTGGGTGTCTTCCACATTGAGCACGAAGCCGATGTCGGCCAGGCGCTTCTCGGTGTCGCGATGGGCGACGTGGTGCAGCACCAGCACGTCGATCGGGGTCATGTCCTTGACGCCGGCGGCGTTCATGCAGCGCATCATCCAGCGCGCGAAGGCGTGCCACGCGATGATCAGGCCGAACTCGAACTCGGACACCTGGGGCGACTTCGGCGAGACCAGGTGCTGTGATGAAACGATGGGACCGCTGTCGCCCATGTGAGCCTCCGTCAATGTTTTGAAGACGTTTCGCGTAAAAAACATCTACGTTTTGTTGACAAGATACCCACAAAATCTCTATCGTGCAATAACGGTGACTTATGGATGGCTGGTCGCCGCCTCCGACAATCTGTTCCGGGCGCTGCCCTACTTCAATCAGGAGTTACACCCATGACCTTCTCGCATCCTCTGCTCAAGGCGATCACCGGTTCCGTGCTCGGTCTGGGCTTTGTCGCCGCCGCCCACGCCCAGACCACCTGGGACATGCCGACCCCATACCCGGCCAGCAACTTCCACACCGAGAACATCCAGCAGTTCGCCAAGGAGGTCGACGAGGCCACCGGCGGCAAGCTCAAGATCACCGTGCACGCCAACGGCTCGCTGTTCAAGGCCAACGAGATCAAGCGCGCGGTGCAGGGTGGCCAGGCGCAGATCGGCGAGCTCATCATCTCGGGCCTCGCCAACGAGGACGCGCTCTACGCCCTCGACACCGTGCCCTTCCTCGCCACCAGCTATGCCGATTCGAAGAAGCTGTGGCAGGCCTCGAAGCAGGCGGTCGAAGCGCGCCTGGCGAAGAACGGCCTCAAGGTGCTGTACTCGGTGGCGTGGCCGCCGCAGGGCCTGTATTCCATGACCGAGCTCAAGACCATCGGCGACCTCAAGGGCATGAAGATCCGCTCCTACAGCCCGACGGTCGCGCGCATGATCGAGCTGATGGGTGGCCAGCCGGTGACCGTGCAGGCCGCCGACCTCACCCAGGCGCTGTCGACCGGCGTGGTGTCGGCCAACCTGACCTCCTCGGCCACCGGCTACGACACCAAGAGCTGGGAGCAGCTCAGCCACTACTACGACATCCAGGCCTGGCTGCCGAAGAACATCGTGTTCGTGTCGCAGAAGGCCTTCGACGCGCTCGACCAGCCTGCGCGCGATGCCTTGCTGAAGGCCGCCGCCGCCGCCGAGGAGCGGGGCTGGAAGGTGTCGGAAGAGAAGACCGCCTGGTACATCGAGCAGCTCAAGGCCAACAAGATGAAGGTCCAGCCGGCGCCCGAGGCGCTGCAGGCCGACTTGCTCAAGGTCGGCGAGAAGATGACCGCGGAGTGGGTCGAGAAGGCCGGCCCGGACGGCCAGGCCATCCTCGACGCCTATCGCAAGCTGAAGTAAGTCGACGCTGATGCACGAGGCCCCGCGCGAGCGGGGTCGCCCCGCCTTGACCTCCCTCCCGGAGACCGCCATGAGAGCGCTTCTCGATTCCCTGTACCGCCTGTCCGGCGCGCTGGCCGCGATCGGCATGATCGCCACGCTGGTGCTGGTCGGCGCCGGCGTGTTCAGCCGTCCGCTCGGCATCTACCTGCCGGGCACCGACGACTACGCCGGCTACGCGATGGCGGCCTGCGGCTTCCTCGCCCTGGCCTACACCTTCAAGCACGGCGAGCACATCCGCGTCAGCCTGGTGCTCGACCGTGCCGGACCGCGGCTGCGCGCGGCGCTCGAGTGGTTCTCGCTCGCCACCGCGACCGCGGTCGCGGCGATGCTGGCGTTCTATGCCGTGCGGCTGGTATGGCAGTCGCACGAATTCGAGGAGATCTCGCAGGGCGTGGATGCCACGCCGCTGTGGATTCCGCAGCTGTCGATGGCGATCGGCACGGTCGTGCTGCTGATCGCGCTGATCGACGATCTGGTGCTGACCACCCTGGGCCGCGAACCGAAGCGACTCGCCAACCACAGCGGCGAAGCCGCGCGCATGGAATGAGGAGCGCGCCATGGAACTGATGATTGCGGCCGTGATGATCGGCCTGATGCTGGCGCTGCTCGCCGGCGGCGTATGGATCGGGCTGGCGCTGATGGCGATCGGCATCCTCGGCATGCTCGGCTTCACCCCGCGCGCGCCCGGCGACGGCATGGCGGTGGCGATCTGGAGCCACGGCTCGAGCTGGACCCTGACCGCGCTGCCGCTGTTCCTGTGGATGGGCGAGATCCTGTTCCGCACCAAGCTGTCGGAAGACATGTTCAAGGGCCTGTCGCCCTGGCTCGAGCGCCTGCCGGGGCGCCTGCTCCACACCAACATCATCGGCTGCACGCTGTTCGCCGCGGTGTCGGGCTCGTCGGCGGCGACCTGCGCCACCATCGGCAAGATCGCCCTGCCCGAGCTCGAGCGCCGCGGCTATCCCGAATCCATGGCGCTCGGCACGCTGGCCGGCGCCGGCACGCTCGGGCTGCTGATCCCGCCTTCGATCATCATGATCGTGTACGGCGTGGCGGCCGACGTGTCGATCTCCAAGCTCTTCATCGGCGGCGTGCTGCCCGGCATCCTGCTGGCGACGCTGTTCATGGGCTGGGTGGTGGTGTGGTCGCTGATGAACCCGGAGAAGATCCCGCCCGCCGACCTCAAGACCGACTTCATGGGCAAGGTGCGCGCGTCGAAGAACCTGATCCCGGTGATCCTGCTCATTGGCGGCGTGCTCGGCTCGATCTACAGCGGCGTCGCCACCGCCACCGAGGCCGCCGCGATCGGCGTGATCGGCAGCCTGATCATCGCCGCCAGCCAGCGCACGCTCAACCGCAGGAGCTTCTTCGGCGCGCTGATGGGCGCCACCCGGCTGTACTGCATGATCGCGCTGATCCTCGCCGGCTCGGCCTTCCTGACCCTGGCCATGGGCTACATCGGCCTGCCGCGCCACCTCGCCGAATGGATCGGCGGGCTTGGCCTCAGCCCGGCGATGCTGCTGGTGGCGCTGGCGATCTTCTACGTGCTGCTCGGCTGCTTCCTCGACGGCATCTCGATCGTGGTGCTGACGATGGCGGTGCTGATGCCGACCATCCAGACCGCGGGCATCGATCCGCTGTGGTTCGGCATCTTCGTCGTCGTCACCGTGGAAATGGCGCAGGTCACGCCGCCGGTGGGCTTCAACCTGTTCGTGCTGCAGGGCCTCACCGGGCGCGACATGACGGTGATCGCGCGCTACGCGCTGCCCTACTTCCTGCTGATGGTGGTGGCGGTGGTGCTGCTGTACCTCTTTCCCGGACTGGTGACGTGGCTGCCCGGGCACATGATCGGCTGACGGCAAGCCCGGGCGCCGTGCGCCGACGCGCATCAGGCGTCGGCGCCGCGCGCCTCGCCCAGGATCCAGTCATGCACCGTGGCCACGCGCGGGTCGGCGAGTGCGCCGGCCGTATACACCAGGCAGTAGCGCTTGCCGGTGGCCACCGTGTGCGCAAAGGGCGCCACCAGGCGGCCGCTGTCGAGCTCGTCGGTGATCAGGGTGCGGCGCGCGATCGCCACCCCCATGCCGGCGATCGCGCACTGCATGGTGATGTGGTTGCGGTTGAACATGTAGCCGCGCCGCACCTCCACATGCGGCGCGTCGATCGCGCGCAGGTAGCGCTCCCATTCGGCGTAGGGCGGGCTGCCGCGCCAGGCGGTCATGTCGTGCAGCAGCGGGTAGTGGCGCAGGTCGTCGGGTGTTTCCAGCGCCGGGCGGCCCTCGAACAGGCGCGGCGAACACACTGGAAAGATCTCCTCCTCCAGCAATATCGTGCTCTGGAAGCCGGGGTAGGTGCCGTCGTTGAGGTCGATCGCGAGGTCGAACTCGCCGTCGCGCAACGAATAGGTGCTGTCCTCGGCCTCCACCTGCAGCTCGATCTGCGGAAAGCGCGCCATCAGCCGCGGCAGGCGCGGCACCAGCCAGGTGGCGAGGAAGGAGGGCAGGGTGCGCACCCGCACTACACCGCTCAAGGCGCCGCCACGCAGGCGACCGATGGCCAGTTCCACCGCCGCGTACGCCGGATCGACCGCGGCGAGCAGGCGCTTGCCGGCGTCGGTGAGCTCGAGCCGGCGCGGCAGGCGGCGGAACAGGCGCTGGCCGAGCCAGTCCTCGAGCAGCTTGATCTGCTGGCTGACCGCGCCGGTGGTGATGTGCAGTTCCTCGCCTGCGCGGGTGAACGAAAGATGGCGGGCGGCGGCCAGGAAGACGCGCAGGCGGGTATGGACCTGGGAGGGTGCGGCGGGGTTCATGGTTTAGATTTCCTGAAGCCAGTGTGAAAAACAATCGATTGAGTCGGCTCCACTGCCAATGGAAAATGCCTTGATGCAGCGATAAGCATTTTCTAGATTAGATTCATTAAATCAACAACCGATTTCACCAGGAGCCGTCCATGTCCATCAGCGTCCTCGATCTGTTCAAGATCGGCATCGGCCCGTCCAGCTCGCACACCGTCGGTCCGATGCGCGCCGCGCACGAGTTCGCCACCGCGCTGGCGCAGCAGGGCGTGCTCGAGAGCGTGCGCCGCATCGAGGTGAAGCTCTACGGGTCGCTGTCGGCGACCGGTATCGGCCACAGTACCGACCGGGCCATCATCGCCGGCCTCATGGGCGCGCGTCCGGATGAGGTCGATCCCGATTTTCTCGTCGAGGCGGTCGATCTGGTCCGCCTCGACGGCGAGCTCAATCTGGCCGGCACGCACACGGTGCCCTTCGAGTGGGCGCGCGACATGCGCCTGTTGCCGGTGAGCCTGCCCTATCACCCCAACGCCATGCGTCTGATCGCCCATGGCGACGCGGGCGTGGTGTACGAGAACACCTATTACTCGGTCGGTGGCGGCTTCGTCGTGGATGAGGCGCAGGCCCAGTCCGGGACTTCGGCCGAGGCCGTGGTCGACCTGCCGTATCCCTTCGACACCGGCGCCGAACTGCTCGAACAGTGTCGCCGCCATGGCCTGCGCATCAGCGAACTGATGCTCGCCAACGAGTCCGCGTGGCGTAGCGAAGCCGAGACGCGCGCTGCGCTGCAGCGCATCTGGGACGTGATGCGGGCCTGCGTCGCGCGCGGCATCACCCAGGAAGGCGTGCTCCCCGGCGGGCTCAACGTGCGCCGCCGCGCCGCCGCGCTGCACCACAAGCTGAATGAGCGCGCCGCCGGCCGCAACCTGATCAGCGACACCATGGCCGCGCTCGACTGGGTCAATCTCTACGCGCTCGCGGTCAACGAAGAAAACGCCGGCGGCGGTCGCGTCGTCACCGCGCCCACGAATGGCGCGGCCGGCATCATCCCCGCCGTGCTGCACTACTACATGGACTTCATGCCCGGCAGCAGCGACGCCGACGTCGAGAACTTCCTCCTCGCCGCCGCTGCGGTCGGCGTGCTGTGCAAGAAGAACGCCTCGATCTCCGGCGCCGAGGTCGGCTGCCAGGGCGAGGTCGGTTCGGCGTGCGCGATGGCCGCAGCCGGCCTGGCCGAAGTGCTCGGTGGCAGCCCCGAGCAGGTCGAGAACGCGGCCGAGATCGGCCTCGAGCACAACCTCGGCCTGACCTGCGACCCGGTCGGCGGCCTGGTGCAGGTGCCCTGCATCGAGCGCAACGCGATGGCCTCGGTGAAGGCAATCAACGCCGCTCAGCTCGCCCTGCGCGGCGACGGCGCGCACGCGATCTCGCTCGACCAGGTGATCCGCACCATGCGCGACACCGGCCGCGACATGCTCGACAAGTACAAGGAAACCTCGCGCGGCGGCCTCGCCGTCAGCTTCCCCGAGTGCTGAGCGCCGCCAGACAAGCGCACCACCGACACATCTTCCATTCACCCCCGACCCGGCGCAGCCCATCCCGCATGCGCCCGGGTCACGCCTCACCCGGCATCCCTAACCACAACGTCATCCACGAGGAGACACCCAGATGACCACCGCAACCCCCACGGCTCTGCAGCGCGTGCTGCGCATGAGCCTCATCTCCCAGATCGCCATCGGTCTGGTCCTCGGCGTCGCCCTGGCGCTGATCGCGCCCGGCGCCACCAAGTCGGTCGCCCTGCTCGGCGACCTCTTCATCGCCGCGCTCAAGGCCGTGGCACCGATCCTGGTGTTCGTGCTGGTGGCGGCGGCGATCGCCAACCACAAGCACGGCCAGCCCACCCACATCCGCCCGGTGCTGATGCTTTACCTGGCCGGCACTTTCGCCGCGGCGCTGGTGGCGGTGCTCGCCAGCTTCGCCTTCCCGACCACGCTGGTGCTCGATGCGCCGGCCGCCAGCGGCACGCCGCCGGGCGGCATCCTGATCGTGCTCAAGAACCTGCTGTTGAGCGCGGTCTCGAATCCGATCAAGGCGCTGATGGAGGCCAACTTCATCGGCATCCTGGCGTGGGCGATCGGGCTGGGCATCGCGCTGCGCCACGCCGGTGAAGGCACGCGCAAGGTGCTCAACGACCTCGCCGACGCAATCTCGAAGATCGTCCATGTGGTGATCCGCTTCGCGCCGCTCGGCATCTTCGGCCTGGTCGCCGCGACCATGGGCGAAGCCGGCGTTGACGCGCTGCTCGGCTATGGCCAGCTGCTCCTGATGATCGTCGGCTGCATGCTGTTCGTCGCCCTCGTCGTCAATCCGCTGTTCGTGTTCTGGAAGCTGCGCACCAACCCCTATCCGCTGGTGTTCACCTGTCTGCGTGAGAGCGGCGTCACCGCCTTCTTCACCCGCAGTTCGGCCGCCAACATCCCGATCAACCTCGAGCTGTGCCGTCGCCTGGGCCTGCACGAGGACACCTACTCGATCTCCATCCCGCTCGGCGCCACCATCAACATGGCCGGCGCGGCGATCACGATCTCGGTGATGACGCTGGCTGCCGCCCACACCCTGGGCATCCCGGTCGACTTCGCCACCGCGCTGCTGCTGTGCATCGTGTCCTCGCTCGCCGCCGCCGGCGTGTCGGGTGTGGCCGGCGGTTCGCTGCTGCTGATCCCGATGGCGACCGCGCTGTTCGGCATCTCGGCCGATGTGGCGATGCAGGTGGTGGCGATCGGCTTCGTGATCAGCGTGGTGCAGGACTCGGCCGAGACCGCACTCAACTCCTCGACCGACGTGCTCTTCACCGCCGCGGCCTGCGCCGCCGAGAGTGGCGAGCGGCTGAACCTGGACCGAGCCTGATCCCTCATGCAAGCGACTCAACATTTCGCCAGCGACAACTACGCCGGTGTCTGCCCGGAGGCCATGGCGGCCTTCGTGGCGGCCAACGCCGGCCACGCCCCGTCCTACGGCGAGGACGAATGGACGCGCAAGGTCTCCGACCGCCTGCGCGAGCTGTTCGAGGCCGACTGCGACGTGTACTTCGTCTTCAACGGCACCGCCGCCAACTCGCTCGCGCTCGCCTCGCTGTGCCAGAGCTATCACAGCGTGGTGTGCCACGAACTCGCCCACGTCCAGACCGACGAGTGCGGCGGCCCGGAGTTCTTCTCCAACGGCTCGAAGCTGCTGCCCGCGCAGGGCGCCAACGGCAAGCTGACGCCGGGGTCGGTGCTGGAGGTGATCTCGCGCCGCAGCGACATCCACTACCCCAAGCCGCGCGTGGTCACGCTGACGCAGAGCACCGAAGTCGGCACCGTGTATCGGCCGGACGAGGTGGCGGCGATCTCCGCCTGCGCCCGCGAGCACGGCCTGCGGGTGCACATGGATGGCGCACGCTTTGCCAATGCGGTGGCCTCGCTCGGCGTGGCGCCGGCCGAGATCACCTGGAAGGTGGGCGTCGACGTGCTGTGCTTCGGCGGCACCAAGATGGGCCTGCCGGTGGGCGAGGCGGTGGTGTTCTTCGACCGCAAGCTGTCGGAGGACTTCGCCTACCGCTGCAAGCAGGCCGGGCAGCTCGCCTCGAAGATGCGCTTTCTGTCGGCGCCGTGGCTCGGCATCCTCGAAGACGAGGTGTGGCTCAAGCACGCCCGCCACGCCAATGCCATGGCGCAACGCCTGGCGGCCGGCCTGGTGCAGGTGCCGGGCGCGAAGTTGATGTTCCCGGTCGAGGCCAACGGCGTGTTCTGCGAGCTGCCGCCGGCGGTGCTCGACGGCCTGCGTGCGCGCGGCTGGCGCTTCTACACCTTCATCGGCGCCGGCGGCGCGCGCTTCATGTGCGGCTGGGACACGCTGCCCGCGAGCGTGGATGCGCTGCTGGCCGACGTGCGCGCGCTGGCGGGCTGAAGCCGGCGACGTTCAGTCCGGATCCGGACTGCCGAGCTGCGCGCGCAGGCGGTCGAGTTCCTCGAGCAGGTCGGCGACCAGTGCGGCGAGTTCGGGCGCCGCGTCGAAGTCGCGCTCGATCTGCAGCATGCGTCGTGCCCGCGCCCGCACGACGCCGCTGCTGGAGACTCGCCACACGCCCGCGACGCACTCGACATGCGGGAACAGGCCTTCATCGACATGGCGGTGCAGCCATTCGGCCTCGACCGCGCAGGCTGCGGCCAGTTGTTCGAGCGGCATCCAGCTGTCCTCGAGCAGGCTGCCGATGAGGATGGTGTCATCACTCGGGACGAATTCGTCGGGCATGGTTCAGCTCCCGGTCGTGCGGCGCGGATCGAAGGCCAGCTCCCGCGCCATGGTCTCGTACAAGGCCCGCGCCTGCGGCGTGTCGGCGGCTGGCAGGTAGGCAAGTCCTGGCCGAGGCGGTCGTAGGCTGCGCGCCGCTCGGGGTCCGACGGCACGGCGTGGGCCTCGTTGATCGCCTGCATGCGCGCCTCGGCGTCCGCTTCCTTGGACACGTCGGGATGCTACTTGCGCGCCAGCTTGCGGAAGGCTTTCTTGATCTGCTCGGCCGAGGCATCGCGCGCAACGCCGAGCACCTCGTAGTAGTCCTGGAATTTCATGGTCGTGACCAATGCGAAAGAAATTCACCCCGTGCTTATAGATAGGGGTGGTGCAGCGCATCGATCAAGTGCGGGGGCTTGAAATCGGCCCTCGCCAGACCTAGTTAGGGTAGCGAGACGCCGGCCACGGCGCCCGTCCCACACCACGACCGGAGGTTCGCATGTACGCCCGTTCCTTGTTCCCCCGCGACGTGTTCGCGGAACTCGACCGCCTGCAACGCGAGATGCAGCAGGCCTTCGACGTCGGCCCCAGCATCCGCGGCCTGACGCGCGGCTACCCCGCGCTCAACGTCGGCGGCACGCCGACTTCGGTGGAGATCTACGCCTTCGCCCCCGGCCTCGATCCGGCCACGCTCGACGTGCAGCTCGAGAAGGGCACGCTCACCATCGCTGGCGAACGCAAGGCGGCGGAGGTGCCGGAGAAGGCCACCGTGCACATCGGCGAGCGCTTCGCCGGCCGCTTCCGCCGTGTCGTCAGCCTGCCCGACGACGTCGATCCGAACGCGATCCAGGCGAGCTACCGCGACGGCGTGCTGCACGTGCGCATCCAGCGCAAGGAAGAAGCCCAGCCGCGCCGCATCGCCATCCAGTAAGCACCACGGAGGACAGATCATGAGCACCAAGACCGAGATCGCCAATGCCGCCGCCAAGGCAGCCGACAAGTCCGCCGCCGACAAGGCGCGCGCAGAGGCCGCGCTGCTGCCGCCGGTTGACGTCATCGAGGACGCCGGCGGCATCACGCTCTACGCCGACATGCCGGGCGTGGCCAAGGACCGCCTGAGCCTGCAGGTGGAAGGCGACACGCTGAGCATCGAGGGCGAGCTGGCGCTGTCCGTGCCCGAAGGCATGGAAGCCAGCCACGCCGAGGTGAATCTGCCGCGCTACCGCCGCGTGTTCACGCTGTCGCGCGAACTCGACGCCAGCAAGGTGAACGCGAAGTTCGAGCACGGCGTGCTCACGCTGCGCATCCCCAAGGCCGAGCACGCCCAGCCCAAGCGCATCGAGGTGCAGATC
>JAANMY010000757.1_pt1 | contig 41936 bp, 44 predicted proteins | sample 7279691 | NCBI WGS metagenome assembly JAANMY01 (sample SAMN14094543, study PRJNA606508) | bioreactor metagenome | isolation source: A lab-scale SPAN reactor treating ammonium-rich wastewater day 388 | place: Ireland: Galway | collected 2018-02-07 | reverse complement strand
GCCCGAACCTGGCCATTCGCCGTACATCCAGCGGCCACGGTGGGCCGCGACTCCGCGCCACCCCCCCAGTCCTCCTCCCTCCTCCCTCCTCCCTCCTCTCTCGATCGCAACGCCCCTCCATTCCCGGACGATCCCGGCCCATACGCCCCCTCCCTCCTCCCTCCTCCCTCCTCCCGGCGGCGAAAGGGCGCCGGGGACGTTCGGGCCCGTGCTGGTACACTGCGGGGCATCCCTTCGTAACGGCGGAACGGCATGGAATTCGAGCTCTCGGAAGAACATCGTCTCATCAAGGACACAGCGCGGCGCATCGCGCGCGAGGTCGTGGCGCCCCGCGCGAAGGAGGTCGATGAGACGGGCGAATACCCACACGACTTCTTCGAAGCTTTCAAGAAGGCGGGCCTCCTGGGGATGGCCATCCCGGAATCGATGGGCGGCACAGGCAACGGCATCCTCCCCATCTGCCTGGCCATCGAAGAGGTGGCGAAGTACGAATGCGGCGCCGGGCTCATGCTCGTCCTCAGCGGCCTGCCCACGCGGCCCATTGTCCTGGGTGGGACAAACGAGCAGCAGCAGAAGTACCTGCCCGCCCTCGCCGCCGGGGACACGAAGGGAGCCTTCTGCCTCACCGAGCCCGACCACGGCTCCGACGCCGCGAACCTGGAGACGCGAGCGACGCGCGATGGCGATGACTTTGTCCTGAATGGGAACAAGGTCTATATCTCAGGTGGGACTGTTGCCGACTATCTAACGGTCTTCGCCCGGACAGGCGGCCCCGGGGCGAAGGGCGTCAGCGCCTTCGTGGTCGACGCCCATTCGCCCGGCATCCGCATCGACCGCACCGACGACAAGATGGGCGTGCGGAGTGTGCCCACGGCCCACTTCAGCTTCAGCGATGTGCGCGTCCCCGCCGCGAACCTGCTGGGCGGGGCCGAAGGGAACGGCTTCAACACCGCCATGCTGACGCTCAACTCCATGCGGCCCACCGTGGGCGCGCGCGGCGTGGGCCTGGCCGAAGGGGCCGCGAGCTACGCGCTCGAATGGGCGCGCGAACGGAAGGCCTTCGGCAACGCCGTGATCGACTTCGAGGCCATCCAGTTCATGTTCGCCGACATGGCGATCCAGATCGAGGCCGCGCGCAACCTGATCTACAAGGCCGCCTGGCTCGTGGACCAGGGGAAGTTCACGCGCGAGCACGCCCACCACCTCTCCATCGCCAAGGCGTTTGCGACCGAGATGGCGAACCGCGTGGCCTTCGATGCCCTCCAGGTGCTCGGCGCGCAGGGCTACATGAAGGACCACCCCCTCGAACGCCACTACCGGGACGCGCGCCAGCTCACGATCGTGGAGGGCACCTCGCAGGTGCAGCGCGTCGTCATCAGCCGCGCCATGATCGACCGCGTGCTGGTGTACGGGTAGGAGGGAGGAGATGGTTGGCGCGGGTTCGTCCGGGAATGGAGGGGCGTTGCGATCGAGGGAGGAGGGAGGAGGGAGGAGGGAGGAGTGGGTTCGGTGCCCTAACTCGGGACTTGGTGGAACAGCCAGCGGCCACGGGGGGCCGCGACTCCGGTGTGGTTGTTGGGCGACTGACGAGGCCGGCGGGAACCGCGCGCCGCAGCGGAGCGCAGGCGCAGGCCGGGGTTGGCGCCAGGGGGCGGCGGTGTGTTGGTTCCAGAGGCATGAGGGACGAGGCATGAGGCGAAAGGGAGGACCTGAACCCAAACGCGGAGACTGGTGGAACAGCCAGCGGCCACCGGGGGGCCGCGACTCCGGGTGACGGGGCCGGCCGTCGTTGACGTCCGCGGGCAGCCGGGCCATGATGCCCCCAAACCGGAACCCGGAGGTTGACCCGTGGAATTCAAGGAAGTCGTCGGCCGTCGCCGCTCCATCCGCTTCTTCGAACCCGACCGGCCCGTCGAGCGCGCCAAGATCCAGAAGATGCTCGAGGCCTCGCGCCTGCAGTCGTGCGCCGTGAATGCCCAGTGGGCACGCGCCGTCGTCAGCTTCCGCGACGACCTCAAGCCGGACCAGTTGAAGCGCCTCCTCACTCCCGTCGCCGCGCTCAATGTCGAGATGGCGCCGGTGCACATCCACTGGTTCAACGACCTGAGCATCGTCAACAAGATCCAGGGTTCGCGGCTGCGCGAGCTGGTGGACGTGGGCGCCCTGGCGCCCACCCACGGCTGGAGCCACAAGTTCGTCGACGAATTCGTCTACCCGCAGATCCTGAAGCCGATGACCGAGGGCCCCGCCTACCCGGTCTATTCGACCTTCGACGTGGGCATGGCCGTGGCAAATGCCCTGCTTGCCGGCGTCGATGAAGGCCTTGCCGTGTGCATGGTGACCCTGAACGGCGAAGTCCTGAAGGAAGTGTTCAAGACGCCCGACGAATGGATACCCATGCCCACCATCCTCGTGGGCTACCCGGCTGAGAACTGGGACGGGGGCGGGCAGCGCCCGCGGCCGCCTTTTGAGGAGATGTACTTCGAGGGTGAATACGGCAAGCCCTTCGCGCGCGACCCCGGTGTGGTCGAAGAGCTCAAGGCGGCAAAGATGATCCAGGAACCTGCAAAGCCGCACAGCCCCGAGCGCATCGCCGAGATCAAGCGCCTGGCCGACAAGTACGGCCTGCCGATGTAGGGATGGTGAACGAAGGAGAAACCGAAGCCCCTGTCGAACTCCGCCCCATGCTTGATTACCGGGCTGTCCAGACCTGGATGGACGGCCTCAAGAGCCACTGGGGCGGCGACCCCGCCACCGACGACCCGGAACGCCTTCCCATCCTGGAGGCGTTCTGCCGCCTGATGAACCGCGACCCCGACCAGATGATCAAGGAGACCACCATGATCAAGAACGGGGAGAAGCGCATCCGCGTCAAGGGCCGCGAACGCTACGCCAACGCCATCAACGCCTGGCAGGAGACCATCGAGGGGTCGCGCATCAGGCAGGCGAAGTGGGGCAACACCGTGCGCAGCTTCCTGATCCATAACGGCGTGCTCCTGCAATCGGGCGTGCACCAGGGGTAGCCGTGCCCGGGCCCACCCGAGCAGCTACAATTCGCCCGTGGACAGGAGCTTCGCCGCCGCCCTTGCCATTACCCGGGAGTCGGTGGAGATGTTCCGCCAGGCCCTGCGCGGTCTCCCGGATGAGGCGATGGCCTGGGTTCCCGCTACCGGCATGAACCCCCTTTCGGTGCTCGTTGCCCACACCTGTAGCTCGCTTCGCTTCTTCATGGGCTGCGCGGCAGGGCAGGTCACCTCGCTGCAGGCCTACCGCAGCGGGCCGCGGGCGGCCTCGTTCGCCGACACAGGTTGGGACCTGGCGCGCGCCCTGCGCGAGCTCGACGGGCTTGAGGAGGAGCTGGCAGCGCTCCTTGCCGCTGCGCCCACCACGGCGCTCGGGTCCACAATTGCGTGGCCCGAGGACCCCTCCCTCTCGATGACCGGCGCTGAAGCGCTCTTCCGGAGCGTTGGACACCTGCGCGAGCACGTGGGGCACGCGCAGGTGATGCGCGACCTCTGGCTGGCAGCGAACCCCGCCTGAGCCGATGGCGGCCGGTCGCCGGCAGGCTGTAAGGTGAACCCGTGTCCGCACCTTCGCCCTTCATGCAACGCGCCCTTGACCTGGCCGCGGCGGTAAGGGGCTCAACCAGCCCGAACCCGTGGGTGGGGGCCGTGCTTGTCCGTGATGGCCGCGTGATTGCCGAAGGAGCGACCGCGCCCCCGGGAGGGCCGCATGCCGAGGCCGCTGCCCTGGCGGGCGCCGATGCGCACGGCTGCGACCTCTACGTCACGCTGGAACCGTGCGTCCCCTTCCCGGGCAAGCGCACGCGGGCCTGCGCCGGGGCGATCATCGCCGCCGGCTGCCGGCGCGTGGTAGTGGCAATGGAGGACCCCGACCCGGCCATTGGTGGGCGCGGCACGGCCGCGCTCCGGGAAGCGGGAATCGAGGTGAGCGTCGGGGATGGCGCCGGGGCGGCGCGCGACCTCCTTCGCCCTTACACCAGGCACCGCCTGACCGGGCGGCCCTACGTCATCGCGAAATTCGCCGCCAGCCTCGATGGGCGCACCGCCACCCGCACGAGCGATTCGAAGTGGATTACCGGCGAGGCCGCGCGCGAGCGCGTCCACCAGGAGCGCGCGTGGGTCGATGCGATCCTGGTTGGGAGCGGAACGGTGCTCGCCGACGACCCGGCGCTCACCGCCCGGCCAGGGGGAATCACCGCCGGTCGGCAGCCGTTGCGAGTGGTGGTCGATGGGCGCGGCCGCACCCCTCCCGGGGCGCGGCTGTTCCGCGAACCCGGCAACACGCTCGTGGCGACCAGCGGCGCGGCGGACGCCGCCTGGAAGCGCAGGCTGACCGCGGAGGGGACAGAGGTGCTGGAGTGCGGCGCGACTGAGGTCGGGCTCGCCCGGCTAATGGAAGAGCTGGGCGCCCGTGGCATCCTCACCATCTGGGCCGAAGGCGGGGCCACGCTTCTCGGATCGCTCTTCGATGGCGGGCACGTGGACGAGGCGTGGGCCTTCATCGCGCCGCTGATAATCGGCGGGCCGGGCCCGGGGGCAGTGCGTGGAGAGGGCGCGGGCCTGGTGGCCGAGGCCTGGCGCCTCCACAACGTTCAGATAGAAGCCGTTGGCACAGACGTGCTCGTGCGCGGCTACACCCGGGCGGAACTCCCTTGAGGGGCGAACTCCCGGCCGCGGCAGCTCAGTAGCGAGCCGGCACCGGCAGCTGCGTCACCGCCCCGGCGCCCACCGTGGCCACGATCAGGTCCCACTCCTTCAGCTCCCATTCGCCCACAAAGGTGATGGCGGCGCCGGTCTTTCCCGCGCGGGCGGTCCGGCCGATACGGTGGATGTACTCCTCGACGTTCTGGGGCACGTCATAGTTGATGACGTGCTCGATATCGGGGATGTCGAGACCGCGCGCGGCCACGTTGGTGGCGATCAGGAACTGGAGCGAACCATCGCGGAACGAGGTCATCACGCGGTCGCGCTCGCGCTGGCTAAGGTCGCCATGGATCGCCTTCGCGGGCACGCCGGCGCGTTGCAGTTGCTCCGTCAGGCGGTCGACGCCTATCTTCGTGCGCCGGAAGATGAGCGAACGTCCGAAGTCGCGCTGCTCGTAGAGGTAGAGGAGCGCCCGGAATTTGTCGCGCTCGGCAACCTCGCAGTAGAGCTGCTCGACGCCTTCGGCGGTCTTCTGCTCGGGCGCCACGGCGATGTTCACGGCGTTGCGCATGTACCGGTACACGAGGCGGCGGATGTCGTTAGGCATGGTCGCGCTGAAGAGCGCCGTCTGGCGCTGGCGTGGCACGCTGCGCAGGATGTAGTCGATGTCGCGGGCGAAGCCGATGTCGAACATCTGGTCGGCCTCGTCCAGCACGACGAAGCGCACGGAATCGAGGTCAGCGGTGCGGCGGCGAATGTGGTCGATGACCCGGCCCGGGGTGCCGACGATCACCTGCGCGCCCCGTTCGAGGGCTGCGAAGTCGCCCTTGAGGGAGCGGCCACCAACCAGGCCGATGGTGGTGAAGCCGTAGAACTTGCCGAGGTGTTCGAGCACTTCGCGCACCTGGTTGGCAAGCTCACGCGTGGGCACCAGGACGAGCGCCTGGACGGAGGGCGAACCGGGCTCGACCAGCCGCGCCAGCGGCAGGCCGAAGGCGAGGGTCTTGCCGGTGCCGGTCTGGGCCAGGCCAACCACGTCGTTCCCGGCGTAGACAACCGGGAGGGCATCGGCCTGGATTGGGGTTGGCGTCTCGAAGCCAAGGGCGGCAATGGCCCGCAGCCCTGTTTCGTCGACGCCCAGGGCCCGGAAGGCCTCGGAAAGGGGCGCCACGGCTGCCGGCAGCACCGCGGCGGAGACTGCCGCGCCGGATGGCTGAACGCTTCCCTGTTCGGGCGCGGCGCCGCCATGGCGCCGGCCGCCACGCCGCCGCCGGCGCCGCGCCGGCGTGTCAGCGGCGTGGTGCGCGTTCGGGTGCGCGTCGCGGTGTGGCTCGGCCGGTGAGGGTGGTTCGATGACGGCGATCGCGCCCGCCCGGGGAGCGCCCTCGCCGTCGCTGGTAGTTGGTTTTCGCCTGAAGAAGAGCAGAGTCAGTGGTTTCCTTTCGAAACGGGTGTGGCTGCGCCTGTCACCGGCGGCCAACGAGAGGAGGCAACGCGGGCGAAAAGCGCGGGGGTCGCGGGTGCGACAGGCGAGTGACCGGGGTGAAACAGGGGAAACAGGGCAGCATCGTGCCGAAGAACACAGATCACGTGGTACTCATTGACAGCATAGCACAACGGTGTCGACCGGGTTTTCTCCCCCTCGCGGTGGCGCCCCCCTGCAGTCGACGCTACCCGCGCCGTGGGCGAACCTAGGAGACATGCGGCTCCGGGTGGTCCTTGCCGGGCTGATTCTCCTCGCCGCGCCGTTCGCCGTGGCGTGCGCTGGCGATTCGGGCGCGGCGCCGGTGGTCACTTACATCACTCCCTACGTCCCGCCACCGACGCCGACGGCGACCGGGCCGTCGCCCACGCCCATCCCGCCGCCCGAACTGCTTCTTTCGGCGACGAGCGTCTACCAGGCGGGAGCCATCCTCGCCTCGCTCACGGGGGACGTTTCAACAGGGAGCATCACCTTCCTTGGGCGCAGGCAGCAGCTGGCAAAGGGCAGCCAGAGCATGTTCACCTTCCTTGGAGTGGGGGTCGAAGACCCGGCCGGTCCGGCCGACATCCACGTCGAATTCACTCTCAAGAATGGCACAAAGGGCACGCTCACCGAGACCGTCACCATCCTCGACACGGACTGGACGGTGGATTCGCTTGCCTTCACCGATGAGCAGACCGCGAACCTGCTGGACCCCAGGGTGGTGGAGGCCGAGAACCAGCTGCTCGCCGGGGTCTACGCCACCTACACCGGGCAGAAGCTCTGGGACGGCCCATGGCTGGTTCCTGCCCCGGGCGCGATCACGGCGCGGATGGGCGAGCAGCGTTCCATCAACGGTGGCCCGCCATCGGGGCACCACGGCGGCACCGACATCGGCAACGAAGAAGGTACGCCCGTAATCGCGGCCAACAGCGGCCGGGTCGTGATGGTGAAGGAGCTGGCTCTGCACGGGAACATGGTCATCATCGACCACGGTGGCGGCCTGTTGACCGGCTACGGGCACCTGAGTGCGTTCGCGGTCCAGGAAGGGCAGGATGTGAAGGGTGGAGAGGCCATCGGCGCGGTCGGCAACACCGGACTCTCAACGGGCGCGCACCTTCACTGGGAGGTGGCAGCGTACGGGGTCCGCATCGACGGCCTCCGCTTCCTGGATGGGAGCAACGGGTTCTGAGCGACGCGGCTCAGGCCGCGAATGGATTCTCGATAGTTAGCCCCTCTATCTGTTGCCCGCCCTGGAAGTCTTCGCTGTAGAGGCGCTTGCAGCCCGCCACCAGCGCGGCCGCGATTATGTTTGAGTCGTAGAATCCGTACCTGTACCGGGCCCGGATTTCCAGGGCGCGGTGATCGAGGTCAAGGGTCGCGGGAACGCGGAACAGCGGCGCCATCACGACGTCCACGTAGCGGTGCGCCGACTCGGTATCAAGAGCGACTTCCGCCTTGCGCAGCACAGCGTTGAGCGTCTCCTGGGTCACCTGGAAGCTGATACAACCGGACCCTTCGACCACCGCTCTACGGATGATTCCGCCCGCGATCCCGGTTTTCCGCCGGTCCGTCGTATCAAGCTGGTAGATGAAGATATTCGTGTCGATGAACGCTTCAGCGCTCATTCAGCTCTTCCCGCGTAAGCCTTCTCCCAATCCGGACCTTCCCGGCCAGGCTCGCGACCAGCCTGTCGTAGTCCCGGGTCAGCGTTTCGCGGCCGACATAGCTCGCAAGCCACCTCCGGAACTCCTCGTTCAGCGTCGTGTGCTCGGCACGGGCGCGCTCCCGCGCTGCCTCGATAAGGGCTTCGTCAGCACTCGGTGTGATGTTCCTCATGCTCGTTAGCTCAACCGATGCTGCACCCAGTGTACACGAGCTTAGTGTGCCCAATCCTGTCCTGAGGTGCCGCCGCCGTTCCGCGGACTGGATCCTGCCGGCTGCATCATTCCCACTCAATCTCCGTTTCGCCGAACCTGGCCCGGTCACCAGGCTGAATCCCGGCGCGGCGGAGGGCCTTCGTCACCCCCCAGCGTTCCAGGCGGCGTTCGACCTCGTCGCGGGCGCCTTCCATGCCCGTATCCATCATCTCCACGAACTGCACCACGCGGCGGCCCTCGACGACAAACCGCCCTGCGCTATCCCTGCTGACGGAGAACCGCTCCTGTGATTCGGGCCGTAGCACGGGCACTTCTTCGGGCTGCCCGGCTGCCGCCTTCTCCCGCTCGGCGCGCACGCACGCCATCAAAGCGCCGCGCAACTCCTCGACACCTTCGCCCCCGAGCGCCGAAATCACGGGCACGCGCATGCCTGTGTGAGCTGCAAGCGCGGCGCTCGACCGGCCTGCCTGCTCAGGGTCGATGTCGGCCTTGGTAACAGCGACCACCCGCGCCACGCTGGCAAGGCCCGGGTCGTAGGCCCGCACCTCGCCTTCGATGAGCTCGTAATCGGTGACCGGGTCGGGGGAGGTGCTGTCCACCAGGTGAAGCAGGACCCGGCAGCGGCGGACGTGCTTCAGGAACTCGAATCCCAGCCCGTACCCTTCGCTTGCTCCTTCCACCAGGCCCGGGAGGTCGGCCATTGTGAAGCGGTCAAACCCGGAGTTCACCACTCCCAGCATCGGCTCGAGGGTGGTGAACGGGTAGGCTGCGATCTTCGGCTTTGCGTTCGACATGGCCGCCAGGAGCGTTGACTTCCCGGCGTTGGGCAGCCCCAGCAGCCCCACATCGGCCAGCAGGCGCAACTCCAGCCGAACGTCCAGCTCCTCGCCCGGGTGCCCTTTCTGCGAAAACGACGGCGCCTGGTTGGTGCTCGTGGCAAAGCGCTTGTTCCCCCACCCACCACGACCCCCGTGAGCAACCACCGCCTCGGCGCCCAGCGATGAAAGGTCGGCGATGACATCACCCATCTCGTCATCGATAACGACAGTCCCAACCGGGACACTGAGGACCACGTCTTCCCCAACCGCACCATGCCGGAGGTTCGGGCCACCGTTTCCGCCCGCTCCCGCCTTGAACTTCTTCTTCGAACGGTAGTACTCGAGCCAGTACAGGTCGTCGACGGCCCTGAGGATGACACGGCCTCCCCGGCCGCCATCACCTCCATCAGGACCGCCCCTGGGGACGAACTTCTCCCTGTGGAAGCTAACCAGGCCGTGGCCACCATCTCCCCCGGCCACATGGATCACAACGGCGTCAAGCATCGCCTCCATGGTCGCAGGTGAGGTGGGTATGGAGAAAAGGGAGACGATGGAAGAGGCGTTGGGTGTTGTATGGCCGTGCCACCATGGGATTGCAGAAGGGGCAATGAGTCTGGAAGACCTGTTGGGGTGGGCATTTGGGATCCCCGGGGATTGTGCGGGTGAGGAGAGGGTTGGGTGACAGGTGCGGGTCGCCGTTGGGACGGAAGAGCCATTCCCAAACGGGATCAGAACGCGCTCCCAACACCGGTGTTGGGGAAGGGTCAGGCGACCTCGAAGAGGTATTCGACTTCGACCGGGGCGCCGCGCGGGAGCTCAGCCACGCCGATGGCCACACGCGCGTGCCGGCCTGCCTCGCCGAACACGTCAATGAGCACCTGCGATGCGCCGTTGATGACAAGGGGGTGGTCGATGAAGCCGGGCGCACTGGCGACGTAACCGGCCACGCGCAGGGCACGTACAACGCGGTCGAGCGACCCCAGTTCGCCACGCACGGCGCCGAGGGCGTTGAGCGAGCACTGCCGGGCGAGGGCGGCGCATTCGTCTGCAGAGAGGCCGGCGCCGCAGTAGCCGGTGCGCATGAGCTCGCCGTTCAACATGGGGAGCTGGCCCGAGACGTAGAGGTGGGCGCCGGACCGGACCGCCGGGGCGTAGAGCCCCGCAGGCGCGGAGGCGGCAGGGATGGCGAGGCAGAGTTCGCGGACGCGCTCCTCGGGGGTCAAAGGTCCCCTCCGAGGAGCGCCTGCACGACGTTGTCGAACTCCTCGGCGCTGTAGCAGTCGATGACGATGCGGGCGCCCTTCTTCTGGGGGACCACCGCGACCTTCGTGCTCAGGGCCCGGCGAAGGCGTGACTCTATGTGGGCGTAGGAAGAGTCACGGCGGGCGGTGGTCGCGCCGGGAGTGGTGGCGGTGGCGGGCGCGGCCGCGAGCTGGCGGCGCACGTAGGCCTCGGTGTCACGCACGCTGAGCCTGCGCTTCACTACATCCCGCCAGGCGTTGAGGCGCTCCCGGCCATCGGGGAGGCCAAGGAGGGCGCGTGCGTGGCCCTCGGTGATCTCGCCGGAGACGAGGCTGCGGCGGATCTCCGCTTCGAGATTGAGGAGGCGAAGGGCGTTGGCAACGGCCGCGCGGCTCTTGCCAACGCGGCGGGCTGCTTCCTCCTGGGTCATCCCGTATTCGTCGATGAGGCGCCGGTAGGCATTCGCCTCTTCGATGGCGTTGAGGTCGGCGCGCTGGATGTTCTCGATGAGTGCCAGCTCGAGGAGCTGGGATTCAACCGCCTCGCGGATGATGACGGGCACGGTATCGAGGCCGGCCAGGCGCGCCGCCTGGAGCCTGCGCTCGCCCGCGACCAGCCGGAAGCCGCCGTTCTCATCGCGCGAGACGATGAGCGGCTGGATGATGCCATGCTCACGGATGGAATCGGCGAGCTCGCGCAGGGCCTCGGGGTCGAAATGGGTGCGCGGCTGCTCGGGGTTAGGGGCCACCAGGTCGATGTCGAGCATCTCTGGCCCGCCCCGCCGCGGAAGGGCGGCGATCGGTGGCGGCTCTGGAGCCGGTTCGGACCCGGGTGGAGCCTTCCCGGCGGGGATGAGGGCATCAAGCCCGCGACCCAGTCCTCTACGTGGATGTGTCATACGGCCACTCCTGTGCGTTCGAGCAATTCGGCGGCAAGGGCGTCGTAGGCCGCGGCAGCGCGGCCCCCGGGGTCGTAGCGGAAGATCGACTGACCATGGCTCGGCGCCTCGCTCAGGCGTACCGCGCGGGGGATGACGGTGGTGAAAGTCTGTGGGAAGTGGCTGCGGACTTCATCGACCACCTGCTGGGCCAGGCGTGTTCGCGGGTCGAACATGGTGAGGACGACGCCGAAGATGCCGAGCCCCGGGTTGAGGTTCCGCCGGACCAGGTCGAGCGTGTCCATCAGCCGTGACAGCCCTTCGAGGGCCATGTACTCGCACTGCACGGGGATGATGACGCTGTCGCTCGCGGTGAGGGCGTTGATGGTGAGCAACCCCAGCGAGGGCGGGCAGTCGATGAAGAGCCAGTCGTACTGTTCTCGGAGGCCCCCGATTGCCTGCTCCAGGCGGCGTTCCCGGGCCATGACTGGCACGAGCTCGACCTCTGCGCCCGCGAGCGCCGCGCTGGCTGGAAGGATGTCGAAGCTCTCCTCGCTGAGGGGCATGATGCAATCCCCGGCCGAGACCTCTTCCAGGAGCGCATCGTAGGTGCCCGGGTGACCGTTAGGGGAGACGCCGGCGGCGCTGGTCGCATTCGCCTGTGGGTCAAGGTCGATGAGGAGCACCTTCTGAGCGCGGCGGCCAAGGGCGGCGGCCACGGAGACGGCCGTGGTTGTCTTGCCGACGCCCCCCTTCTGGTTCACGAACGAGACCACGCGGCCGGTCATGCTGCTGCCCTCGCAAGGCGCAATTCGACCTCGGCGCGGGCCGGGAGGGCGGCGAGCCCTTCGCCTTCGACGGAGAGGGCGGCCGCCGCCAGGGCGAATTGCGTCGCTGTTTCGATACTGCGGGACTCTGCGAAGCGCACCATGAAGGCGGCTGCGAAGCAGTCCCCGGCGCCGGTAGGGTCGACGGGGGAAGCGGGGAGGGCGGCAAATGACGCAGCCGTTCCATCGCGGAAGAGGGTGGCCCCGCGGGCGCCGCGCGTGAGGAAAACGATGACTCCGCGCCCGGCGATTGTGCGCGCGAGGCCGTCGGGGTCAGCAGTGTCTTCGTCGCTGAAGAAGGCGAACGAGCCGGGGGCGCTGAAGGGAAGGGTGGCAGTTGCCGGTTCGACCGCCGGGAGCACGCGGCCGCTGCCGTCGGCCGCGCGAAGAATGCCCTGGTAGCACACCGCGAGGAGGCGGGCCGGGATGACGGGCAAGGCGCCGAACTCGTGATAGGCGGGGGCCACGAGGAGGGCGTCGGCGGGCGCTTCCAGTGGCAGGGCGGCATCGAGCGGCTCGCCGTGCGAAATTAGAAGCTGAGTGCGCCGGCCGCCGGCGTCGTAGGAGTTCGCGTAGCGGGGAAGCGACGCAGCGGAAATGGGGCGGACGTCAAGGCCGTCAAGCACGGCGCGGTCATAACCCGGAGTCAGACGCGTGAGGAGGGTGACGCGGGCGCCAAGGGCCGCAGCCGCCCGGGCCGAATACAGGGAAGGCCCCCCGGGCACCCACGAACCGTCCGGCGCCCGGTCTTCCACCACGTTCCCGGCGACCACGATGTGCGTGAGAGTCCTCCCCCTGCCGCTAGCGGCGTGTGCTGATGACGACCTTGCGATTGTCGCCTTCGCCGATGCTGTTGGTCGTCAGTTCGGGGTCGTCGGCGAAGGCCATGTGGACCAGGCGGCGCTCCGACGGGGTCATCGGCTCGAGCGTTATGGGGTTGCCGGTCTGGCGTACGCGGTCGGCCATGCGGCGCGCGCGGGAGACGATCTCCTCCTCGCGCCGGTGGCGGTAGTGCTCGACATCGATGGTTACTCCGCCGCGGCCAGGGTAACGGCGGCTGACGATGAGGTTGACGATGTACTGGAGCGAGAGGAGCGTCTCGCCGCGGCGACCGATGAGGAGCCCCAGGTCGTCGCCGGAGATGTCGATGACTGCCAGTGTGGAGCCGAGCCCGTCGCCGGCTGAGAGCGGCTCGCGGATGGTGAGCTCAGCACTTATGTCGAGAATGCGAAGAAGGTCATCGACAACGTGAGCGGCGAAGTCCACCTCTTCGGCGTTGATGTCGGGGGCAACTTCGGGCAGGTCCTCGCGGCGGCGGCGAGGCTCCGTTTCGCGAGGCGGGCGCGGGGGGTGTTGGGCGGGTGGCTGGCGGCGGCCGCGGTCGGCCCGTGGTGGAGGGGGGGCGGTGGTCTCCTCCTCGTAGGAAGGCGGGCGGGTGAAGTCGGCCTCGGTGAGTTTGGGCGTTGCTGCCTCAAGGGGGCCGCCGCGGGTGCGGCGGGGGGCGCGGTCTCCACGACTCTGCCCGCCTCCTGGAGCGGCGCCGGGGCGCCCCTGGCCCTGCGGGCGCGGCGGGCGGGAGCCTCGCTGGCCGCCCCTGCCGGTAGCGCGGGGGATGCGGGTGTCGACTTCGCCGCGGCCTTCGGGAGCACCTTTGGAGGGCTTGACGCGTTCGACACGGATGAGTGCGTCGCGGGCCCCACGGCCGAGGAAGCCCTTGCGGCCTTCGTCGAGGACGACGAACTCCACCTCATCGGGGCGGGCGTTGAGTTTGGCGAGCGCCTTCTTAAGGGCGTCTTCGACGGTTTTGCCGCTTGCTTCGACCTGTTCCATGGGCGGTCCTCGATTCTCGAGCGGGTTCGGTGGTGGCGGGAGGGGAGGCCGGGCTCACTACGGCGGGTGTAGCCGGGGCCGCGGCCTGCTTCGGTTTGAATACGGGCTCCATCTTAAGGAGCGGGAAGCCGTAGATGAGGATGTTAAAGCCGATGCCCACGATGGAGTTCACCACCCAGTAGAGCGAAACGCCGCTCGGGAAGCTGAGGGCGAAGAAGGCGAACATCATGGGCATCATGTAGGCCATCATCTGCTGCTGGGCCCGCTGCCGTTCGTCGGTGGTGACGGAGATCGTGGTCTTGGTCTGGGCCCATGTGGTGAGGCCCACGAGGATGACGAGGATGATGTTGGGGTGGCGAAGGTCGAGGCCAAGGAAGCTCTCTTCAAGGGGCACGGCGTGCTGGATGTAGCTCCAGCTGTAGAGGTGGCCGGAGAGGGCTTCGAGGGCCTCGGGCGAGATGGCGAGCGTCTGGCGGATTGAATAGAAGAGGGCGATGAGGATGGGCATCTGGATGAGCATGGGCCCGAGGCACCCGAGGGGGTTGACGCCCGCTTCGCGGTAGGCCCGCATGAGCTCTTCCTGGCGGCGCTTCGGGTCGCTGTACTTCTTGTTTATCTCCTGCACTCGCGGCTGGAGCGATTGCATGGCGCGCGTCTGGTGCATCTGGCGGAGCATGAGCGGGAAGGTGAGGGCGCGCACCAGGATGGTGAAGGCGACGATGGCGAGGCCGAAGCTTTCGAAGAGCACCTGGTTGAGGACGACCAGGACGTTGATCATCGGGTCGAGCAGGAGAAGGGTGAAAAGGTCCCCTATCACTGGCCTTCGCTCCCCAGCGGGATGTCGTGGACGGAGCGCGTCTTCGGGTCGGCGCGGAAGAGCCTGCCTTTGGTAGTGCCGATGAGTGCGGTCGTTTCTTCGGGCGTCAGGTCGGCGCGCACGGTACCGCTATCGAGGAGGGGGACGGTGTTCAGGGCGGCGCCCGTCTTGAGGTCGAGGAAATGCACCACAGGTTCGCGGTCGACGACGACCAGTGAATCGCCGAGCACGAGGGGGCCGGAGCGGATCTTGGCTTTGGGGGCAGAGTAGGTCCAGCGGGGCTGACCGGTAGTTATGTCAAGTGCATACACTTCTCCGGAGAAGTCCCCGAAATAGGCGACTCCTTCGTGCAGGGTGGGGGTGTTCCAGACCCAGTCCGAGGCCTGGAACATGGGGGCCACCGGCTTGCCCGTGGCGGGGTCGAGGATATTGACGGAGCGGTTGAGGCCGGCGACGAAGAGGTGCGTGTCGTCGAGGAGAGCGAGGGAGGCGATGGCGCCGGGGACCTTGAAGGGTTCGGGCCAGGCTTCGGAGCGGTCGGAGAGACGAATGGCGCGGACCTCGCCGCGCATGGTGGCGTAGTAGGCGACGCCATCGGCGACTGCGGGTGGGGCCCAGACAGGGGCGCCGGTGTTGAGGCCATCGTTGGGCCAGCCCGGGGCGGTGGAGCCGTCTGCCTTGTTGAGAGCGTAGAGGCGGTTCTCGGTGGTGCCGAAGAGGAGCGTTTCGCCGCTGAGGACGGGGCCGCCGACGATGCTGCCGTCGATCGAGGTTGTTCGCCACAGGAGCTCGCCATCCCTGGCCGAGACTGCCATCACCTCGCCTTTGTAGGAGCCCAGGTAGAGGCGGCCAGACTCGAGGATAGGGGTAGTGTAGACCGCTTCGAGGCGGATGCCCTTCTGCCTGGGGTTATCGCGGTCAGGGAAGGTCCAGAGGGTGGTGGCGCGGCCGCTGGAGTCAATGTCGATGGCGCTAAGGCGGTCCTTCTTCGTGAAAAGAAAGACAGTGGAGCCGTCGGCGACGGGGCTAGCCCACCCCTGGGGGCTGGGCATGCCCATGCAGGCGGAGCCGGAGATGGCGAGGAAAACGGCGAGTAACCCGGCGAGAGCCGAGCGAGGAAGGTTCACGTGGGGAATCGTACGCTGCGCGGGAGCTAAGGGGTAGCGAGGGTTCGGGCGAGGGCCAGGGCGCTGCTGGCGGTTGAGGGGGAAGGATCCCGGGCGGCAAGGCGGAGGGCGGTTCAGTGGGCGGCGTGCACGGGTGTTTCACGTGAAACGGATCGTTGTCAGAGTAGCGGGCGCGGCCGGGGCGCCCTCTACGGCCGGAGCGGGCGTTTCACGTGAAACACGCCCCGGGGTCGAGGCGTCAGGAACCCCGGGTGGTGCCGCCTGGCGACGATCGGCTAAAGCGAGTAAGCAGTCTCGTCGATACTGTTTCACGTGAAACTCCGGCGGCGCCGGCCCCGCTATTCCGGGACGGGGTCGTAGCCACGACCGCCCCCTGGCCGGCACCGGGAAAGGCGCCGCAGGGCAAGCCAGCCGCCACGCAGCGCGCCGTGGCGCTCGATCGCCTCGTATGCGTAGCGGGAACACGTCGGCCGGTAGCGGCAAACGTCCGGCATCAACGGCGAAATGGTCCACTGGTAGAGCCGGATCAGCCACAAGAACGGGTACTTCACCGTTCGTCCGCTCCCGCAAGCAGGCGCGCTCGCCGCAGGAGCGCCTCCAGGGCCGCCTTGAGCTCTGCGAAGGAGGCATCGGTCGCCCCCTGGCGTGCCGTCACAATCACATCGTAGCCCGGGATCACATCCATCCCGCGCGCCGCCTCCCGCAACCTCCTCTTGGTGCGGTTCCGCACCACCGCGCGCTTCGAAAGCCGCTTTCCCACGGCGAATCCCCAGCGCGTCATCCCCAGCCCGTTCGGCAACCTTCGCAACGCAAGGAGGGGACCGCCTGTAACGGTCCCCTCCCGGTATGCCGTATCGAACTCCTCGCCCTTGCGGAGCCGCCGCGCGCGCTCCACAGCGAAACCCGCCCTACACGACGGTCAGGCGCTTGCGGCCCTTCAGCCGCCGGGCCTTCAACACAAGCTGCCCCGCCCGCGTCGCCATCCGGTGGCGAAAGCCGTGGCGCCGCGCTCGCCGCCGCGTGTGAGGTTGATAGGTGCGCTTCGTCGCCATCGCGCGACTCCTTCGAATTCAGAACGTGAACAGCAAGCGTACCCCGTCGCCGCCTTAGCAGCGAACGCGGCTCAACGGTAGGCCCAGAGGTAGTGCGCGTAGTGGTCCATCACCCGCTCCACGTAGTCGTGCGTCTCGGAAATGTCGATCGCCTCCACGAAATCGGGCGCACGGGCCCCGGGGGCGGCATCCGCCCAGCGGATGGCGTTGCCGGGGCCGGCGTTGTAGGCGGCCAGGGCTGCGTACGGGTTCCCAAAGCGGCGCAGCTGGCCGGCGAGGTAGTAGACCCCGAACTCGATGCTCACCGCCGGACGGAACAGGTGTTCGGCTGCGAAGCCCGTTCGCCCCAGGGCCGCGGCGATGCCCTCCCCGGTCGGTGGGATAACCTGCGTTAGGCCCAGCGCCCCCGCCCGCGACCCGGCGTTTGGGTCCCAGAAGCTTTCCTGCCTGATCATCGCCGCCACAAAGAGCGGGTCGAGCCCAGCTCCGCCTGATTCCTGGTTCAATAACTCGACATAACGAACGGGATACTGAAGCCGCACAAGGTCCCCGGGGGCGTCACCTGCCACGGCGCCGGTTGCTTCAGCAAGGCGGGTCGCCAGGCGCGCACTGACATCGGCCAGGCCAAGGCTGTGAGCCTCCCTTGCCAGTTCCAGCAGCGCCCACGGCCCCGCGCCCGCCGAGGCGGCCAGCAATGCCGAGGTGGCCTGGGGACGAAGGCCCATGGCCATGAGCTCTACGGCACCATCCCCCGCGTGGGCAGGGCCGTTCCCGGTGATGCCCCGGGTGCGGAGCCAGTCGAACAGGGCATCCCAACCGGGGTCCCTCGCCTGCACCGGCTCGCGGTAGGCAACGTCGATGGCGGGCACCAGGCCCAGCTCCCGGGCGGACTCGGTCCCGTAGAAGCCCCACGGCTCCAGGCTGGAAGCGCGCCGGAACACGGCTTCGGCCGCGGGCTGGTCGCCTCGCTCCAGGAGTGCGCGGCCCATCCAGTAGAGAACCCGGGCGCCGCCCGTGTCGCCCAGCGGCTCCCAGGCGTCGATTGCTGCCGTGAAGTCCCCCGCACGGTAGTGCTCGTACCCCGCCCGGAAGGCGGCCTCGCGGTCGAATTCGCCGCGCGGCCCCTCGGTGAGGAGCGCCTGGAAGCGCGCAGCCGCGGCGAGGTGCTCGCCAGTGGATTCAACCGACCGGGCCGCCCAGTACTTGGCGCGATGAGCGTAGGCTGACCCGGGCGCGGCGGCCGCGGCGGCGTCGTAGTAAGCGACCGCGACCGCCGGCTGGCCCGCGTCCTCGTAGGCGGCGCCCAGGTAGTAAAGCCGGAACGCGAGATCGCCGGCGGCCAGGCCAGGCTCATCGATTGCCTTCAACAACTCGGAGCGGGCCTCGGCGTAGGCGCCCCGGCGGTAGTAGACGTACCCGGCCTGGCCGCGGTCGACCTCGTAGCCGGCCCCACGAAGGGAGGCGATGGCGAGCACAGCCTCCTTCGAGCCCGGCGACGAGGTGATGATGGCGCGCAACTGCGCCGCATAGGTCACTTCATCGCCGAGGTCGTGGGCCATTGTGGCGACCTCGTAGCGAATCGCCGCGCTGGCGGTTGCCGCCGCGAGCCGGGTCAGCCAGGCGAGCGCTGCCGCAGCATCGCCGGCCTTCTTCGCCATGGCGGCCTGCTCCTGGTAAGCCAGTTCGACAAGCGATGCAGGCGGCGATTGCATCGCCAGCAGTGCCGACCAGGCCGATACCGCCGCCGCGGGGTCCCCGGCCCGCCCAGTGGAGCGGGCGTATTCGGCCACGATGTAGGGCTGCAGTGCATCGTCCACAGTGGCGCTGGCGAACGGGTGAAGGCGAGACGCTGCCTCTGCGTGCCTTTCTTCCTCCCCCAGCCGCAGGGCAAGGAGGTAGGCCGCGCGCCGCTGAACCACGGAGGCGGCCGGGGCCGCCTCAATTGCCCGTTCAAGGGCGTCGATCGCGCCCCGCCGGTCGGCTGCCTCGTTGCGGGCAATCCCCTCGCCGAGCAGAGCGAGGGCGCGAAGTTCGGCGCCGGTCGCCGTTTGCGCAACGGCGCCGAACTCGCGGGCGGCGTCCTCGAATCTCCCTTCGGCGAGCGCACGATCAGCGGCGGCGAGATCCGGATGTCTTTCACCCGGGCCCACGGTTGGGCTTGCAGCCGGGGATACGCTCGCCGCCAGGGAGGGGGTGGACCCGGGCGAAACCGGGGGAGAAGGCGACGGCCCGGCGCCCTGGCGTGGCGAGGCGCTGCATGCCGCCAGGGCGAGGCTGGCGAGCACTGCGCCGGCCTGCAGTACCCTCATGGCTCCTCCCGGGGAGGTTTGCGTGAGACCAGCCCCGGGGCTGATGCTAGTTTCGTTGCGCGGGCAGGTCAAAGCTGCTGGAAGGCGCGCGTAAAGGATGGTTCCGGTGCCGTCTCCCCTCATGGAGCGCCAGTCGCGGCCGCTCGCCCTTGCCGAGGCGACGCATGAGCGGCACGCCTGGATAGAGCTCGACCTCGAGGCCGCGTATGCCAACCTGCAAGCCCTCCACGGCCACACCGGGGCAGGGGTCGAAATCATCGCCGTGGTGAAAGCGAACGCCTACGGCCACGGCGTCGCCGGGCTTGCCCCCGCACTCCAGGCCGCGGGCGTGGAGCGGTTCGCCGTCGCCTGGCTGGAAGAGGCGCTCCTGCTGCGCGAGCTTGGGATCACCCGCCCCATCATTGTCCTCAGCCACACCTTTCCCGGGGATGCTGGCAGAGCAGTCGAGCGCGACATAACGCTTACGGTTCACTCTATCGAGCTGGGGCGCGCGCTCTCCACGGCCGCAGTCGCCGCGGGCAAGACGGCAACGGTCCACGTCAAGGTCGATACGGGGCTCCACCGCTTCGGCGTGCCGGCCGAGGTGGCCGTCGCCCTGGCGGAGGCCCTGCGTAGCCTGCCCGGGATCGATGTTGAGGGCCTCTCCACCCACATGGCCAACGCCGACGAAGCCGACGACGGTTTCTCGCTGGTGCAGGCCGGGCGCTTTGCGGCGGTGGCGGAGCGTCTGCCCTGGGTGAGGTACCGCCACACGGCGAACTCGGCCACGGCGATTCGCAGGGGCGGGCTGCGATACGAGGGAGTGAGGCTTGGCCTCTCCCTGCACGGTGTGCTGCCGCCTAATACGCCCGGGCCGGCGCTCACGCCTGTCCTGTCGCTCAGGGCGCGGCTGGCCCGGGTCGCCGAAGTGGCCCCGGGTGAGGGAGTCAGCTACGGCCTCACCTGGCGTGCGGACCGCCCGTCGCGGGTGGGTCTGGTGCCCGTGGGCTACGCCGATGGCTGGAGACGGGCCCTCGGCAACCGGGGCGAGGTGCTCGTGGGCGGCGGGCGGCGCCCGATAGTCGGGCGCGTGGCCATGGACCATTTCCTCGTCGATGTGACGGACGTTCCCGGCGCCGCTGAGGGCACAGAGGTCACCCTCATTGGCGAGCAGGGCGGAGTGCGCATTACCGCCGAAGACGTCGCCACTGCGGCGGAGACGATCAGCTGGGACATCCTCGCTTCGCTGGGAACGCGCCTGCCGCGCCTGTTCCACCGGAAGGGGACGGTGGAAGGCATCGCGTAGGGGGTCTTGCGGGGTCAGCAAGGCCCGCCCGGCCGCCGGTGCGGCACTTGTGGAGCCCGGCAACGAGCCTGATCATCGAGCTACCCTGTCCTGCTGTGGGCGGCGCGGCCATCCCCGGTCGCCGCCAGCCAGCTGGCACCGAAGGAGCGCCATCCATGATTCGCCGCGACCTGCACGAAGCAAACCGCCTCTCGTGGAACGAGGCCACGAAAGCTCACAACAGCCACAAGTTCGACCAGGCGGGCTTTTTCCGTAATGGCGGCAACAAGCTGTTCCCTGAAGAGACGGAGCTACTTGGCGACGTCGCCGGGAAGGACCTCGTGCACCTGCAGTGCAACTCCGGGCAGGATTCGCTCAGTCTCGCGCAGTTGGGAGCGCGCGTGACAGGGGTGGACATCAGCGATGAGGCCATCGCCTTTGCGCGCCAGCTCTCCGCCGACTCTGGCGTGCCCGCGAGCTTCGTCCGTAGCGACATCTACGACTGGTTCGCCGGGGCGGCGGCTTCCGGGCAGAGCTTCGACCTCGCCTTCTCGTCCTATGGCGCCATCGGCTGGCTCTCCGACCTGGGCGCCTGGGCGAAGGGCATCGCCAGCGTTCTCCGGCCGGGTGGGCGCTTCGTGCTGGTGGAATTCCACCCCTTCGCCTTCACGCTCGATGATGACGGCAAGGGAGTGGTGACGTACCCGTACAGCGAGGCCGGGCCGCTCACCTGGGACGATGGCGTGAGCGACTACGTGGCCGCTTCCGGGCCGGGGCTCGCGCCCTCGGGCTACCTCGAAGGGGTGAAGGACTTCCGGAATCCCCACGTCTGCCACGAGTACGCGTGGTCGATGGCCGACGTGGTCACCGCTCTCCTCGAAGCAGGGCTGCGTCTGGAGGTATTCCGTGAGTACCTCTATGCGAACGGGTGGAGGCCCTTCCCCGGCATGCGCGAGCTCCCGGGGCGCCGCACCGCCATGCCCGAAGGTGGGCCGCAGGTGCCTCTCATGTTCGCGGTAGCGGCCGGGAAGGATTGAAGGCGATTGGTAATCGACATCGCCCCGGCGCGGTAATACAATCCTGCAACCTCAGACCGGGAACAGGGTAGAGATATGAGCACCACCATGGATTCGTTCGCGCACGTTCCCCTCTTCCGCGACCTCGACCGGAAGGCCCTGGAACGCATCGAGCGTGCCGCCCGGCAACGTTCGTTCAAGGCCGGCGAAGCGATTGTGAAGGAGGGCGATGAGGGCGTTGGCTTCTACCTCATCGCCTCGGGCAAGGTCTCGGTGACCCGCGGCGGAACGCAGCTCAATACCCTGGGTGCGGGCGACTTCTTTGGCGAGATGGCGCTGCTCGACAACCATCGCCGCAGTGCCACAGTCACTGCCACTGAGCCAACGGAGTGCATCGTCGTTCACCGTGCGGACTTCGTGGCGGAGCTCCGGGCGAACCCCGACCTGGCGATCGATCTCCTGGCGCTGATGAGCCGCCGCCTGCGCGAGCTCGACGAGAAGCTGGGCGAGTAGGGACGGTCAGGCCCCGGCCTGGCTGACTTCGAGCACGATCTTGCCGAAGTTGGCGTTCGCTTCCATGCGGCGGTGGGCGTCCGCGGCCGCCTCCAGCGGGAAGACGCTATCGACCACGATCCTCACCCGCCCTGAGGCGATGTGGGGCAGGATGCTCCGTTCGAACGCCCGCGTGGCGAGCGCCTTCTCTTCCAGCGGCCGGGCGCGCAGGACGGTGCCGCGCACCTGGAGCCGCTTTGAGAGCAGAAGCCCGAGGTTGACCTGGGCCGCGGGCCCGCCCATCAACCCCACCAGCACCATCCGGCCCTTCAACGCCAGGGCGCGCATGTTCTTCTCCCAGTAGCTCGCGCCTATCACATCGAGGACGGCATCGGCGCCGCGGCCACCCGTGGCGGCCAGCACCTCGGCGGCGAAATCCTGCTCGTGATAGTTAATGGCGACATCGAGGCCCAGATCCCTGGCGCGGGCGAGCTTCTCTTCGCTGCCCGCGGTACCCAGCACGAGCGAAGCGCCCATCGCCTTCGCCACCTGGACTGCCGCCACGCCCACGCCCGAGCCCACCGCGTGGACCAGCACCGTTTCGCCGGCGACGAGTCCGCACTGAAGCAGGGCGTCGTGGGCGGTGATGTAGACCTCGGGTGTGGCGCCTGCTTCGTGCCACGAGAGCGCCGGGGGGACCTTCATGGCCAGCCGGTGGTGGATGACGGCCTGTTCGGCGTAGCCGCCCCCGGCGAGCAGTCCCATCACGCGGTCGCCGGGGGCGAACCCCTCGGCCCGCGGGCCCGCCGCCAGGACTTCGCCCGCGAATTCGAGCCCGGGGATTTCGAACTCGGGCCGGGTGCCCGGCTGGGGGTACTGCCCCATGCGCTGGAGGATATCGGCGCGGTTCAGGGCCGTTGCCTTCACGCGAACCACCAGGTCTTCCGGCCCGGGGGCCGGGTCCGGCACCTCGCGTAGATGGAGCACTTCGGGGCCGCCCGAGGATGAGATGACGACAGCTTTCATGGCTGAAAGGCTACCAGCTGGGATGCGGCGCCCGGTAGAGGGCCCGGCTACCGTCCCGTGGCCCCCACCGCCTGCTCGCCGAGGGCCGGCTCAAGCTGACGGTCGCGAGCGATTGCAGGCCGCCTCCCAAGGAGCGCCTCCAGGGCCAGCACGCAGGCCAGGACCACTGCCCCCATCAACACCAGCGTTTCCTGTATGCCTACCCGGTCGGCAACGAAGCCGATGGGCAACGCCACCAGGCCGAAGAAGCTCCAGCTCAGCATCGAGATGCTCTGCACCCGGCCCACGTACTGGTGGTCGCTCAGCGACATGGTGAGGGAGTTGTTGAGCGACTGGAAGGCGCTGGCCAGGGCGCCCACCAGCACCATTGCCCCCAGGCCGAGGGCGAAGTTGGGGGCCATCCCCAGCCCCGCGAGCGAAAGCGCGAACGCGATGGCGAGCACCGCCTGGAAGTGCCAGGCATGGCGATGCCCGGCGTACATCGCCACCAGCACGGTGGCCGCCACCGCTCCCACAGCGCCCGCCGAGGAAAGCGCCCCCAGCCCGCCCGATCCCACGCCGTATACGTCCTTCGCGATGGAGGGCAGGAACGACTGGTAGGGGAATCCGATCATCACCACGGCAAGCGATGTAAGGATGAGCAGCGCAACCGAGGGCCGGCTGCGCACATACCGCAGGCCATCGACCATCTCGGAAAGGGGCGAGCCGCGCACCCCTGCCGGGTCGGGCCGCCCGGACGGGAGCCGCAGCATCGTCAGCATGGCGACAACGAAGCCCGCGGTGGTCATGAAGTACACGCCCCCCACGCCAATGAACTGGATGGCGATGAACGCCCCGGCGAGCGACGGCCCCACCACGCGCGTGCTGTTCATGCTCAGTTGCTGCAGCACCACGGCATTGCCGATGGCGTCCTTCTCCACCAGGTCGCTGATGAACGCCTGCCTCGCCGGCCCGATGAAGGAGAAGCCGGCGCCCTGCACTACCCCGGCAACGATGAGCATCCAGAACTCGACCGCTCCGCTCACGATCATTACCGCCAGCCAGGCCGAATTGAGGGCCACGACCGCCTGCGCCACCACGAGCACGTTCCGTTTGGGAAGCCGATCGGCGAGGACGCCACCCCAGAGGACCAGCAGCAGCTGTGGCACGCCAAAGGCGAGCATCACGGCGCCGAGGGCGCTGTTCTTGTTCGTCAGGTCAAAGGCCAGGAAGCCGCGGGCGATGACCTGCATCTGCATGCCGAGGAACGAGAAGAGAGTCCCCAGCCAGAGCGTGCGGAACTGCGGATTCTCGAGGGCGAAGAAGGTGCGGCGGAAGTACGCGCGCAGGGAGGGTAACCCTCACGTAAGAGTCGGGGGCGCGTGCCCAGCCTAGCAGAGATGGACCGTCCGCAATAACGGGCGCGGGTCCGCTCTTCCCGGCCCCTTTCTTCCCGCGTGTGCCATCATCTCAGTGGCGACCATGCGAGACGCGCACCCTTCTCCCGCTCCAACGCGATTCCGCCAGCGGGCCCTTCGTGCGGTCCTGGCGGCCCGGCACTGCCGGCGGGCCGGGCCTTGCGCGCTGCTTGCGGTGGGGCTCTGCCTCGTGGCCCTGGCGCTCGCCGGCGGCGGGTCTTCAGCTACCGCAGGGGGCGGGCCCGCCTACCGCGAAGAGGCGGTGCGCATGGTTGTCTTCTCCGAAGGTGAGTGGTGGAACGTTGACGTCCACGCCCTGGTCTTCGACGACGGCAGCGGCCGCTATGCCGAAGCGGCGGCGGCCGCCCGCGAGGCCATCCTGGCCCGCTTCCCGGGGGGCATCGAAATCGCCCCGGGCGAGGCGACCGCGCAGTACGTCCTCAATCCCTACTGGTGGCCAACCCACACAGCCGGGTGGTTCTACAACCCCGATGGCAAGACCCCCGGCCTTGGCGGTGACGAGTCCGCCATCCTCTCGTCGGCGGCGGCCTGGAATGGCGCCGGAGCGCTCTGGTCGTTTGCCTGGGGTGGCGTCACCACCGCCGGCACGGGGACCTGTTCCAGCGCGGGCCGGGACGGCCAGAACACGGTCGGCTGGGCCCCCCAGCCCGGCTCGACCCTCGCCATGACCTGCACGTGGTACACCTCCGGGGGCCCGCCCCTCCCCGCGCGCGAGTTTGACATGGAGATAGACCCGGGCTGGAGCTGGACGACAGGCACGCCCATCAAGGCCGACCTCCAGTCAGTCGTGACGCATGAGTTTGGCCACGCCCTCGGCCTCGGCCACCCGCCCCACGCCGAGTGCCCCGGGGCAGTCATGTGCGAGACCTACCTGCGGGGCAGCCTCACCCGCGAGCTGCAGGCCGATGACATCGCAGGGCTGGTCGCCATCTATGGAGCGGCCCCCACCCCGGCCCCCGTCCCTACTCCGGTGCCCACGGTTGGGCCGTATCGCAGCGTCGCCCCGGCCGTGGCGAGGGACTGACAGCTTCCCCGGCATCTACGCCGGTGCGGACCCCTACCCGGGCGGGATGCGGGCCCCGGGGATGGAGTCGTACCCTGGCAGGTAGGGTTTGATATCGAGGACGGCCGTGCCGTCGATGGCATCGAGGCCGCGCACGCGCAGGGTGGAGCCGTCAACGCCGAGGAGCTCGACCGCGGACACGCCCAGGTGGTTCGGCCGGAGCTGGCTGCGCGTCGCCATGATGCCGTACGTCTTCCCGCTCGCCAGGACCAGGGTCTCGGGCTTCTCGGGCGCACCGGCGGCAAGGTCCATGTAGAACACCACCACGATGTGCGTGTACCGTTCCAGCCCCGCCAGCTTCGCGGTGTGCTCCGGGAGCACTTCGATGGTGCTCTCGACCCTCTCCCAGCCGCGTGGCCGCGGTTTCGTCACCCGGCTGCGAACGTGCCCGATGGGATAGAGCGTCACCGGGCCCGCCACGGGGGTCCGCGGCGCGGGCTCCTCACCGGCCCGGCGCCAGAGCTTCACCGTGCAGCCTACGCCCGGGTTGCGGGCGGCGGTTGGGCCGCGGCGAGGTCGACCCCGTAGGCGGCGCCAAGACGGCGACCAAGGTCGGCGATTGACCGGCCGGCCGTGAGCCCGCCATCGACCACGATCGACTGCCCGGTGACCCACGCCGACTGGTCGCTTGCCAGCCAGGCGGCGGCCTGGGCAATGTCTTCGGGCGTGCCGCTGCGCTTGATGGGCGCGAGGTCGGAGAATGTCTCGGCGATGCGCGGCAGCATGGCTTCGGCCGCCTCGCCGGTCAGGCCGAACGGCATCGTGAAGATGTGCGTCGTCGTGAAGCCAGGGCAGATGGCGTTGGCACGCACGTTGAACTCGCCAAGCTCAACCGCAACCGAACGGGTGAGGTGAATGACGGCGGCCTTGGCGGCGCTGTAGACGTGTGGGCCAAACCCGGCCTGGATGCCGGCCACGCTCGCGGTGCTGATGATGCTGCCGCTGCCCTGCGGCTTCATCACCGCTGCCGCGTGCTTCATGCCCGCCACCACCGCCCGCAGGAGGACGGCCATTGTCCTGTCGTAGCCGTCCATGTCGGTCAGTTCGATGGGCCCGGAGACGCCGCCGAAGCCGGCATTGTTGAACATGCAGTCGAGCCGGCCCCACTTCGAAACAGCGTACTGAACGGCCGCCGCGATGCCGGCCTCCTGGGAGACGTCGGTCTGCAGGTAGGCAGTGGTGGCGCCAAGCTCCTCGGCCAGGGCCTGGCCGCGCCCTTCCTGGATGTCGGCAATGACGACGCGTGCGCCTTCTTCGGCAAAGAGCCGCACCGTTCCTTCGCCGATCCCGCTCGCCCCCCCTGTGATCACCGCAACCTTGCCGTCGAGCCGCGCCATGGGCCGCCTCCTCCCGTGAGTTGCCCCGAGTGTAGGGGAAAGGGGCGCGAAGTGCAGGGCGCCCCGGCACGGACCGTGCGGCGGCGCTGTGCGACAATCTGCCCCGTGCCCGACGTGTTGCCGCCGCCCGGGGAAAAGGCCCGCACCGTTCGCCAGATGTTCGACCGCATCGCCCCCGGCTACGATCGCGTGAACCGGGTCATGACCGGGCGGCGCGACCAGGCCTGGCGGCATGAGCTCGTGCGGAGGCTGCGCATCACCGACGCCGACCGCCTGCTCGACCTGGCCTGCGGTACGGGTGACTTTGCAGAGATTGCACGCAGGTTTACCCCGCACGTGGTGGGCCTCGACTTCGCGGGCGTGATGCTGCAAGGAGCGCGGCGCAGGGGCATCGCAGGCGTCGAATGGGTGCAGGGCGATGCGCTCCGGCTGCCCCTCCGCGACGGCTCGATGACTGTGGCCGTCTCGGGCTTTGCGCTGCGCAACTTCACCTCCATCCCCGCCGTGCTCGCCGAGCTCGCGCGGGTTATCCGGCCCGGGGGCCGCATCGGCCTGCTTGAGGTCGACAGGCCGCGCAACCCCGTGTTGCGTGCCGGGCACGCGGTCTACTTCAACCGCGTGGTGCCGCTCATTGGCGGGGCGCTCTCCTCCGACCGGCAGGCCTACCGCTACCTGCCGGCCTCCGCCGCCTACATGCCGCCGGAGGCGGAGCTGCTGGGCATGATCCGCGATGCGGGCTTCGAAAGGGTGCGCAAGCAGTCGCACATGCTCGGCGCGGCCCAGGCGATCACGGCGGTGCGCGCTTGAGCGCCGAAGCAGCGCCTGCGGGGACGATTGGCCGCGGCGCCGCCTGGAGGATGGCGGTCAGGCTGCCGACCCTGCCCGCCGCCGTGGCCCCGGTCGCTGTCGGCGCCGGCGTCGCCGTGGGGCGCGATGTGTTCGAGCTGATGCCCGCCCTGGCGGCGCTCTTCGGCGCCCTCTGCCTTCAGGTTGGGGCCAACTTCGCCAACGATGTGTTCGACTACCGGCGCGGCGCCGATACGCATGAGCGGCTCGGCCCGCCGCGGGTCACACAGATGGGCCTTCTTTCTCCCGGCGAAGTGATGGCGGGGATGTGGGTGGCCTTCTCCCTCGCCTTCGCGGCCGGCGTGTATCTCGTCTGGGTGGGCGGCTGGCCCATCGTTGCCGTGGGGCTCAGCTCAATCGTCGCCGCCATCATCTACACGGGGGGGCCCTGGCCGATCGGCTACCACGCCCTCGGGGACCTGTTCACCTTCGCCTTTTTCGGCGTGGCGGCGGTGGTGGGAACCTACTACGTGCAGGCGGACGAGACAGCCGGCCTCGCCTGGGCGGCCTCCATCGCCATGGGTTGCACGGTCACGATGATCCTGGTCGTGAACAACCTGCGCGACATCCGCACCGACCGCGCGGCCGGGAAGACCACTCTGGCCGTGGTCCTGGGGGTGCGAGGGACGCGTGCCTGGTTCACCATCCTGCTGGCCGGGGCGCTTGCGGCCGCGCTGCTGTGCTGGCCGCTGGCGGGCGCTTCGCCGGCGGTGCTGCTCGTGGCGCTGAGCGCGCCCTTTGCCGCCGGTCCTCTGCGGGCAGTGCTCGGGGGCGCGGAAGGGCGCGATCTGAACCTGACCCTCAAGGCCACGGCGCGTTTCCACCTCGTCTTCGGCGTGCTGTTCGCGACGGGGCTGGCCCTCTCCTGAACCTCAGGCGCCGCGGCTCCGGCGCGCCGCGATGCGCGCTGCCCCCGTGTGCGCCGCCCGCTCGATTGCGTCGTCGAGCGGAGGGAGGTCCACTTCCTCTCCGTAACTCCAATTCAGCGCCAGGGCAATGAGGGCATCGGCGAAGGCCGGGTTCTTCGGCAGCAGGCTGCCATGGAGATACGTGCCGAAGGCGTTGCCCGCGCGTGCGCCCTCGCTGCCATCGGCGGCATTGTTGCCGAAGCCTCGCAGCACGCGGCCGAAGGGGGCCTGGCCCGGCGCCAGGCAGGTGCGGCCGCCGTGGTTTTCGAACCCCACAATCTCACCGAACGCGGTTGAAAGCACCACGTCGCCGATGCAGCGGTCCGCGCGTGGCCCTGGGTGGCGCGTCTCCATGTCGAACACGCCTATCCCCGGGATGACGCCCCCCTCGTGGTCAACGTATCGATGGCCGAAGAGCTGGAATCCCCCGCAAACGGCCAGCACCGGCAATCCGCGGCCGATCGCCTCGCGCAGGGCCGGGCCCCGGGCGAGCAGATCATCGGCGATGCGGCGCTGCTCGCGGTCCTGACCCCCTCCGATCAGGACGAGGCCGGCCCGGGAAGGGTCGAAGGGGTCGCCCATCTCGACCTCACGGATTTCGAGCGCAATGTCTCGCCGCTCGCAGCGATACTTGAGGGCGAGCACGTTCCCGCGGTCGCCGTAGATGTTCATCAGGCCCGGGTAGAGGTGGGCGAGGCGCAACCTGCGAGGGCTCTCCATCCTCCTATCGTAGCGGGCCGAACCCCGTGGCGCCGGGGCCCTGCCCTACTCGTACCTCAGCGCCTCCGCCACCGCCACCGATGATGCCCGGGATGAGGGCCACCACGTTGCCAGCAACGAGAAGACGAAGGCCGTCAGCGAATAGCCAACGACGTCGGGCCAGGGAATGGCGAACGTGATCTTCGCCGTCCCCGCGAAGTAGCTCGATGTGAGCAGAGTCCAGGCGAGGATGGAAGCGCCGATGACGCCCGAGGCGATGCCCATGAGGGCGATAAAGCCCGATTCAAGCATGAAGCTCAGGGCGACTGTCCCCCGCTGGTAGCCAATCGCGCGGAGCATGCCGATCTGCTGGCGCCGCTCTACCACGGAGCGCAGGGAGATCACCCCGAGCGCCGCTATCCCCACGAACAGCCCGAGGGCCATGAACGTCTGCAGTACCCGCATGAAGCCGCGCGACATGGCCATGACGTCCTCGATCATCTTCTCGATGGACTCGGCCTGCACTCCCTTTGTGACGAGGGCTGCCTTGATGGCCTTCGCCGCCCGCTCGCTATCGGTCCCCTCGGCCACGCGCAGGTACCAGGTCTGGTAGTCGGGCTCGCCGTAGAGCGCACGGTAGTCCGTTTCGTTCACATAGATGCCGAAGAGGATGTTGCCGGGAATGCGTCCGCTGAGGACGCCGGCGATCGTAAGCATGCGTGCCCGGCCCGTAACCGGGTCGCGGATCTCGACCTGGAACGGCTCGAACGTGTCATCCTCTATTTCTACGTCCAGGTGGAGCCCCCCAAAGCTGCCGCCCATGCCCGCCGGCTGCACTGCCGATGAGTCGATGAGGGCGACCCCGGGAGTCGTGCGCACCGCTTCGAACACCTCGCTGGCGTTGGCATAGCCCCGGGCGCGCCCTTCGAGCTCCATGCGCGCCTCGCGATAGAAGGCCTCGTCGCCGGCGATGATGGGGTAGTCGGCCCATTCGCCGCCGGGCGCGCGCGCCTCCTGCGATTCGTTGTCGAACTGGGTGGTGCGGCCGGTGGCGGTGATAACCGAGGGGTCAAACGATCCCTCAGTCCGTAACTCGCCGATGAGGTCATCGATCGGGTTGTTGCGGTTGGTGCTGGCGAGGATGTCCCAGCCGCCGGTGCCTTCGTCGCCCGCGAACATGTCGAGGAAGCTGGAGTTGATGATGCCCATGACCGTGATCGCAAAGACCACCAGCGAGAACATCGCGATCGTCATGCCCGTGCGGAAGCGGCTCGCCAGAGGATAGGCGATGCCCATCTTGAGGGCAGGAGCGAAGCGGGGAAAGCGAACGCTGACCACGGCGAGGAGGCCGAAGACGCCCGTGCAGACTGCCACCATGAAGAAGAGCTGGCCAAGGCCGTCGGCAAAGTCGCCCGCGAGCACACCAATGGCGATTGCCAGGACGGTCAGCACCCCCAGGACCAGCGCCGGCCGGTAGCGGCTGCTGTTGCTGCGGACGGCGAAGAGGGAGGTGAGGAGGCGGGCGTTCCAGACGATGAGGAGGGTGAAGGCGGTGACGATCATGATGCCGGAGAAGACGAACATCTCCATGTTGCTGTTGAACTTGCCGAAGACGGCGTCGTGCCAGTCGCCGGGTGCAAGCCAGTAGACGGCGAGGAAGGCGCCGACGGCGGACCACATGGGACGCCTGGGCAGGCGGTACCATTCGCCAATCGCGGCGCCCCCGAGCGGGATGAGCGAAACGCCAAGCGTGAAGAAGAAGGCCTGCCGGGTTTCGAGCCCCGCCCAGATGAAGAGGCCGGAAGTCACCAGGGCCGCGGGGCCCAGGATGCGCCCCCAGGGAAGCCCCAGCCCCTTGCGGAGGAGCAGGTAGAGGCCCAGCGGAGGCAGGAGCATTGCCGGGACGCCGAGTATGAGCCAGGGCCAGCGAATGCGGCCGCGGCCACGCTGGCGATCGCGCGCGTCGGCCTGCCCGCGAATCGCCGCCACGATGTTCAGGTAGCTGATTCGCACCGAAGAGATGGCCACGGTCACGAACGTCAGGACCGCGCCCAGGCAGAAGCTCACCACGAGCGACCGTGGGGTGACGTGTGGGGTGATGTAGTACAACACATCGCCGAACGCGAGGCGCACGCCACCCACGACAAGGATGAACGCCGCTGCCACGCCCAGTGCTACGCCCACCACCCCCGCCAGCAGGTCGTAGGCCATACCCTCGGCAAGAAAGGACTGGACCAGGTTGATGCGCTGCGCGCCCACGGCGCGGGCAATGCCCATTTCCGTCCGCCGCTCGGCCGCGAGCATCACAAAGAGCGTGAAGATGAGCATGGCCCCTGCCGCGATGGAGAACAGCCCCATCACGATGAACATGGTCGTGAAGACGTTGCCAACGAGTTCCGCTTCATGCACGGCATCCTGCTTGTTCTTCTCCACCTGGAACACCAGTCTGCCGAGTCCTGCGCCCTCGCGGGCGGCCGGGTCGGCAGCAAAGGCCTCGAGCCGGGATGCCGCCGCATCGGTGCGGGAGAGCGAGCTGCGCACTGTCCCATAGAGGACAACGCTGATCGAGTTGATCTGCCCCTCGCGCCCGGTGAGCTGCTGGAGGGTTTCAAGCCTGACAGCAAGGGCCGGTATCTTTTCGCCGCCGAATTCGAGCGCACCGCTGGAGCGCTCGTCCTTTACGATGCCGGCCACGCGAAGGGGCGCCAGCTCGCCGCCAATGGCGAGGAGGATCGTGTCGCCGGTCTTTGCGTCGAGCTTGTCCGCGGCCGCCTCACCAAGCAGGGTCTCATCGGCGCCGAGGGCGGAGAGGTCAGGCTTCCCGCCGCCCGCGTAGGTGAGCCCGCCAAAGCGAGTCAGCCGCTGGGCGTCGAACCCGGCAACGAAAGCAAAGGGCTCCGAGAGGCGGGTGCGCGGGTTCACGATGGGGAGCGGCTCGAAAAGGAAGGGCATGAACCCCTCGATGTCCGGGTCGTCCCGGAAGATCTCTTCGAGAGAGGAAGCCACTTCGTGCGGGACGTATCGCTCTTCGGCGATCGAATCACTGCCCTCGGGCGGCGCGTCTTCAGCGCGGAAGTGGTGGATGCTCAGATCGGTCCGCTGCAGGTTGTCGTACGTGAGCTTCGTGATGCTGTAGTCGAGCGTGTCGCCCGTGGCGAAGGCGGCGGTGATGATCACCGTCGCCAGCATGAGACCAAATACAATGAGGATGCTTTGCGCACGCCGCCTGCGGATGTTGCGCAGGCCCATGCGAAACATGAGCCGGTTTGAGAGGTAGACCAGCCCCACGCCGGCGCTGCAGATGGCGAAGAGCGCCAGCAACACGAGCATGATGGTGGTCATGGAGATTCCGAAAAGCTCGTTCACCGGGGACGGTCCTCTCCCACGATGACCCCATCGCGCATCCGGATGATGCGGTCGCAGCGTGCCCCGATGGAATCGTCGTGCGTGACGATGACGAAGGTCTGGTGCTGCTCGCGGTTGAGCCGTTCCATCAGAGTCATCACCTCGTCCGCGGTCTGCGAATCGAGGTTCCCGGTGGGCTCATCGGCCCAGACGATGGCGGGGTTGTTGACGAGGGCGCGGGCGATGGTGACGCGCTGGCGCTGGCCGCCGCTCATCTGTGCGGGCCAGTGGCTCGCCCACTCGCGCAGGCCCACCTGTTCGAGCGCTTCCGTGGCGCGGGCGCGGGCTTCCTGGGCGCCGACCCCGGAAACGACCAGCGGGAGCTCGACGTTCTCGACGGCGGAAAGCACGGGGAGCAGGTTGTAGGTCTGAAAGACGAAGCCCATGCGGCGCGCGCGGTAGAGCGTCTTGGCACGATCGGCGAGGGTGGCGATGTTCGTGCCCTCGATGAATACCTCGCCCGTGTCAATCGTGTCGAGGCCCGAAAGGCAGTTGAGGAGGGTGGTCTTGCCGCAACCCGAAGGGCCCATGATCGCCACCATCTCGCCCTTCGGGATCTCAAGCGAAACGCCGCGAAGGGCATGCACCTCAACAGCGCCCGTGTTGTACGTTTTGTGAAGGGTGCTCGCGCGGATGATGGGCCCGCCGGCCGGCAGGACGGCGGTGGCGGCAGGTTCGGTGTGGGCCATGTGGATTCCCCCGGGGGCAGTGCGTTGGTGGCTGGCTTACAGCCTGGGGTTGTGCCGGGGTCCCGGCGTTGTCATACGGTGTGGTGCAGCCGGCGGCGGCCGCCACGTCTGAGCGGTGCGGAAATCAGAGGACCATCGCCCCAAAGGCAGTTGCGGACGAGGGAGCGATGCTGCCTACTGATTGGATGACGCAGGAATCTCCCGTCGTGCGGCTGGCGGCGCGTGTGGTGCTGTTCGACCATGAGGACCGCGTGCTCCTCTTCCGCGCGGCGATGCCGCGGGCCGATGGCGGCCCCTCCCGCCCCTTCTGGATCACCCCGGGCGGGGGCGTTCAGCCGGGGGAGTCGCCCGCCGAGGCGGCGCGGCGGGAGCTTCGCGAGGAGACGGGGCTCGAACATTCCGGGCTCGGCCCCTGCGTCTGGCTGCGGCGGCATGTGTTCCACTGGGAGGGGGCATGGATCGAGCAGCGCGAGAGCTACTTCGTCGCGCGCACGGCGGCCTTCGAGGTGAGCACCGACGGGCACGAGGAGCTGGAGAGGCGTTTTCTCCAGGAGCACCGCTGGTGGAGCATCCCCGAGATCGCGGCTTCGGCCGACCGCTTCGTCCCCGGCAACCTCGCCAGCCTGGCGGCGCCGCTGGCGGCAGGCCAGTTCCCGCCGGAGCCGGTTTCGGTCGGAGTCTGAGCGGCCGCGCATGGCGGGCTGGCCTCAGGCGAAGGCCCCCGGCTCGGCGCCGGGCTGGGATTGGCTGTTGGCGGGTTCCTCTTCTTCCGGGGCGGCCATGCCCTGGAGAGCGGCGATCAGGTCGGCGGCCTCCTGCGAGTTGATCTTCCCCTGTTCGAGCATCTGAAGGATGCGGAACTCTTCGGCCTCGTGCCGGCGGGCGGCCGCCGGTCGCCCCGGCCGGGTAGCCCGGGTTGGGGGAGGGGTGGCCGGTGCCTGCCCGGGCTGTCGCGAACGCACCGAGGCTTCGCCGACACCGGTGCTGATGGTGGCGCGGATGTTCGCGTCGGCAGGGCCAGCCGGGTATTCGATCTTCTTGCGGCCCATGCCGCTGTTCACGTTGAGGCGCACCTGGTGGCCCGCGGGCAGTCGCAACTCCACTCGCCCAATCCCGGCATTGGCGCGATAGTCGCCCTCGGCCACGTCCGCGATGTCCATCAGGAGGTCGCCCGTGCCTGTGTCGCACGTTGCCAGGCCGTGATGGTCGTAGATGGCGATCTTGCCGGCGCCCATGCGAGCATCGAGCGAGGCGCGCGTCGAATAGCACTGGATCTCGCCCGCACCGGCGTCGAGCCGGATTGTCTCGCAGGCCAGGTCGCGCACGTGGATGGTGCCGTAGCCGAGGTTGACTCTTACCTCCGATGGCCCCGGCGCCAGGCGCACGACGGTGACGGCCCCCTGCTTGCGCCGGAAGAGCCACCCCACAGAGAGGGTGACGCGGATAATGAGGCGGGGGCCTTCGCGGGAGACCTCGAGGGTGGGCGCGGTCTTGCCGCTCCCGGAGACAAAGCCGGGCGTTTCGTTTTCGCGGCAGAGGCGGACGGTGACCTTGCCGGCGGTCTGGTCGACCTTCACCTCCTCGATGCCCTCCAGGGAAAAGAGCTGCTCCGCGTATATCCCGTCGGTGGGTTCTTCATCGTCGGCGAACCGTGGCGGGCGGGGAGGGCGGCCTGGCCCCGGGTGCCGGAATGGCGGTGGGGGGGTGCTCCCGGTCAGACTGTGGGTGAGCTCGCGGGCCTTGCCTCGCGCCTCGCGCCTGAGCCGGCGCTCCATCTCGCGGGCTTCGTTGCGCAGGCGGGTGGCCTCGGCGCGGGCGCTCTCCCGCATCCGGTCGGCCTCGCGGCGCAGGCGTTGAGCCTCTTCGCGGGCCTTTCGCGCCTCTTCGCGCGCGCGATTGAGGTCATCTCGCCAGTCAGTCACCGGCGGCACCCAGGGCGCGAAGCTGTTCGGCGGCCTCAGCAGCGCTCAGGCGGCCGGCCGCCAGGTCATCGAGCACGCGCTGACGGCGCTCGGCGTCGCGCGGGTCCTCCCCCGCCTCGAAGCCCAGCGCGATGAGCACGTCGTTGAGCCGGGCGACAACCGTGGGGTAGGAGACCCCGAGCTCCTCTTCGACGTCCTTGATCTTGCCGCGGGCACGCAGGAAGACTTCGACGAAGTCGAGCTGGTCACGACTGAGACGGGCGAGCGGCCCGGCGTCGAAGTGGCCGTCGACGCCGATCTCACAGGCCGGGCATTCGAGGCGGCGAACCTCCATAGGTCCTCCGCAACCGGGGCACGAGCCGACAAACCGGGCCATTCTTCCTCCCGCCTAGTGACGTACGAGCGATGCCCGGTGGGGCGTCGCAGGGGATTCGGCGGGGCCGCGTGACCAGCGTCGCACCGCGGCAGCAGCGCCTTCCAGGAGGGCCGCGCCCGCGCCGATCAGTCTCACGACCGAGGACGATCCGCCGGCGCGATAATACCCCGCCGACTGGTAGCGGGTGCGAACGAAATCGCGAACCAGCTCATCGGGAAGCCAGATTGGCAGGTCCATCTTGAGTCTCCTTGTACCCCGCGGCTCGTCACGACGGGGATGCCATGAAGATAATCGGGCATTCCCAGAACAAAGTCAATATGCAACTTGAAAAAATCAAGACTTACCTTGACTTTCTTGAGAACGATAAGTGCAATGCGGCCTGGCATCCTTCCTGCAGGCCCCGGTCAACCTCGCCGGAGTGGCAGGGAGCATGGACGCCCGGCTGTTGCGCGTTCTGCCTTTCACCGGTGAGGATTCCCCGGCCGCCGTCCCCGGGCGGGCTCTGCGCGTTCGTTGCCGGCTACCGGAGATGGCTGGTCCGCCTGCGCTCTGCCCGGCGGGCTACAGGCTCCCCACCCAGGTCACGTTTGCGGGGAACGCGGGGAGCAATGCGTCATGCAGCTTCCGGTCGGCAGTGACCAGCGGGCACTGTTCGCGGAGGGCCGCCGCCACATAGAGGGCGTCATAAACCGTGACACCGTAAGCCATCGCGAGGTCGAGGGCTGGCTCAACCAGGAGTTCGGGGTCGAGCGCCACGATTGGAGCCGTGGCTACAAGGGAGTACGCGCGGAGGACTTCGTCAGAGGTTATCTCTCCCCGGCGCCACTTCTTCCAGAGCGTGTTTGACACTTCAATCAAGAAGAAGTCCGGGGCCAGCAGCACATTCCCGGGTGTATTCAGGCGGAGGGCCCTTTCGGTGTACTCCTCTTCCACCAGCCACTTCACAACGACGCTGGCATCAACCACGAACCGCGTCATAGGTCGCGGCCGTGATCAGTGTCGCGGTCCTCGCGGATAAGGTCGGCGCTGTCTGTCTGCGGGCGGTTCGCTGTTGCCCTTCGCAATTCCGCAGCGAGCGTCCAGAACTCGTTGCGGCGCACCTCCTCAGCCCTCGCCTCCTCGAGCAGGGCCGTGATTTCCGCCTGCACCGATCGGCCGTGCCGCGCCGCCAGCGACTTGATGAAGTCCACCGTCTCCGGCTTCAGGTTGCGAATCAACAGGTCGGGCATCGCGGCGCTCCCGGGCGTGATATCAAAATGATATCACGCGCGCCTTTCAGTTCACGCGGCGCTGCACGCCCTTCCAGTACTGGTCCCGCAGCACGAACTTCTGCAGCTTCCCCGTCGCCGTTCGCGGCAGTGACTCCACGAAGTCCACGGAGGTAGGGCACTTGAAGTGCGCCATCCGCTCCCGCGTGAACGCGATGATCTCCTCTTCCGTCGGCCGCTGCCCTTCGCGCAGAACGATGAGCGCCTTCGGCGTTTCGCCCCACTTCTCGCTGGGAAGGCCGATGACGGCACACTCCAGCACCGCGGGGTGCTTGTATAGGCAGTCTTCGATCTCAGATGAGGAGATGTTTTCGCCGCCGGAGATGATTACGTCCTTCTTGCGGTCGACGATGTGGATGTTCCCGTACTCATCCCAGACGGCAAGGTCGCCGGTGTGGAAGTAGCCATCGTAGATCGCCTTCGCTGTCTCCTCCGGTTGTTCCCAGTACCCCTTGAGGATCACGTTCGAACGCGCGCAGACCTCGCCGATGCTGTTGTTGTCCATGGGCACCGGGTTGCCGTTGTCGTCGAGAACCTGCACGTCCACCCCGATCGCCTCAACCCCGGCCCGCGACCGCCGGGCGTAGTCATCGGGATGGGAGTGGAAATCGGGCCGCGAAACGGTCAGGATGGGCGCCGTCTCGGTGAGGCCGTAGATCTCGATGAACTCCCAGCCGAGCTCCCGTTCGAGGCGCTCGACGAACGCTGCCGGCGGGGGCGCACCAGCCACGGTGAACCGCGGCCTGGTGGTGATCTGGTGCTTCTCCCTGTCCGGGTAGGTGAGGATGGTGTTGAGGACCGCCGGCGCCATGCAGGCGAACGTTACCTTCTCGTCGGCGATGAGCCGGTAGATGTCCTCGGCGACGACGGCGCGCAGCACGACGTGCGTCGCCGCCATCGCTGTCAGCGCGAAGGGCCCGCCCCAGCCGTTGGCATGGAACATCGGCAGGGTCCACAGCTCAACGTCCTCGTGCCGGATGCCGAGGTGGGCGATGAAGTTGTAGGCGTTGATGTAGCAGTTCCGGTGCGTGAGCATCACGCCCTTGGGGCGCGAGGTCGTTCCCGAGGTGTAGTTGATCGAGGTGGTGTCGTTCTCGTCCTGCTCGACGTGCGGTGTTGCCGTTTTCGGAGCATTCATGATGAGCCGCTCCCAGTCGGTCCAGCCGGGAGGCGCCTCGCCCTCGTCCTGGGCGACGATCCAGTGCTCCACCGTCTTGAGCTGCGGCCGGATCTCGTCCACCACCCTCGTTTGTTCCCAGTCCACCAGCACCGCCTTCACGCCCGCATGGTTGATGATGTACTCGTGGTCTGAGGCCACCAGGCGGTAGTTGAGCGGCACCAGGATGGCGCCAATCTGGGTCACGCCGTAGTAGCTCTCCAGGAAGAAATGGGAGTTCGGGCTGAGGATGCAGACGCGGTCGCCCTTGCGGATGCCCAGCGAGAGGAGGGCATGGCCAAGCTGGTTGACGCGTTCCTGGAACTCGCGGTAGGTGTAGCGGTGTTCGCCATCGACTATGGCGGTCTTGTTCGGATAGAGCTTTGCCGCGCGGCGGAGGAAATCGTTGATGAGCAGCGGAACTTCCACGGTTCGCCCCCGGTGTGGGAGATGCCCGCGATCTTACTACGAGATTGCGGCGGTGGAATCGCCTACACCCCTCCGGCCCACGGGTTCACCACGCGCACGCCGCACTGCTCGAAGTCGGCCCCGTTCCGGGTCACTACCGCGAGTCCATGCACAAGGGCCGTGGCGGCGATGAGCGAATCCAGCACGGGCAGCGTCCTGCCCCGCCTCTCGGATTCGCCGCACAGGTCGCCCCAGGCAAGAGCGACCTCCAGGCCGGTCGGCAGAATGCGGTCCTCGAGGCCTGGTACGAGAGTGTTGTTCACCCACGACTCCAGCCGGCGACGACTCGCCGAGGGAGCGAGGCGTGCGATGCCGCGGCGAATCTCGCCGATCGTCAGCGCACTCGCGAAGAGGTCGTGATCGTGCTGGTCCCTGAACCACCCGAGCACACGCTCGTCGGGGCGGGGTTTCTGTGTCTCGGAGAACACACAGGTGTCCAGCAGGTACATCAGAGGTCGATTTCGCGGCCGTAATCATCCCGCCGCTCGATCACGACTCCCGACCCGCGCAGTGGTGAGTTGAGCAGCACCTCCAGGAGCGTCTTCTCCTTCTCTGACTTCCCGGCCCTCTCCCGCCGATACTCGTCCAGCGAAACCACTACCGCGACCTCCTTGCCCCGCACGGTGATCGTCTGCGGGCCCTCCGTCTGGGCGCGGCTTACCACCTCGCTCAGCTTGTTCTTTGCTTCCTGCAGCTGCCAGGTTCTTCCCATCGTTCACCAACCCTCCTGTCTAGACTGTCTAGACAGATACTATCATCTGCCCGCGTCGCCGAATCCCCGTGTCCTTCCAATAGCGTAAACTCGCGCCACAATCCTCTTCCCGGAGCAGAATCATGAAGGTCGCCATCAGCGTCGGGCCTTTCAACGAAGACTACGAAGCGGCAGCAGCCTACGTTCAGGAGGCAGAGCGGCTCGGCGCCGCCATCGCCTGGACGGCGGAGACCTGGGCCCACGACGCGGCCACCCCCGTGGCCTTCCTCGCCGCAAGGACCTCCACCATCAGGCTCGGCACCGGCATCATCCAGGTCGCGGCGCGCACCCCGGCGAACATCGCCATGCTCGCCATGGCGCTGGCGGCCATGTCGCACGACCGTTTCATCCTGGGCCTGGGCGCGAGCGGACCGCAGGTGGTCGAGGGCTGGCACGGGGTGCCTTTCAAGGGCGCCGTCCAGCGTGTCCGCGAAACGGTGGAGATTGTCCGCATGATTACCCGGGGCGAACGGCTGGCCTACCAGGGCAAGATCTTCACGCTCCCGTTGCCGGGGGGTGAAGGGAAAGCCCTGCGCACGGGCGCAAGGCCGCGCAACATCCCCGTCTACCTCGCCACCCTCAGCCCGAAGAGCCTGGAAATGACCGGCGAGATTGCCGACGGCTGGCTGGGGACTTCCTTCATGCCCGAACACGCGGACGTGTTCTTCCGCCATATCGCCGCCGGGGCGGCCCGCGCCGGCCGCTCACTGGCCGACCTCGACCTCCAGGCCGCCGCCGGCGCCGTCGCCTTCTCGGACGACGTCGAGAACCTGATTGCGCCGCGCCGTCCCGGCCTCGCCTTCACACTGGGCGCGATGGGCTCGCGCCAGCACAACTTCTACAACGACGCCTACAAGCGCGCCGGATTCCGAGAGGCCGCCCTCGAAGTGCAGGCGCTCTGGCTCGAAGGCAAGCGCGAGGAGGCCGCCGCCCGCGTCCCCGATGAGATGGTGCTCGGCTCCAACCTGCTCGGCACGGAGGCCATGGTCCGCGACCGTCTGCGCGCCCACCGCAAGGCCGGCGTCAACACCATCCAGGTCCAACCGGAAGGGCGCAGCCTGGCTGAGCGCATTGAGACCCTCGGGCGGCTCATGGCCCTTGTCCGGGAGGTCAACGCCGAATAGGGGCCCCGGCCCCGGAGGGCCCGGTTTCTTATTCGCCGGCCCTGATACACTCGGCCTCGTGGCCGAGATCCGCATCCCTTTCGCAAAGCCCTCTATCGACGAGGACGACATTGCGGCGGTGACCGAGACCCTCCGCAGCGGCTGGCTCACAAGCGGCCCCAACGTGCGGGCACTTGAGGCCGAGCTCGGCGCCTACTGCGGGGCGAAGTACGTCAACGCAGTCAATTCGGCCACGGCCGCCATGCACCTCGCCCTGGCCGCCTGGGACATCGGCCCCGGCGATGAGGTGGTCACCACCCCGTACACCTTCTCCGCAACGGCCTCGGTCATCGTCCACGTTGGCGCTACCCCGGTCCTTGCCGACATTCGCGAGGGCGATGGGAACATCGACCCCGCGGCAGTGGAGCGGGCTATCACCCCGCGGACGCGGGCAATCATACCCGTGCATTACGCAGGCGAACCCTGTGACATGGACGCGATCATGGGGATCGCCCGGCGTCATGGGCTGAAGGTGCTGGAAGACGCCGCCCACGCGGTGGGCGCATCCTATCGTGGCCGCCCCGTCGGCTCGATCGGCGACGCGACGGCCTTCAGCTTCTACGCGAACAAGAACATGACCACAGCCGAAGGCGGCGCCCTCGCCACGGACGATGAGGCCCTGAGCGACCGGGTCCGCGTGCTCACCCTTCACGGCATGACAAAGGACGCCTGGAAGCGCTACGACGCCGGGGGCTCCTGGCGCTACGACATCGTCGACTTCGGCTTCAAGGACAACCTGCCAGACCTGGGCGCCGCGCTTGGCCGCGCCCAGCTTCGCAAGCTCGACCGGCTGATAGAGGAGCGCTCCCGCGTGGCCCGGCGCTACATCGCGAACCTTGGCGGCGAGGAGCACCTGGTCCTGCCCTCGTTCAGCGAGGAGAGCCGCCAGGCCTGGCACCTCTTCGTCGTCCGTGTCAGGAACGAGCAAGCACCGGCACCGCGCGACGAGGTCATCCGCCAGCTGGCGGCGCGCGGCATCGGGACTTCAGTCCACTTCATCCCCCTGCACTTCTTCACCGCCTACCAGCGGATGGGCCGGTGGCAGAAGGGCGACTTCCCGGTCGCCGAGCGCTTCTTCGAAGGCGCCATCAGCCTGCCGATGTACCCGGACCTGGCGAGCGAGCAGGTCGATGAGGTGTGCGCCGCCCTGCGGGAGATCCTGCACCCGTAGGGCGGCGCTTCTAGCGGCCGGCGAACTCCGGCTCGCGCTTCTGCACGAAGGCCAGGGCAGCGTTGCGGTGGTCCTCGGTGAGGCCGCTCGCGATCATGTTCTCCGCTTCCCGCGTGAGGGCGTCCGAGAAGGTGTTCGTCGCACCGAAGGCGATGTTGTCCTTGATACGCCCGTAAGCAAGCGTCGGGCCAGCGGCGAACTTCCTTGCCAGCGTCATCGCCGATTCGAGCAGCTGCTCCTGCGGCACCACCCGGTTGACCAGGCCGAGCGCCAGCGCCTCTTCCGCGCCCATGATGTCCGAGAGGAAGTAGAGCTCCTTCGCCTTCGACGGCCCGACGAGGCGCTGCAAGAGCCAGGTCCCGCCGAAGTCGCCGCTAAAGCCGACCTTCGAGAAGGCTGTTGTGAAGCGCGCCTGGTCGCCGGCGATGCGGATGTCGGCGGCGAGGGCAACGCTCAGCCCGGCCCCCGCGGCGACGCCATTGACGGCGGCGATTGTGGGCTTGGGCATCTCGTAGAGGAGCCGCGAGATCTCCTCCTGCTGGCGGAGGGTATCGACCCGTCCGAGCAGGCCGCCAGCAGGGTTGGCGGCG
>JAANMY010000751.1_pt1 | contig 42201 bp, 45 predicted proteins | sample 7279691 | NCBI WGS metagenome assembly JAANMY01 (sample SAMN14094543, study PRJNA606508) | bioreactor metagenome | isolation source: A lab-scale SPAN reactor treating ammonium-rich wastewater day 388 | place: Ireland: Galway | collected 2018-02-07 | reverse complement strand
CGCGGTGTGCCGCGCGAGCCAGCGCACTTCGTCCGACCCCGGCGCGAACAGGCCGAGCGCATCGTCGCGACCCAGTGCGTCGTAGCCGTACACCAGCCGCGAGCCGTCCGGAAGTTCCTGCGATGCCAGGCGACCGCGAGAATCGTAGGCGAAGGCCTGCCGGTAGCGGGTCCCGCCGCGCTGGTGCGTCAGTTCGACGAGGCGCCCGAGCGCGTCGTGGCGCGCGATCGAGCGCTGCACCGGGTGGTCGATCGAGACGAGCCGCGCACCTTCGTAGCCGAAGCGGGTCACGATGCGCTCGTCGCCGGTCGCCTGCTCGCGACGGATGACGCGCCCGGCGAAGTCGTACCGACGCAGGTCGACGCGGCCGTCAGCGTGCTCGATGCGCACCAGTCGCCCGAGCGCGTCGTAGCTTTGCCGGCGCGAACCCGCATGTGGCGAGCGCGTCTCGACCAGCCGACCGAGGTCGTCGTACAGGAACCCGGTGCGCCGGCCCGCAGCATCGGCGATCGTCTGCCGACCGGGCACGGCGGTCGCGAGCGCCACGGGAAGCGCTGCACGGGTCGCGCCCGCGCGCTCGCTGCCCGCGCCGAAGTTCCGACGCCACCCGTGGCTGGATTCGATCTCGACGCCGTCGCCGCGCAGCCGCACGGTCCAGCGCTCGCCCCCCGTCCATTCGACGGCGCGCGGTCGTCCCGCGGCGTCGTACACGAAGCGCTGTCCGATGCCGCGCGCGCTGCTCGAGGCCAGCCGCCAGCCGGCGTCGAACGTGCGCGTGCGCTGGCTGCCATCGGGCAGGCGCTCGACGATCGCGCGGCCGAGCGTGTCGCGCTCGATCGTGTGCGCAAGCACCGCCGCGTGCCCGATACGCACCAGCCGGCGCTGCGCATCGTGAACGAAGACCGTGCGTGTCACGCCGTCACGGCCGCCTTCGCGGGCGATCGACACCAGTTTGCCGACGGCCGGCCCGGCCTCCGCGTATTGCAGCCGCAGAGAAGCCGAGACCGGCTCGGGCGCCTCGTGTCCGGGCGCGAAGCCGGTCACGTCGATCGCGGCGACCTGGCCGCGGCGCGTGTAGCCGATCGCGAGTTGCAGCGTGCGGCCCGCGACGACACTCGGGCGCTCGATGCGTGCCGGCCCGGCCAGCGCGTCGGTGCCGGCATAGTGCAGCCGCTCCACCCAGGCCGGCACCCCCTTGCCCGCGGGCGCATTGCCTGCGCCTGCCTGGCCGGCCGCCTTGCTTGCGCCGATGCGCCGCTCGACCACGCGGCCCAGCGCATCGTGGCGCAGCGTCATCGATGCGATCGACACCGTGCGCCCTTCGCGATCGAACGTGGCGCGCAAGCCCATCGGCGGGCACTGTTCGCAACCGTCGCCTTCGGTGGCGAGCAGCGCAGGGCCGCTGTCGCGCCGCTCGACCCAGCGAAACCGGCTGACGCGCTTGCCCACGCTGACCGTGGTGGCGCCCGGCGCGCCCGCGCGCAGCGGCAGCCGGTACGCGAAGCGCAGCGCCTGCGCCTCGGGCCGCCCGATGCCCTGCGACAGCACCACGCGGCGCGCGTCGTCGTACGCGTAGCGACTGCGACGGCCATCGGTGTCGGTGATGCCGGTGAGCAGGTGAAACGCGCGCGGATCTTCGTAGTGATACTGCTGCGTGCGGCCGTCGGGATAACGCACCTCGGCCAGTTGCCCGTGCTCGTCGTAGCCGTACTCGATGCGCTGTCCGTCGGGCAGCCGCAGCGCGACCAGTTGTGTGCCGGAATGCTCGAAGCCGAGCACGCGCCCCGCGTCGTCGCTCGCCTCGACCAGGCGGCCGGCGTCGTCGCGACGCAGGCGGATGGTGTCGAGATCGGCGGCGACGATCGACGCGAGCCGACCCTGGGTATCGAAAATCACCCGTCGCCCACCCGGCCAGCGCCAGACGAAGGCGGCTGCGGCGTCGGTGGGGTTGTCGTCGACCAGCCCGTCGGCGATGCGCCCGGTGGCCCAGGCACCCTCCGCGGCGCGCGTGAAGATCAGCCGCCGGCCGTCGGCCTGGATGAGTTGGAGCTCGGGCCGCCCGTTGCGCACGACGCGTGCGAGACGCGTGTCGAAGCTGTGACTCCAGCCACGTCCGAGCGACAGCGCGAAATCGCTGCGGCTGTTGTAGTGGCGCGCCAGGCGCAGCACCAGCGAATCGTGCTGCGCGAGGCCGAAGGCGGCAGCCAGACCGTCGGGCGACAGCGCGCTCGACTCCGGATGCGGCAGTTCGACGTCGATCTGGCGGTGATACTTGTTGCCGCTGGCGACGTCGACCGGATTGCCGGCGGCCCGATCGAAGCCCGACGCAGGCAGGCTGGCGGGCTCGCCGCCGGTCGCACCCTGTGAAAACGCGCTGGTGGACGGCGCCGGCGCACCGCAGGCCGAAGACGCCGGTGCGGCCGGCTCGCCGGCCAGCAGCGAAACGAAGGCGTCCACGCCGGTGCCGCCGACGCCGGGACCGATCGCACCGCCCGGCGGCAGCCCGGCCCCCGACGTGCTCGCGGGTGCGCCGCCGGCCGGCGAACACGTCGCGACCGCCGCGGCGCACAGCGCCGGCACCAGCGCTGCGGCGCAGGTGGCCGCCGCGACGGCGACGCGCCGGAACAACGCGCCCGCGCGGCGGATCGCGACGGGGCGGATCGGAATGCTGCGGATCGGAGGAGTCGCCATGTCGCCCACGCTAGCGATCACGCATCGCTGCCACAATTCCACCGATGTCCTAGTCCGCCCGGCGCGCGCGCTATGCTTGGCGCATGTCCTCCGAGCGCATGTCGGTTCGCTACCGCATCCGGTGCCCCGCCGGGGCGGTCGCGGCGCGCGCGCAGGCGCTCGCGATCGAGCAGTCGATCGAGATGCCGCCAGAGGCGGTGCGCGACGCGCGCGTGCGCAACGAGGTCACCGGCACGGTGCAATCGATCGAGCCGGCCGGCGATGCGCCCGGCAGCTTCGACGTGGCGCTCGCGCTCGCCGCTGAAACGACCGGCAACGAACCCGGCCAGCTGATGAACGTGCTGTTCGGCAACTGCTCGCTGCAGCCCGACGTCGAACTGGTCGACCTGCAACTGCCTGCGGAGCTGCTCGCCGCGCTGCCGGGTCCGCGCTTCGGTATCGACGGCTGGCGCGCCGCGGTGGGCGCGCAGGACGCGCGCCGGCCGCTCAGTTGCACTGCGCTCAAGCCACAAGGGCTCGCACCGGATGCGCTCGCCGCGCTCGCCTACGCGTTCGCGCGTGCAGGCATCGACGTGATCAAGGACGACCACGGCATCGCCGATCAGGCCACCGCGCCGTTCGCGCAGCGCGTGCCGCGGGTACAGGCCGCGATCGAGCGCGCCAACCGCGAGAAGGCGGCAGCCGGCGACGCGCTCGCCGGCCATCGTTCGGTCTATGCACCCAGCCTGTCGGGCGGCCCGCGGCGGCTGGCAGCGCAGCTTGCGCTGCTGCGCGACGAAGGCGTCGCGGCCGCGCTCGCATGTCCGATGATCCTCGGCGTGCCGGGCTTCGTCGAACAGGTGCGCGCCGGGGCCGGCGTGCCGCTGCTCGCCCATCCGGCGCTGGCGGGACAGGCGCGCATTGCCGCGCCGCTGCTGCTCGGACGGCTGTTCCGCCTCTTTGGCGCCGACGCGACGATCTTTCCCAACTGGGGCGGGCGCTTCGCGTACCGGCGCGATGACTGTCTGGCGATCGCCGCCTGCGCCCGCGCGCCGCTGGGCCCGCATGCGCCGGCACTGCCGGTACCCGCCGGCGGGATGAGCGTGGAGCGGGTCGGCGAGATGCTCGGCGACTACGGACCCGATACGATGCTGCTCATCGGCGGCAACCTGCTCGCCGCCGGCGACGCGATGCCGGCGCGTGCGGCCGAGTTCGCCGCACGCGTAGCCCACGCGTTCGAAGCCTGCCGACATTGACGATGGCCGATTCCCCGCTCCGCAAGGCGCAGCCAGGCTTCCGCTGGGAGCGTGTCGAGACGACGCGCTACAAGGAGGCGGGCAGCGCGCCGTTTCGCGACGTCACGCGACAGGTGCTGTTCCACGAAGACGACCTGCACTGCGAGTGGCGCTACTTCGAGGTCGCCCCGGAAGGCTACTCCACGCTCGAACGCCACCGGCATGCGCACGCGGTGATGATCCTGCGCGGGCGCGGCCACTGCCTGGTCGGCGACCAGGTCCACGCGATCGCCGCGCACGACCTGGTCCGCGTGCCGCCACTCGCCTGGCACCAGTTCCGCGCCGACGCGGATTCCCCGCTCGGTTTCCTGTGCCTGGTCGACAAGGACCGCGACCGGCCACAACTGCCCGATGCGCAGGCGCTCGCCGCGCTGCGCCGCACGCCGCAGGTCGCCGCGTTCATTCGCACCGGAGGCGAAGACGACGATGGCTGATCGCTTCGCCGATGTCGCCGCCGAACCGCTGGCCCCGCACGCGGGCGCCCCGCTGGTGCAGCGTGCCGGCGACCTGCTGCGACTCACGCTGAATCGCCCGGCCGAGCACAACCGCCTCGATCCGGCCGACGTCGATGCGCTGCTCGCGCTGTTCGAGCGGCTGGCCGCCGAGGGCCGCACGCGGGCGATGGTGATCACCGGCGCAGGCGACAAGACCTTCAGCTCGGGCTACACGCTGCAGGCGATCATCGACGAGCTCGACGCGCGCTTCGAGCGCATGCTCGACGTGCTCGAGACGCTGCCGTTCCCGACGATCGCCGCGCTCAACGGCAGCGTCTACGGCGGCGCCACCGACCTCGCGCTGTGCTGCGACTTCCGCATCGGCTCGCCCGGCCTGAAGATGTTCATGCCGGCCGCGAAGTTCGGCCTGCACTACTACCCCGGGGGCCTGCGCCGCTATCTCGCGCGACTCGGGCTTCCCGCGGCGAGCAAGCTGATGCTGACCGCGATGACGATCGAGTCCGACGAGATGCTGCGCATCGGCTTTCTCACCGACCTGGTGCCGCGCGATGCGCTGTGCACGAGGGTCGACGCGTATCTCGACCACATCTCGCGCACCGCGCCCGGCGTCGTCGCGCAGATGAAGCGCCACCTGAACGCGATGGCGCGGGCCGGCCTGGACAGCGACACAGGGCGGGCGACGATGGCGTCGATGACCGACGCGTACCGCCAGAGCCTGGCATCGGAGGAGTTGCGCCAGCGTGTGGTGCGACTGCTCGACGAAAAGCAGGGCTCGAAATGAGGCGCCGCGACACGCGCACGCCGTGTACCGATGCGGTCGACCCCGATCCGCGTCGCCGGCACGCGCTGCGCGCGCTGGCGTGCATGCCGGCACTGGCAGCGGCCGGGCGGGCATCACGCGCGAGCGCGGCGACGCCGCCGCGCATCGAGGTCGTCGAGATCACGCGCGGCCTCGAGCACCCGTGGTCGCTCGCGTTCCTGCCCGGCGGGCGGATGCTGGTCACCGAACGGCCCGGCCGGTTGCGCATCGTGGGCTCCGACGGTCGGTTGTCTGCGCCCCTGGCGGGCGTTCCGCAGGTGCAGCCTGGCGGCCAGGGTGGGCTGCTCGACATCGCGCCCAGCCCCGACTTCGCGCGTGATCGCACGATCTTCGTCTCGTTCAGCGAGCCGGGCGCAGACGGCGCGCGCACCGCGGTCGCGCGCGCCGAACTCGTCGATGGCGCAACACCGCTGCTGCGCGATGCGCGCGTGATCTTCGGCCAGCGAGACCGCATCGGCGGTAGCAACCACTTCGGCTCGCGCCTCGTGTTCGCGCGCGACGGCACGCTGTTCGTCACGCTGGGCGATCGCTTCTCGCAGCGCGACCGCGCCCAGGCGCTGGACAACCACTACGGCAAGATCGTGCGCATCCGCGCCGACGGCAGCGTACCGCCGGACAACCCGTTCGCCAAGCGCGCCGGCGCACTGCCCGAGATCCATTCGTACGGCCACCGCAACGTCCAGGGGGCAGCCCTGCATCCGGTGACCGGACAACTGTGGACACACGAGCACGGCCCGCAGGGCGGCGACGAGGTGAATATCGAACAGGCCGGCGCCAATTACGGCTGGCCGGTGATCACTTTCGGACGCGAGTACGGCACCGGTTTCAGGATCGGCGAAGGCACCGGGCGCGCCGACGTGACGCCACCGCTGTGGCAGTGGACCCCGTCGATCGCGCCCTCGGGCATGGCGTTCTGCACCGGCGACCGCTATCCGGGGTGGCGCGGCAGCCTGTTCGTCGGTAGTTTGAAGTTCCGGCTGCTGTCGCGGCTCGAACTGGACGGCAGCCGGGTGGTACGCGAGGAGCGGCTGCTCACCAACCTCGGCGAGCGGGTGCGCGACGTGCGCCAGGGGCCGGACGGCCTGCTGTATCTTCTGACCGATGAGTCCGACGGGCGGCTGCTGCGGCTTTTGCCTGGCGGCTGAGCGACCGGACCTGTTCCACGCTCCCTTCTGCACATGACCGAATCCAACCTCGAAGATCCGATCAGGCACCAGTCCGATGGCCGTCGCGGCGCGTTCTTCATCGAACGCGACGGCCGCCGCATCGCCGAACTCACCTACTCGCTCGGCGACGGCGTCGCGATCGTGGACCATACCTGGGTCGATCCCGGCCTGCGCGGCGGCAACTTCGCGCGCCGGCTGGTCGACGCGGCCGTGCAGTGGGCGCGCGCCGGGAAGACCCGGCTGGTGCCGACCTGTTCGTACGTTCGGGTGGTGCTTGCGCGCACGCCCGAATATGCGGACGTGCGCTGAAGCCCTGAACCTCGTGGGCCGGCGACGTCGCCAGTCACCCGATTCACCCCCGCCGGAACCGGTAGATCGCCTGCGTCGAGCGCAGCGACGGCAGCCAGCCGACCGGCGCGCCGTCGCACAGGAACGCGCGGCCGGTGATCACCAGCCCGAGTCGGCGCAGGAAGTCCTCGAAGTCGCGCACGGTCGACATGTGCAGGTTCGGCGTGTCGAACCACTCGTAGGGCAGCTCGCGCGACACCGGCATGCGCCCGCGCAGCAGCGACCATGCGTGGGTCCAGTGGCCGAAGTTCGGCAGCGACACGACCCCCTCGCGACCGACCTCGCTCATCTCGCGCAGCACGCGCTCGGTCTGGTGCGTCATCTGGATCGCCATCGACAGCACGACCACGTCGAACGACGGCGCGTGGAACATGCCCAGCCCCGCCTCGATGTCCTGCTGGATCACGTCGACGCCCTTGCGCATGCACGCGAGCAACTGCTCGTCGTTGATCTCGACGCCGTAGCCCCGGCAACCCTTGGCCGATTGCAGGTGCGCCAGCAGCGCACCGTCGCCGCAGCCGAGGTCGAGCACGTGCGAGCCCGGTGCGATCCAGTGGGCGATCAGCGCGAGGTCGGGACGCAGGCCGTTGCCCCGGCCGCCGGGCGGGTGCGGTAGCGGCAGCAGGCGCTTCGTCATCGCGCGCCCTCCGGCGTGCCCTGCGCGAGGCCAGCCGCCTGCGGACCCGTGCCGGCGCGCACGCGCGCATCCACGCGCTCGAACCAGTTGCGCATCACCGCCATGTACTGCGGGTCGTCGAGCAGGAACGCATCGTGGCCGTGCGGCGCGTCGACCTCGGCATAGGTGACGCGCCGCCCGTTGGCGAGCAGCGCCTCGACGATCTCGCGGCTGCGCTCGGGCGCGAAGCGCCAGTCGGTGGTGAACGACACCAGCAGGAAGTCGGCCTGCGCCGGCGCCAGCGCGCGCGCCAGGTCGCCGCCGTGCGCGAGTGCCGGGTCGAAGTAGTCGAGCGCGCGCGTGATCAGCAGGTAGGTGTTCGCGTCGAAGTAGCCCGAGAACTTCTCGCCCTGGTAGCGCAGGTACGACTCGATCTCGAACTCGACGTCGAAAGTGAAGCGGTAGTCGTTGCGCAGCACGGTGTCGGTCACGTGGCGGCGCAGCGCACGGCCGAACTTCTCGCCCATCACGTCGTCCGACAGGTAGGTGATGTGACCGATCATCCGCGCCACCTGCAGCCCGCGCGCCGGGACCACGCCGTGGTCGTAGAAGCGCCCGCCGTGAAAGTCGGGGTCGGTGATGATCGCGCGGCGCGCCACCTCGTTGAACGCGATGTTCTGCGCCGACAGCTTCGGCGCGGTGGCCACCGCCACGCAGTGCGCGACGCGCTGCGGGTACAGCGTGGTCCACGCCAGCGCCTGCATGCCGCCCAGGCTGCCGCCCATCACCGCGGCGAAACGCTCGATGCCCAGCGCGTCGGCGAGGCGCGCCTGTGCGTGCACCCAGTCCTCCACGGTGACCACCGGGAAGTCGGGACCGTAGGGCTTGCCGGTGGCCGGATCGATGCTCATCGGGCCGGTCGACCCGAAGCAGCTGCCGAGGTTGTTCACGCCGACGACGAAGAAGCGGTCGGTGTCGACCGGCTTGCCCGGTCCGACCATGTTGTCCCACCAGCCGATGTCGCCGGGACGGCCGGCGCAGGCGCCGGCCACGTGGTGCCCGGCGTTCAGCGCGTGGCAGACGAGCACCGCGTTCGAGCGCCCGGCATTCAGCGCGCCATAGGTTTCGTAGACCAGCTCGTAGCCGGCGATCGACGCGCCGCTGCGCAGCGCAAGCGGCTGCTCGAAGCGCATCCGCTGCGCGGTGACGATGCCCACCGAGCCGGATCCGGTCGCCGGCGGGGTCGAAGGCTGGAAGGACGGGTCCAACGTCGATCAGCGTCGCCAGGCGCCGGCCAGCAGCTCGTACGAGCGCAGCCGCGCCGCGTGGTCGTGGATCGCGCTGGCCGCCATCAGCTCGTCGGCGCCGGTGGTCTCGACGAAACGCTCCAGCTCGCGTCGCACCGTCCCGGGCGAACCCACGAACGAGCACGCGAGCATCCGCGACACCTGCGCCTTCTCGGCCGGCGTCCAGTACGACTCGATGTCGTCGATCGGCGGCGACAGCTGGCCGCGCGCATTGCGCATCATGTCGGTGAAGCGCTGCTGGATGGTGGTGAACAGGCGCCGCGCCGCCTCGTCGGTGTCGGCGACAACCACGTTGATGCCCACCATCGCGTGAGGCCGGTCGAGCTGCGCCGACGGGCGGAACCGCTCGCGATAGGTCGCGAGCGCCTGCATCAGCGCATCGGGCGCGAAGTGCGACGCGAACGCGTACGGCAGGCCGAGGTGCGCCGCCAGCTGCGCGCCGTAGAGGCTCGAGCCGAGGATCCACAACGGTACGTTCAGCCCGGCGCCCGGCACCGCGCGCCAGGCCTGCCCCGGCTGCACCGGCCCGAACAGCGCCTGCAGCTCGAGCACGTCGTCGGGGAAGGCCTCGGCCGCGTGCGGATCGCGGCGCAGCGCGCGCAGCGTGACCATGTCGGTGCCCGGCGCGCGCCCCAGTCCGAGGTCGATGCGCCCCGGATACAGCGACTCGAGCGTGCCGAACTGCTCGGCGATCACCAGCGGCGAGTGGTTCGGCAGCATCACGCCGCCCGCGCCGACGCGGATCGTGCGCGTGCCGCCCGCGACGTAGCCGATCACCACCGAGGTCGCTGCGCTGGCGATGCCGGTCATGTTGTGGTGCTCGGCGAGCCAGTAGCGGCGATAACCCCAGCCCTCGCAATGCCGCGCGAGGTCGAGCGTGTTGCGCAGCGCGTCGGCCGCGGTGTCACCCTTGCGGATCGGAGCCAGGTCGAGGACGGAGAGCGGGATCACGGACCGCAGTGTAGCGGCCGCCGCGCCCGGCGCACCGATCACCGCGACGCGCGTGCGAGCACGAAGGTGAGAGCCAGCGTCGGCAGCGCCGATCCGAGCTGGGTCGAGAACTGCGGCAGCAGGTGGAAGACGGCCACGCCAAGCACCCAGATCGCGACTGCGCTGCCATCGACGCGCCGGGCGCCCACCAGCGACGGCACGTCGGTGCGACCGCCAAGCCTCCCGAGGATCACCCCGTACAGCGGCACGAACACCGAACTGAGCATCAGCAGGAACGGCTCGAGACTGTGCATCGGCAGCACCAGCGCCAGCGCCGTGCACAGCACCGCGAGCTGCACGCCCCAGCGGCGCGTGCTCCAGCCGGGCGCGAGACTGTGGCCGGCCACCGAGCCCGAGTACAGGTCGCCGTAGGCGTTGTCGACTTCGTCGATCAGGATCAGGCCGAGCGCCACGAGCCCGCCCTGCGCGAGCAGCAGCGCCGACACCAGGTCGGGCGACGGCGTGGTGAGCGCGACCAGTACCCCGAGCGCATAGCACCAGACGTTGGCCACCGCGTAACCGAGCCAGGTGCCGCGCAGCGCGCTGCGCCCGTCGTGGCCGTGCCGCGAGAAGTCGGCCACCAGCGGCAGCCACGAAATCGGCATCGCGATCACCAGGTCGAGCGCCCCGAGCGTGCTCATGCCGCCGTCGCCCGCGCGGTTCCAGATCGTCGACCAGCCCATCGCCTGCACCTTGCCCAGGAACTGCCACGACAGCCAGGCAAGCGACAGGATCACCAGCGGCAGCCCGAAGCGGCCGATGAACTTGCGCACCAGCCCGACCATCGAGCCGGCGAGCAGGCCCACCAGCAGCGCGCCGAACGCCAGCGTCACCAGCACGACGGGCAACGGCAAAGCCGCCGCGACGTCGGCCACAGGCGCGGCGACGTTGGCCGCAGGCGCCCCGGCGGCCGCGCCCGCTGCGCCAACGGCCGACGCCGCGTCCGGCACCAGCAGACCCGCCTGCCGCGCGATCGCGAGCACGCCGTCGCGCATCACCACCAGCTCGAAGGTCGTCCAGCCGATCAGCTGGACGATGTTCAGCACCACCGGCAGCCGCGCGAAGCTGCTGCCGTAGGCGGCGTGCATCAGCCCTGCGCTGGACAGGCCGCTGTCGCAGCCGATCTTCGCGGTCCAGCCGAGCAGCCCGGCGCCGATCACCGATCCGCCGACGATCGCCGCGAGCGCCGCCTGCGTGCCGAGCGCCGGCACCAGGTAAGCCCCCACCTGCATCACCAGCAAGCCCACGCCGAGGCTGAGCCACAGTGCGGCATGGTCGCGCCAGCCGAACAGGCGGTCGGCGGCCGAAAGCGGAATGAGGGCGGTGTTGCGGGCGATCGTCGTCATGGTTGCTTCCCTGCGCGGGCATTACCCCGATCAGGTTCGAAGGGTTTGGTCTCAGCCGCGATGCAGACGGTGTCTGCGAAGCGGCACCCCCAGCGAGTGCGCGGGCGCCCCGGGAGGCGCCTCGACGTGGAAGCAAGTGTAACGGATCGCCCATGCGGCGGCGGAGAACCCCGCCACGCCGGCGCCTTCGATCAGGGCACGCGGGCGTCGAGATCCGGCCGCATCAGCAGGCTTTCCTGCGCCGTCGGCTCGTTGCGCACCCCGACGAAGACGGCCGGCGTGGTCACGCTGCGGTTCACCGCGACATGCGGCACGTCGGCGGGGATGAACAGGTAGTCGCCCACGCGGGCCACCTCGCGATGCTCGAGGCGCTCTCCGCTCCACAGTTCGACCTCCTCGCCGCTGAGCAGGTAGAACGCCGACTCGTGGCGCTCGTGCACGTGCGCCTTCGTTCGTTGTCCCGGCGGCAAGGTCACGATGCCGAGGAACACCGCTTTCGAATCGACGGTTTCGGCGCTGATGCCCGGGGCGTAGACGCTGCCCTGCACGCTACGGTACGGTTCGCCGCCGCGCACGACCCGTGCGGTTCCGGATTCGATCGTCGCTTTCATCGGACGCCTCCTGTTCGCTGTCGGACGGCGCGGCCCGGAGGAGCCGGCAGCCGTGCGTGAGAGCATCGCGCCGCGCCGCGCCGCAGTCTCGAAGGAGCGCCGAAATCTTCCTGAATGGCGCGAAGTCGCAGCTAGAATTTCCGGATGACCGAGCGGCGATTCCTGTTCGGGCCGTACACGCTCGATCCGGAGCGGGGAGCGCTGCTGCGCGACGGCGCTGCGCTGGCGATCGGTCACCGCGGGATGGCGCTCCTGCGGGCACTCGTCGAGGCCGACGGTCAGGTCGTCACCAAGGCCGAGTTGATGGATGCCGCGTGGCCGAACTCGGTCGTCGAGGAGAGCAACCTGTCGGTGCAGGTTGCCGCGCTGCGCAAGCTACTCGACCCGACCGCCGACGGCGTCGACTGGATCGCGACGGTGGCCCGGATCGGCTACCGCTTCGCCGCGCCGGTGACCGTGACCGCGGGCGCACCCGACCGGAACGTCGAAACCGCAGTCCCCGATCCGATCCGCAGGCCGTCCATCGCCGTGCTGCCGTTCGTGAACCTCGGCGGCAGTCCGGAACACGACTACTTCGCCGACGGTGTCGCCGAAGACATCATGACCGCGCTGTCGCGATTCCGCTGGTTCGCCGTCGTCTCGCGCAATTCGAGTTTCGCGTTCAGGGGCCGATCCGTCGGGCTCACGGAGATCGGGCGCGCGCTCGGCGCGCGCTACCTGCTCGAAGGCAGCGTGCGCAGGTCCCCCGGAAGCGTCCGCATCAGCGCGCACCTCGTCGACGCCGCGAACGCGAGCCAGCTATGGGCAGAGAGGTACGACTTCGGAGGCAGCCTCGAGGTCGGCGAGATGCGTTCGATGCAGGATCGCATTGCCGAACAGGTGGCAGGCGCGATCGAGCCGGAGTTGCTCAGGAGCGAGTCGTCGCTGGCCGCGAAGCGGCTGCACCGCGGCAGCACGACCGGCTGGGACATGGTGCATCGCGGCGCCTGGCTGTTCCGCAAGGTCGGGTGCGAGACGCATCGGCAGGCGCGCGAGCTGTTCCGGCAAGCCTGCCGGGTCGACCCCGATCTGCCCGAAGCCCACCTGTGGCTCGCGCGGGTCGACGCGGGACTCGTTGCCTATGGCTGGAGCGACGACGAGGCCGCGGAGAAAGCGATCGAATCGAGCCCGAGCTTCGCGCTCGGCCACCTGGTCCTCGGCATGGCGCGCGTGCTTTCCGGCGATGCGGTGGCAGCGATCGCTCCCCTCGAGCACGGCCTGCGCCTGAATCCGCACGATCCGCAGAACTTCGTCTGGAACAACCTCCTCGCGTGGGCGCACTTCTTCGCGGGTATGCCCGCAAAGGCGCTCGTCTGCGCGACGAGGGCGATGAAGATCCGGCCCGGCTGGCGACCGGCGCTCGAGACCGCTGCCTGCTGCCATGTGAAGCTGGGCCAGCGGGATGCGGCGCGCACCGCAGTCGCGCAGGCGCGAGAACTCGGCGCGCTGATCGGCGATGTCCTCGCACCAATGCGCCGCCACAACCCTGCCTGGGCTGCCGTGATGGAAGCGGCGCTGCGCGAAGCGGGCAAGTAGCCGGCCGCTGCAACGCGCGGCTCGGCTGACGCAACACCCTGGCCGGATGCGCACTTGCGCACGCGCCACCCCGTCTCGACGACCCGTCACCCGTACAGCCACCGGCAGATCGCCACCGCCGCGACCACCGCGACCACGTCGGCGATCAGCGCCGCGGCCAGCGCATGACGCACCCGGCGCACCTGCACCGCACCGAAGTACACCGCCAGCACGTAGAAGGTCGTCTCGCTCGATCCCTGCAACGTGCTCACCAGGTAGCCGGTGTAGCTGTCCGGGCCGATCGCCGGATCGTTGATGATCGAAGCCATCACGCCGTAGGCACCCGAGCCCGACAGCGAACGCAGCAGCGCCATCGGCAGCGCCTCGGGCGGCAACCCGAACTCCGCGGTGTATCCACCGATCGCGCCCACCGTCGCGTCGAGCGCGCCGCTCGCGCGCAACATGCCCACCGCCACCAGGATCGCCACCAGGTACGGAATGATGCGTACCGCCACCCGGAAGCCTCCCTTCGCGCCTTCGACGAACGCCTCGTAGATGCGCACGCCGCGCAGCGCGCCGAAGGCGAGGAAGACGACCATCAGGCCCGGAACGATCCACGGCGAGATCGTCCGGCCCCAGGCGATCGTGACCGGGATCAGCGCAACCAGCGCACCGATCGCGAGCATGGACACCCACAGCGGATACCCGCCCGGGTCGGCCGGCATGGGATCGCCGGGTACGTTCTCGCGCACCCACGGACGGTCGATGACTGCATCGCCGGCCTGCGGCGTGCCCGCCGGGAAGAAGCGCGCGAGCCACAGCGCCGCGACCACCGCTGCGATCGTGCCGCAGATCGACGCGAACAGCGTCGTCGGCAGGATGCCGGCCGGGTCCGTCGAGCCTGCCGCCGCGCGCAGCGCGATCACCGCCGTGGGCAGCAGCGTGACGCTCGAGGTGTTGATCGCGAGGAACAGCGCCATCGGGTTCGTCGCCGTCCCCGGTCGCGGATTGAGCCGGTCGAGCTCCTGCATCGCGCGGATGCCGAACGGCGTCGCGGCATTGCCCAGCCCGAGCGCGTTGGCCGAAAGGTTCAGGACCATCGCCCCCATCGCCGGGTGGTCGGGCGGCACCTCGGGAAAGAGCCGTGTCATCAGCGGCCGGATCAGGCGCGCGATCACCGTCAGCAGTCCGCCCGCCTCGGCGACCTTCATCAGGCCGAGGAACATCGTCATCACGCCGACCAGCCCGATCGCCAGCTCCACGGCGCCACTGGCCGAAGCGATCATGCCGGCCGACAGCGCCTCCATCGGCGACTGCACGCCTTCGGTCGCGACGAACCCGACCTGGCGCCACGCGGCGGCGACGAAGGCGACGAGGACGATGCCGAGGAAGATCCAGTTCATCCGCGCGCATGATGCACGGGATCGGGCGCGCGCGCGATGAAGTCGACGCGGCGGATCATCGGCGGCGCGAGCGAGATCGGCAGGGCCGTGAACGCGTCGAGTAGTTCGAGGCGTGTACCCCGGCCCAGGCGCGCGCGGATGGCCTCGTCCTTGACGATCGCCTCGCGGATCGCGGCGTCGTCACCCGCTTCGAACGGAATCAGCTGCGCGACCGGCTTGCCATGGCGCGTGATGACGAAGCGCTCGCCGCGCGCCGCGCGCTCGAGCAGTCCGGGCAGGTGCGTCCTGGCGTCGTAAGCGCTGCCGTCACCGCTGCCGTCACCGCTGCCGCACCAACAGCACCGGCACCGGCGAGCGCCGCGCGACCTGCTCGGCGTCACTGCCCATCAGCACGCGATCGACGCCACGGCGGCCGTGCGTGCCGATGACGACCAGGTCCGCCGGCCAGGCCTTCGCCTGCCCGACGATGATCTCCGACACGCGCTCGCCCTGGCTGTCGACCAGCGCCGTCTCGACCTGCACCCGGTCGTCGCCGACGCTCTCGCGCGCCTTCGCGAGCAGGTCCTGCGCAGCCTTGCGCAGCGCCGGCTCGATCTCGCGCACGAACACGTCGGGCCGCTCGTAGCCGGTGATGTGCGTCAGCGGATCCATCACGTGCAGCAACCGCAGCTTCGCCGCACACAGCCGGGCAAGGCCGGCCGCTTCGGCCAGCGCACGCTGCGAGGTCGGACTGCCGTCGATGGGAACCAGGATGCGGTCGTACATGGGGTCTCTCCGGGTCGGACATCGGTCGGGAGTATGAACGCTCCGCCCACCCGATGGTGCGCATCGGTCTGCTGTATTATATCACTTGCTTTATACTGTTGAACTGCTACAATATATCAATGGCCAGCCCCGCCCCCCGCCGATTCACTTTCGACGAGCTCTGCTCGCTGACCGAGCTGCCGCGGCGCACTGTCCGCTACTACGTTCAGCTCGGCCTGGTCGATCGCCCCGTCGGGGAGACCCGGGCGGCCTATTACACGGACCGGCATCTCGACCAGTTGCTGCAGGTGCGCAAGTGGACGCAGGCCGGCGTTTCGCTCGACCGGATCCGCGAGCTGCTGCACGGCGCCCCGCCCGACATACCGCCGCGGCCGCGTGGCCCGGGCACCGTCGAAGTGTGGTCGCACCTGGTCGTCGCCGACGGCGTGGAGCTTGCGATCGAGCCGGGGCGCGCCGGGCTCACGCCCGAGCAGGTGCGCGCGCTGTTCGCCGGCGCCACCGAACTGGTCGAGCGGGTGCGCGGCCACGCGCACGAATCGCACAACAAGAGGAACAGGCAGGATGAACATGGCTGAACCGGCATTGATGCGCAGCGAAGACGGCACCACGGTGCCGCTGGTCGAAGTCGTCGGCACCGCGCGCGCCGACGTCACCGTGTACAGTCGCGCATCGCGTGGCGCGACGACGACTGGATCTCGCGCAACAGTTCATGCGTGACCGGCCCGAGGCCGAAGCGACGCTCGAGTTCCCGTCCGAGTTTCAGCAACAGGCTGGCCGCCATCTCGGCGTCGGCCAGCGCGCGGTGATGGCGCCCAGCGACGGGCAGGCCCGCGAACTCCACCAGCGTGCCCAGCTTGTGGTTCGGCGCTTCCGGGTAGATGCGCCGCGCGAGCAGCATCGTGCAGGCGAACGCCTGCACCCGCGCCCTTCCGATCCGGCCCAGTTCGGCGTCCCAGAACCGGCAGTCGAACGACGCGTTGTGCGCGACCAGCGGATGCGCGCCGACGAAGTCGGCGACTTCGCCCATCACCTTCGCCGCCGGCGGCGCCGCGCGCAACATCGCGTTGCTGATACCGGTCAGCTGTTCGATGAACGGTGGCACCCGGGCGCTGGCGTTCATCAGGCTCTGGTACCGCCCGACCACGCGCCCGTTGCGCACCAGCACCGCGGCGATCTCGGTCGCGCGTGCACCGGTCTCCGGTGACATGCCGGTGGTCTCGAAGTCGATGACGGCTACCGTTTCCATCGCCGGGCGTCCGGTGGGTGGCCGATGATAGCCGTTGGGCCCGCCGGTGCCGCCTCCGCCGGCGCTGCGCCTGCGCTTGTACCGCCGGCCCATTGACAGCGCCGGCGGCGGGAATAAAGTGAATCCGCTGCAGCACGCGTTGCGGCGCTGAAGGAGGAGACATGAGCTTCAGGATCGAAAGACACGGCGACGAACTGCTGGTCCGGATCGACGGCACCACCCGCGACGAACAGGACGTCATCGACCGGGTGTCGGCCTGCCGCGGCACGAGTTGGTGGTCGTGCCCCTCCGGCGAATGCTCGAAGATCGGCACCTGCGACACGCGCCGCGATGGGGACACGACCGTCATCGCACTCGTCCCCCGGCCGGGCGAGACGCTGTCGGCGACCGGCGTCGAGGAATGCCTGCGTTACGTGCTGGCGGAGACGGCGGGCGTTGACAACGACGCGAGCGCCCGGAAGCGGTAGCGCCAGATCAACCTCCCGGAATCGTCAGCACCACCCCGACCCGACTGGCAGCGTTGCAGATGTGCGCGCGCATGGCCTTGCGCGCCGCTCTCGGGTCTCCCGCGGCCAGCGCCTCGACGATCCGCAGGTGCTCGTCGATCGGCTCGCGCACGCGCACCGGGTCCGCGAAGGCCAGTTGGCGGCTGCTCTCGACGACATCGACGATGCCCTCCGCGATGTCGCGCAGCATCGGGCTGCCGGCGATTTCGACGATGTGGACGTGAAAAACCCGGTCGGCCTCCGACATCGCCACCAGGTTGCCGGCATCGGCCGCGACGCGCATTCGCTCGATCGTGGCGCGAAGCCGCGCGATCCCGTGCCGAGTGACCGCGCCGGCGGCCATCGCGGCAGCCAGCTCTTCGAGTTCGTTGCGCACCAGATAGACGTCGCGCAGCGCGTAGCGCCCGTGGAAGCGCCAGCGCCCGTCCGGCCTGGCGGGGCGCCGTTCGTCGTGACCGACGATGAACACCCCTCGCCCCGGCTCGCTGCGCAGCAGCCCCAGGCTTTCGAGCATCGCGATCGCTTCGCGCAGCGAGGCACGGCTCACCCCGAGCTGGCCGGCCAGTTCGCGCTGACCCGGGAGCTTGCCCGCGTGGCGCCAGTCCTTGCCGCGCATCCGGGCCTGAAGCTGCCTGGCGACCTGCGCGACGGTGTTCATCCGGGGGTCCTCGATTCGGGGGGTTGCACCGATTGACAGGCCGCTGCCATGTCGGCACGATGGCGCGCTTACTGGTCTGACCGGTTGGACCATTTCGACAGCGAGCACTATACCCCGCGAAAGCGGCGCCGAATCCGCCGATCCCACGACACCGCTCTCGCGCCTCACTCGCCCACCCCATGGACGACCTCCTCGAGCGTTTCGAGTCCGCCGTCGACGGCATCGCCCGACTCGGCAGGTTCCCGCACACTGACCGGCACCGCGCCTGGCTCGACCGTCTTCGCCTCAACCTGCCCGAACTGAACGCGTTCGAGGGACTGCAACCGGAGCCCGAACTCGGCTATCTCTCCCCTTCGCCGGCCGGTATCGCGGCTGGCGGCACGCCGGTCGCGGGCGACGCAGTCGGCATCGCCGCCGTCGCGCGCGACTGCCGCACCGCGCCCGGGCGCACCGCGGCGCCCGCACAGGCAGCGCTGGCCGAAGCCCTGCGCCGGAATGACCTGAACGCGTTCATCACGCTCGCCGACCCCGCGACGCTCGACACCGCAGCCGCGACCGCCGCACAGCACCTGCGCGCGGGCGCGTCGCTGCCGCTGATGGGGGTGCCGATCGCAGTGAAAGACCTGATGCTGGTCGCCGGCTTCCCGCAGACGAACGGCAGTGGCGGCCCGAGACCGGCACCGGCCGCGCATGATGCGCTGGCCGTGGCACGCCTGCGCGAGGCCGGCGCGCTGGTCGTCGGCACCACCAATCTGCACGAGCTCGCCTACGGCATCACGAGCGAGAACCCTCATCACGGCTGGGTCGCCAATCCGCGACGGGCCGGCTACACCCCAGGAGGCTCCAGTGGCGGATCGGCCGCTGCGGTCGCCGCCGGCATCGTCCCCATCGCCATCGGCACCGACACGGCCGGATCGATCCGGCTGCCCGCATCGTGCTGCGGCGTGGTCGGCTTCAAACCGAGCTTCGACGCGGTGCCGCGCGACGGTGCACAAACGCTCGGGGCGAGCCTCGACCACATCGGCCCGATCGCGGCCAGCGTGGCCGACGCGGCGCTGATGTACTCGGTGATGGCCGGCCAGCCGGCACGCACCACCCGTCGCGCGCCGCTCGCCGGACTGCGCGTCGGCGTGCCGAACAACTACTTCTTCGACCCGCTGGCCGATGACGTGGCGCGCGCGGTGCACGCGGCGCTCGCGCGCATGCGCGACGACGGCGCAACACTGGTGCCGATCGACCTGCGCGGCGTCGAGCACAGCGCCGCGCTGCAGTTCGTCACGCTTTGCAGCGAAGCCACCGAACTGCACTGGCAGCGCCTGGTCGAACGTCCCGGGACACTCGGCGCCGACGTGCGCGTGCGTCTCGAGATCGGCCAGTTCTTTCCCGCTACCTGGTACGTGCGCGCGCAGCGCGGGCGTGCAGCACTCGCCGCGATGTTCGCCGTCGCGATGCGCGAACTCGACGTGCTGGTCACCCCGACACTGCGCATCGAGCCGCCTCGGTCCGGAGCCGGCTCGGCGCGCATCGGCGGCCGCGACATCCCCTTGCACACTGCCGTCACCGCGCTCACCATGCCGTTCAACCTGACCGGCATGCCCGCGCTGACGCTGCCCTGCGGCATCGGGGACAACGGCCTGCCGATCGGCGTGCAGATCGCGGGCCGGCGCGGCGACGACTGGCGGGTGCTCAACGTCGCCGCCCGCCTCGAAGATCTGCTGGCTACGACCCCCTGAAGGAGAAGACCATGAAGAACCTGTTCCGGATCGCGCTCGCCGCTTCGGCGACCGCACTGGCCGCGGCCTCGTACGCGGCCGAACCGATCGTCATCGGCGTGAGCATCGCCCAGTCGCCTCCCGGGTCGGTGGTGCAGGGCACGCAGGTGAAGGACGGCGTCGAGATCGTCGTCAGGATGCTCAACGACAAGGGCGGCGTGCTCGGGCGGCCGCTGAAAGTCGTCTACGAAGACAACCAGGGCATCCCCGAGAAAGGGCGGGCCGCCACCGAGAAACTGATCACCCGCGACAAGGTGGTGGCAGTCACCGGCGGCCACCAGAGCTCGGTGTGCCTGGCCGAGATCGAGGTCGCGCACCGCTACAAGACGCCGTACGTCAACACCAACTGCTGGTCCGACGACGTGCGCACCAAGGGCTATCCGGAGGTGTTCAACCCGGGCAACTACAACACCCGCGTGTCCTCGGCGATGGCCGAGACGATCGCCGCGCTGAAGGTCAGGAACGTCGTCGCCTTCGCCGAGAACACCGACTACGGCATCGGCCAGGCCAAGCTGCTCGGCGAATTCCTGAAGAAGCTCGCGCCGCAGACGCAGTACAAGTACGTCGCCCTCGATCGCGCCGGCAAGGACTTCACGCCGGCGGTGCTGCCGCTGCGCGCCAGCGCACCCGACCTGGTGGTCAACGTGATGCTGCCGCCGGCTGCGTACATCCTGATGAACCAGCTCTACGAGCAGGGGGTCGCCCCGAGTGCGAAAACCGCGTTCTACGACGGCGCCGGCATCGCCGACTATCCCGACTTCTGGCAGAACGTGAAGGACGCCGGCAAATACATGCTGGCCTTCGGCCTGTATCACCCGGCGATGCCGATGCCCGCGCTGGGCAAGGAGATCGGCGAGATCTACCAGAAGCAGGCGAAGACCGAGCCGAACCGGCTGATCTTCCAGGCCGCCGATTCGGTGCTGCTGATCGCGCGCGCCATCGAACAGGCGAAGTCGACCGACGGCGCAGCCATCGTCAAGACGCTGCAGGGCATGCAGTTCGAAGGCGCGCGCGGCAAGTTCTCGTTCTCGCAGGAAGCGGGCTACAAGTACCAGCAGTGGGTCGACATTCCCTACGTCACCTACCAGCTGACCGAGGTGAACCAGCCGGTCAGCAAGACCACGCTGATCCAGGTGCCCGGCCAGCCTCTGCAGATCGACAAGGTCCTGAAGCCGGCCAGGTGACGACCAGGCCGGCCCGTTGACGGGCCGGCCCGGCCGCGGGATCCGTTCGCGGCCGGTGGTGCAGCACAGGTCGCGCCGCGGATCGCTCCGCGGCGCGACGCGGAGACTCGATTGCTCGCTCTGGACCTCTTCGTCAACGGCCTGGTCATCGGCCTGTTCTACGCGCTGATGGCGGTGGGCCTCACGATGATCTTCGGCATCCTGAAGGTCGTGAACTTCGCGCACGGCGAGTTCTACATGGTCGGCGCCTACACCTATACGCTGGTGTCGCTCGCGCTCGGCGTGTCGCCGTGGCTCGCGCTGCCGGTCGCTGCCGCCTCGGGCGCGCTGCTCGGCTGGGCCACCGAGCGCTGGCTGATGCGCCCGCTGTACGCCGGCTACGGGTCGTGGGCGCTGATGAAGGACGAATACGCGGTGGTCGTCACCTTCGGGCTGTCGCTGCTGCTGATCAACCTCGTCGACAAGATCGTCGGACCCTACCCGATGCGCGGCCCGTCCCTGTCCGAGGTGACCCGGATGTCGATCGGGCCCTTCATGGCGAGCGGACAGAAACTGATCACCGCCGGCGTGGCGATCGTGCTTCTGGCGGGGCTGGCGCTGTTCATCAAGCGCTCGCTGTGGGGGCGCCAGGTGCAGGCGGTGGCGCAGAATCGGCTCGGCGCATCGATCGCCGGCATCGACACCGCGCGCGCGAGCAGCATCATCTTCATGGCCTCGGGCGTGCTGGCGGCGCTGGCCGGCGCGCTGCTCGCGCCGGTCATCAATCCGGCGCCCGACGTCGGCATCTTTCCCGCGGTCAAGTCGTACGTGATCGTCGTCATCGGGGGGATGGGCTCGATCCCGGGCAGCATCGTCGCCGCGCTCGCGCTGGGCGTTCTCGAGAGTTTCGGCGCGGTCTACCTGTCGTACGACTACCGCGACACCTTCGGGCTGGCGCTGCTGATCCTGGTCCTGCTGTTGCGCCCACAGGGGCTGTTCGGCGAACGCGCGCGCGAGGTCTGAAACGATGGGCGTCCCCAGCCACCCGAACTTCCTGCGCAGCAAGCTGACGCACGAGATGCGTCTGTCGCTCGCGGTGCTCGCGCTGCTCGCCTTGCTGCCGCTGGCGATCTCCTCGCCGTACTGGCTCGGAGTGCTGATCGTCAGCATGTACTTCGCGATGCTGTCGTGCGGCTGGAACCTGCTCGCCGGCTATGCCGGGCAGTTCTCGCTGGCGCCCGCGGCTTTCGCGATGCTCGGCGCCTACACCACCGGCCTGCTCGCCTGGCACTGGAAGGTGCCGCTGTGGATCGGGCTGCCGATGTCGATCGTCGTCCCGGGCCTGATCGGGCTGGTGCTGGGCCGCATCGTGCTGCGCCTCTCCGGCCCGTACCTCGCGCTGACCACGCTTTCGTTCGCCGAGATCGTGCGGCTGGTGATCTACAACTCGATCGATTTCACGCGCGGCGACCAGGGATTGAACGTGCCCGGGCTCACCGACAGCCGCATCGGCTACTACTACGTGTTCGTGGCGGCGCTCTCCGCGGTGACGATCGGCGTGTTCTGCATGCTGCGTTCTCCGATCGGCCGCTTCCTGCTGGCGATTCGCGACGACGAGATCGGCGCGGCAAGCCGCGGCATCGACGTGGTGCGCGCCAGGACCTGGGCGTTCCTGGCCAGTTGCGCCATCTGCGGTTTCGCCGGCGGCCTGTACGGCACCTTCGCGCAACTGGTGAGCCCGGAACTGGGGCTGATCGCGCAGACCGGCATCGTCATCGCGATGGTGGTCATCGGCGGCATGGGTACGCTGGTGGGTCCGCTCATCGGCGCATTGCTGGTCTACGTGGCCTCGGAGATGCTGCGCGACGTCGGCAACGTCCAGATGATCGTGTTCGCGCTGCTGGTGATCGTGTTCGCCCGCTTCTTCCGCGAAGGGCTCTGGGGTCTGGCGCGCGAAGCCGTCGCGCGGCGCCGCCAGGCAAGCCCGGGCGCGGCGAAGGAAGCGTGATGGCGCTGATGCAGATCCGCGGCGTCGCCAAGCGCTTCGGCGGCCTGCGTGCCGTCGACGGCGTCACACTGGACGTTGCCGAGGGCGAACTGCTCGGCCTGATCGGACCCAACGGATCGGGCAAGACCACGCTGCTCAACGTCCTGTCGGGCCACATGCGCGCCGACGCGGGCGCGGCGCTGCTCGACGGCCGCAGCGTGCTCGGCCTGAACCCGACGCAACTCACCCGGCTCGGGGTCCTGCGGATGTTCCAGATGACGCGCGTATTCAACCGCGTGAGCGCCTTCGACAACCTGATCGTCTGCGGGCTCGCAATGGGCCTCGACGAGGCACGCGCCGGCGAGCGCGCGCTGCAACTGCTCGACGAACTGACGCTCGCCCACGTGATGCACCTCGACGGCGGGCAGCTCTCGGGCGGCCAGAAGAAGCTGCTCGAATTCGGCGCCTGCTTCATGGTGCCGCCGCGCCTGGCGCTGCTCGACGAGCCGTTCGCCGCGGTGCACCCGACGATGAAGGAGACCATGGCGGCATTCATCCGGCGTCGCAGCGAAAGCGGCCAGACCTTCATCCTGGTGAGTCACGACATGCCGGTGGTGGTCGAACTGTGCCCGCGCGCGGTGTGCATGAACGCGGGCAAGGTCCTGGCCGACGGACCGACGCAGCGGGTGCTCAACGACCCCGCAGTGATCGAGGCCTACCTCGGCGAGGAGGCGCACGCCAGCGCCGGGGGGCCGGCGCATGGCTGACGTCCTGCTGGCGATGGAGGGCGTCACCGCCGGCTACCTCGGCGACATCGACGTGCTGCGCGACGTCTCGCTCGCGGTGCGCGCCGGGCGCATCAGCGGCCTGATCGGCCTGAACGGCGCCGGCAAGTCCACGCTGATGAAGACCCTGTGCGGCTTCCTGCGCCCCAAGTCGGGTCGGGTCACGCTGGCCGGGCGCGACATCTCGGGCAAGGCCGCGCACACGATGATCGACGACGGGCTGTGGTACATCCCGCAGGAATCGAGCCTCTTTCCGTACATGACGGTGGCCGAAAACCTGCGCCTCGCCCTCGAAGGCCGGCGCCGACAGTTCGGCACCGTGCTCGGGCAGCGCTACGCCGATGCGCTCGAACGCTTCCCGGTCCTGAAGGAGAAGCTCTCGGCGCAGGCGGGTGATCTCTCGGGCGGCCAGCAGAAATCGCTCGAATTCGCCAAGGCCTACATGGTGCAGCCGAAGGTCTGCCTGATCGACGAGCCGAGCATCGGCCTCGCGCCGCGGGTGGCCGCCGAGGTCTTCCAGTGGATCGACGCCTTCGCGAAATCCGGCATGGGCATCCTGCTGGTCGACCACAACGTGCGTCGCGTCGTGGCGATGTCCGACCACATCTACGTGATGAGCCTGGGCGAAATCACCGCCGAAGGCACGCCGGAGGATTTCTCCGGCGACCTGCACGCACAGGTGCGCGAATGGCTGGGGATCAATTTCTGAGCGGCACGCGCAGGCTCGTGCTGCAACCGGTGAGCGCCGCGTCGTTCGCGCCGTACGGCGACCTGGTGACGAGCGCCGGTCGCGACGGGCACAGCATCAATGCCGGTACCTCGGTGAGGGTGGAGATGCCCGAACCCGACGTGTTGGGCGACGCGGGGCGCCCTTCGCTGAGCGTGTTTCGCGCGCGCGCGGCGCACCTGCCACTCGAGGTGCGCGAACTCGAGCGGCACCGTCTCGGCAGCCAGACCTTCCTGCCGCTCGGCGACACGCCGTTCGTCGTGGTTGCGGCACTGGGAGAGTCCGGACCCGACGTCGAAACCATCGCGGCGTTTCGCGTCAGCGGCGATTGCGGCGTGACCTTGCGCCGCGGCGTCTGGCACCACCCGTTGCTGGCGCTCGCCGACGGCGACTTCGCGGTGATCGAGCGGCGCGGTGCCGACGTCGATTGCGAGGTCATCGGCGTCCCGGGAGGCGCCTGGACCGTTGAAGTATGATGAGCGCTCACCCCACCCGGTTCATCCCGACTGGAGACCACGCATGAGCGACTACGCAGCCGACATCAGGAAGTACACCGCCAATGTCAACGACGCCGCGATCAAGACGATCGTGAACTACTGCGGCATTGCGCTTCGCAACGCCGACTCGTCACTCGTCTCGGCTTCCGATCCGAACGAACTGGCCACCGTGCGTGACGGGTTTGCGGCGAAGAAGCTCGGACTCGACGCCGCAGCGGCCGACGCCGGCATCAAGACGGTGGTGGCGAAGATGAAGGACGAGCGGCGCAAGAGCCGCGTCACGTTCTACTACCTGCTCGCCGAAGCCACCGGCACGCTGGGCAAGCTCGGCTGATCTCCCCGTTACCCGCATCCGCATGCAACTCACCGACATCATCTCCCGGGCGGGCGGCCTGCAGGCGATGGCGCGCGAACTCGGCGTCGACGAATCGCAGGCCGCCACGCAGGCGACGCCGCAGGGCGGTGGGCTGGACACCCTGCTCGAAGGCCTGCTCGTCGGCGGACAGGCGAGCGGCACCGGCGGTGTGAGCGGCGCGCTGGGCGGCCTGGGCGGACTCGCGTCGATGCTCGACCTGAACCGCGACGGCAATCCGCTGGACGACATCCTGCAGATGCTCGGCAAGGGGATGCGCTGAGCGCCCCGCGCCGAGCTGCCGGTTCCACCCTCGAGGCAAACCTTCGAACCATGTCCGATCTCTCCGCGTTCCCGATCACGAAGAAGTGGCCGGCGAAGTACCCCGATCGCATCCAGCTCTATTCGCTGCCGACGCCGAACGGCGTCAAGGTCTCGATCATGCTCGAGGAGACCGGCCTGCCGTACGAGCCGCACCGGGTCAGCTTCCAGGACAACGAGCAGCTGTCGCCCGAGTTCCTGTCGCTGAACCCGAACAACAAGATCCCGGCGATCATCGATCCCGACGCGCCGAGCGGCAAGCCGTTCGGCCTGTTCGAATCGGGGGCGATCCTGATCTACCTGTCGGACAAGCGCGCACGCGAAGGGCGCGAATCGTTCATGCCGGCCGACCCCGCGGAGCGCTACGAGACGCTGCAGTGGCTGATGTTCCAGATGGGTGGCATCGGCCCGATGTTCGGCCAGGTGGGCTTCTTCACGAAGTTCGCCGGCAAGGACTTCGAGGACAAGCGCCCGCGCGACCGCTACGTCGCCGAATCGAAGCGCCTGCTGAAGGTGCTCGAGCAGCGCCTCGCCGGTCGCAAGTGGATCATGGGCGACGCCTACACGATCGCCGACATCGCGATCTTCCCGTGGGTGCGCAACCTGGTCGGCTTCTACGAAGCGGGCGACCTGGTCGGCTTCCGCGACTTTCCTGAAGTGGCGCGCGCGCTCGCGGCCTTCGTCGAGCGGCCCGCGGTGGCGCGAGGCCTGACGATTCCGTCCTGACGGCCCGCGCGCAGTCGGCGGCGCGGGCCGCGGCGCGTCAGAGCAACTGCCACACGACGAAGCCGATCGACGCGATCCACAGGAGCACCGCGAGCCAGGTCCGGTTGCTGCGCACCAGGTCCGGGCCCGAGCCGCTGGCACGCCCGGTGATCATCGGCACCACGCGGTTCCTCCGGCGCAGCACGCTCGAGCCGACGAGTGCGGCGACGTGCGCGCCGATGAGCGCGAGGAACGCGTTACCGAAGAACTCGTGGACCTCCTCGAGCCAGTCGCCGCCCCACTCCTGGTAGACCACGAAGCCGCTCAGCACGAGCGGCACCACCGCGACGAGCATCGCCGCGACCATCAGCGCGATCAGCAGGTTCTCGCCGTGCCGCCAGTCGACGTCGGAGAGCCAGCGTCCGTGACGCACCGACCGGAGCCACCCGGGCAGGCCGGCCAGCTTGCGCCACATCGGGGCCAGGCGCGCAGGGCGCGGGCCGGCGAGTCCGTAGAGCAGCCGGAACCCGAGCAACCCGGCCATCAGGTAACCGAGCGCGACGTGCACCGGGCGCCAGGTTTCGCTGTCGCCGGTGACGAACGCCCCGAGAAAGCTCGCCGCGAACAGCCAGTGGAACGCGCGCGTGGGCGCGTCGACCACGCGGCGGCCTGTCGATGGAATCTGCGCCGATCCGACGGCGCGCGGGAGGGTCGATACGGATTGCATGTCGTTGCTCGCTTCAATCGTTCCAGGCGCGCCGATGGCGTGCGTCGAGTCCCGCCGGGAACCGCAGGTCGTCGTCGTCGAAACGGCCGCGGTCGGCGTCGGGGTGGCACGCCCCGCAGTTCGCGGCGCTCTTCACGCTGTCGTGGCGCCAGACGGGCGCATCCACTTTCCGGTGCTTGCGTTCGAACCAGCGTGAACGCGTGATCCGGTCCTGCGGCGGCTCCTCGCCCGCGCGTTTCCAGGTGCCGGCATGTCGCTGCAGCCACGTGCCGATTCGGTCGGCCGTGGCCGCATCGAGCGCGGCGTCGGTTCCGTAGTGGCTGTCGAGCCGGCTCATGATCCGTCGCCACGATGCCGCCGGAAGCGCGCCCGGTGCATATGCGGTGTGGCACGACGCGCATTCCTGCAGGTAGGCGTCGGGCACGTCGGCCGGTATCGCCCTGCGCTCGCCGGCATACGCGGCGACGGCGGCGCAAAGGCCGACCACGGTGAGGAATCGTGAAAGACGATCGCGAAACGAGGTATTCATCGCAGGCATCCCGAAGTGCGCCGACCGTCAGCGTCCGAGCCCGAGCAGGTACGCGAGCACGTCGGCCTTCTCGCGCGCGCTGCACTCCCGTCCGAGCACGTCCTTGCAGTTGCGGCGAAACCATTTGTCGACGCGACCGGCGTCGGTAAAGGCCGCCCTGTTCGCAACCGGTGCGATCGGGTCGATCGCCTTGCCGGTTTTCGCGTGCTTGCCGGTGGTGAGCGGCGCATCGTGGTGGCACGACGCACACGACCATTCACCGCCGTGCCGACTGGTGAAGAACAGGCGCCCGCGTTCCGCGTCGCCGGGCGCGCCGGAGGCGGTGCTGAAGCGCTCGAGCTGCCGCGCCGCGGTGGTGTCGGCGGCGTGCGCGCCAGCCGCGACGAGCAGCGTGGCGGCGACGACGGCAACCGATACCCGGCGGAATCGAAGAGAGAAACTGCGCGACATCGTCTGCGCTCCGAATGGCAAGGGGCGTGTGAGCCCGTTGCCCGCATTCTTCGCGCAGGAAGGTGAAACGAGACTGAAATGCGCGAGCGAGCGCTGCCGCTACGTCTGCGGCCCTGCGGACCGCAGGTTGAGGTGCGCGACCGCCACGCTCGCGCCCGGCGCGACTTCGACCTGCATGCCGCAGCGGCGGGCCAGCGCGATCATCGCCTCGTTCTCCGGCAGGATCTGGCCGATCAGTTCGGCCAGCCCGCTCACCCTGCAGTAGTCGATCATCTTCGAGAGCAGCGCGCGCCCCAGGCCACGGCGCTTGGCGTCGCTGCGCACCAGGATCGCGAACTCCGCCGTCGTCCCGCCCGGGTAGACGAAGGCGCGCACTTCGCCAGCGATCTCGCCCGCGTCGGGCCCATCCGGCGCCGTCGCGACGAAGGCCATCTCGCGGTGGTAGTCGATCTGCGTGTGCCGGGCGAGGTCGCGAGCGGGCAGGCTGCGCACCAGCGTGAAGAAGCGCAGCCGGAAGTCCGGCGCCTGCGTGGCCTGGATGAAGCGCGCGTAGGCGCTCGCGTCTTCGGGCTTGATCGGGCGCAGCAGCATCGGCCGGCCGTCGAGCTCGATCGTCTGCTCGAGTTCCTTCGGATATGGACGGATCGCGAGGCGCTCGCCGCCCCATGCCGACGCAGGCGCGAATCGCACCCGCGCGTCGAGCGCCACCGCGCCTGCTTCGTCGACGAGTTGCAGGTCGATTTCGAGTTCGCGCAGCGCCTCGTGATCGACGACGAGTTGCGACACCCGCGCCAGCATCAGCACGAGCACATCGCGGTCGGCCAGACCAGCGCGCGCGATCGTATCGGCAGCCAGCGAATGGTCCAGCGGCAGCAACCCGACTGCAGCGGCGCCTCGTCCCACCGCATCGGCCCTTTCCAGCCTCACGAACAGGCCGAACACCGGATCGGGCGCCACGCGCAGCGTCAGTTCGAGCGCGCGACTGCGCGGCCCGTGCGCGCGCCCGCGGGCACCATCTGCGCCTTCACCGGGCGGCACTCCGAGCGCAATGCCGTAGGCGCCGAGCAGCGCGCGCGTTTCCTCGGCCGTTGCCTGCCCGCGCCCTTGCGACAGCGCCTGCCGCAGCAGCCGGCGCGCCGTTGCCTCGTCGGGCACGAAGTCGGCCATGATCGACGGCGGCGCCTGCCGCAGGGTCTCCTGGTTGCGGCGATGTTCCACCGTGTGCAGGAACGCCTGCACCGCGGCCTCGGGCGTCTCGTACACCGCGATGCCGGCATCGCGCAGCGGCTGCGCCGCGCCGAAGGCGCCGTCGCCACCCATCCAGCAGGCCAGCAGGTTGTGCGCGCGATCGCCCGCCGCGCGCGCGCAGGCCTCGGCGACTTCACGTGCGTCCGCCGCCCCGCTTGGCGCGTGAATCACCAGCGTGCTGTCGCGCCGGGGAGCCTCCAGCAACGCCTGCAGGCTCGCGCCATAGCGACGCGCATCGGCGTCGCCGCCCAGGTCCACCGGGTTGACCGGCATCGACGATTCCGGCAGCAGTGTGCGCAGGCGCGCGCGGGTCGGCGCATCGAGCACCGCGAGTTCACCACCGGCTCCTGCAAGCGCATCGGTGGCAATGACCCCGGGGCCGCCCGCATTGGTCAGGATCGTGAGTCTCTGTCCTTCGAGCGAGCGCGCCCGCGTCAGCGTCTCCGCCACGGCGAACAGATCGGCAACCGTGTCCACCCGCAGCATGCCCGCCCTGCGCACCACTGCGTCGAATACCGCGTCGTCACCGGAATCGCTGCCGGTGTGCCGCATCGCGGCCTGTGCACCGGCGCGGGTGCGCCCCGACTTCAGGACGATCACCGGCTTGCCGCGCGAAGCCGCGCGCGCCGCCGACAGGAACTTGCGTCCGTTCTGCACCGACTCGAGATAGAGCAGCACGGCGCGCGTCGCCGGGTCGCTGCCCAGGTAATCGATGATGTCGGCGGCGTCGACGTCGATCGCCTCGCCGACCGAGGCGACGCAGGAGAAACCGATGTTTCGCGAGGCGGCCCGGTCGAGCGCCGCCGAGGTCAGCGCGCCCGATTGCGAGACGAACGCGATGCCGCCGCACTGCGCCGGCGCGGCCGCGAAACTCGCGTCGAGCCCGAGCGACGGAACGACCAGACCCATGCTGCCGGGACCGAGAATGCGCAGCGAGTGCGGCCGGGCCGCATCCAGCAGCGATCGACGCAGCGCAGCGGCATCCTGCGGCCGTTGCGGGACGCTGGTGACCACCACCGCCGCGCGCGTACCGCGCTCGCCGAGCGCGCGAACGATGTCCGACAAGGTGGCCGCGGGTGAAGCGAGAATCGCGAGGTCGGGCGCCTCGGGCAGCCCGGTCACGTCGGGAAACGCCCGCAGGCCTGCAACCGACGCGCGCCTGGGGTTCACCGGCCACACCGCGCCGCGAAACCCGCCTCGCAGCAGGTTGCGCATCAGCGCGGCGCCGACGCTGCGCGCGCGGTCGGAGGCGCCGATCACCGCGACCGATCGCGGTCGCAGCAGGAAATCGAGGTTGCGAATCGTCACGCTGGCGCTACTTCACCAGCGTGACGGGCACCGGAGCGAGCTGGACGATCTTTGCAGCAACCGAGCCGAGCACGAGCCCGGCCACCGCGCCGAGTCCGCGCGTACCCATGACGATCGCGGCACAATGCCTCTCGCGGGCAAGCTCGAGAATCGTGTCGGCCGCAGCGCCGTTACGCAGGCAGCGCTCCCAGGTCACGCTGGCGCGCTCGAGCAGCGAAGCGGCGGAATGCATCGCTTCGTCCGCCTCTTCGAGTTGCCGCAGCATGTCGCTGCGCTTTTCCGCGCGCGAGCGCGTTCGCGGCAGTTCGGGCTGGACGTTCAGCAGCAGGATCCGCGCCTTCAGGCCACCCGCGACCAGCTTGATCGCGTGCCGGACCGCGCGCTCCGCAGGCTTCGAGCCGTCGACCGGCACGAGGAGTTCGATCATTGCCTTGCCCGCCCCGGATGCCGCCACGTCGGCCGCGGCAGTCGGGCACCCGCGGCAGCCGCGCGATAGAATGGACCGAGGTTAGCATGCATACAGCCACGCGGCCGCGCGGCACGGACATTCGGAGGAAAGCGGACATGCCCGGACTCGAGCAGCAGCAGATCGACCACCTCGCGACGATGATGGACGAGAGATGGGCCCGGGAGTTTCGCGAAATCCGCTCGCTGTTCTCGGCGATGGACGAAGACCGGCAGCGGATCACGCTGGGCGAAAGCCTCGAAGAGGCCACGGACGACGCACTGCTCGTCAAGCTTTCGGCCGTGGACGACCCGCTCATCCGCCAGAACCTGCAGGACGTGCGCGACATCATCGGGGCGCGCCAGCGCATCGCCGCCGGAAAGTACGGAGAATGCATCGACTGCGGCGCCGACATCGCCTACGAACGGCTGATCGCCTATCCGACTGCCAAGCGCTGCATCGGCTGCCAGCGCGAGCACGAGAAACGCAAGGCTGCGGCCCGGTAGGCGGCCACACCACGCCGGCGCGGTGCTGGCGCGCCCGCTGGCCCTGGCCGAAGCGCAGGACGTTACCGCGACGTCCGGCTCGACCAGAAGCGACAGGCGCGACACTGGGGCGAATCGAAAGGCGATTCGCTGCGCAAGGTGGCCACCTCCCGCTGGATGACCGCCGTGCTGCGCCGCCGCGCCTCTCGCGGCGATTCCCCGAAGTACTTGCGGAACGAGCGACTGAAGTGCGCCGAGTCGTTGAAGCCCCATTCATAGGCAATCGTGCTGATCGGACGCATCTCCGCGTCCGGCTGCAGCAACTCGTGCCGGCAGTTTTCGAGACGCCGGATGAGCACCCATTGCATCAACGACAGCGGCTCGGTCCGGAAGAGCCGATGGATCTGACGCGGCGACAGGTGCACTGCCCTGGCGATCAGGTGCACGTTCAGGTCCGGATTGCGCAGGTGTCGGGTCGCTGCCGCCAGGACCCGCTGGATACTGGCTTGCGAGCGCGCGCTGTATCGTGCGCCGTTCCCGGGAGCGGAGTTCGCGACCGCACCGGCCAGATGCACCATCGAATCCGCGACCACCCTGGCGCTCGGGGAATCGAGGGAGATCGCGTGGCGCGCAAGCGCGCGGGAATGCTCGATGAACAATGCGGGCGCAGCGGCAGCGCCTGGAATGGCAGTCAGCAGCGAATGCCGCACACGCGGGAAGAGGTCGTAGAACTCGCGCTGAGGCGTGCTCAAGGCGATGACGTGGCTCGCTGCATGCAAGTCGAGTTCGATCGGGTCGTCGTTGGAAACGAGAGCGATGGCGGTACGCGACAACTCGCACCGACGCTCGCCCTGCGCCACCGTCGCGCGGCCGTCGAGCAGCGCCAGCACCGTCACCTCCGGGTCGGCCAGTCTCGGCCCCGCCGACAGGGCCATCGGCGCTCCGACGATCTCGGTCAGCCGGATGCGATCGATGTGGCGCACCGCCAGCCGGCCATGGAATGTCTCGTCATCCGGGCGGCTGTCCCGGGCCTGGATATCGAGCAGGGCGCCGAGTGCCGCTCGCCATTGGGCAAAACGCCTCCCCGGCGGCACCTGGGTGGTGTCGAAGAGATACTCCATGAGCCCCCCTCTGCGGCTGTCGATCGTGCCTGATCGATCATCGACCGTCTCGCGCTGGCGGTTGCCGCCAGCGCGCCATCGATCGTCGCACGTTGCTCGCAGGAATGGGAGATTTCGTCGCGCGCACAACATCCGGGGCGATCAGCGCCGCAGCGCGATGCCGCGCCCGGCGATCAACTCAACTGCAGCTGCCGCAGCAGTTGCCGGGTGCCCTGCCGATGCGCACGCGCCAGAGGTCCGGACCCTGCTCGAGGTAGTCCCAGGTGAAAAGGCCGTGGAAGCTCGACTTGAACTGGCGGTGCAGCGGCTGGGGGTCGTGATCGTTCATCAACTCCAGCGCGCCGCCCTGCGGCAGAGCCTTGAACGCGGAGAAGATCCGGTCGTGGCGTTCGCCCGGCGCGATCGTACGGACGTCGATCGTCGCCGGAACTGCTTCGCTGATCGTTGCAGACTCCACGGCTCTCGGGCGGATGACTTCTCTCATGGCTGCCAGTTCTCCGGTGTCGGGTTTTAAAGTGCGTGCAAAGTATATCTTCTAACCCGCCTGTTCGCTACGAGAGCGCCTCCGGCCGTTGACCGCGATCATGCTGCGCCCCCGTGGTCCGAACGACAATTTCCGGTACTCCACCTTGCAGGACACGCTTCGATGACCCGCATCCAGATCTTCGAGTCGGCACGTTCGGAGGCGGGGCGAAATGCGCCGAAGCGCCTCGAGGCGATGGCGGACATCGCGCGCACCCGCGGGGAGGGCGCCGACATCGAGCACTACGAGTTCGCGAGCGACGCGCCCGAGTTCCTGCGCAACCCGCAGGTCAAGGCCTACATCGACACGGTGGGTGCCGACGCGCTGCCGCTGGTCCTGATCGACGGCCAGCAGGCGCTCGCCGGGCGCTACCCCACGCGGGCCGAGCTGGCCCTCTGGAGCGCAGCGTCGATCGTCAAGCTGCACCCCGACAGCGGCGACTGCTGCAGCGGCGGCCACTGCGGTTGAGCGGGGGTCATCAGTCCAGCGCGCTCAACGCGGCCTTCGGCCGCTCAAATCCAGGACCCATTCGGATGAGCCAAACGGTCGGCAGACGTGCGGGTTCCGAGCGGATGAAGTCGCACTTGCGATGACAGGCGTTCGTCGTGCCCTTGATCGATCTCTTTGTTGCGGCCACGTTGGTTCGCGGACTGTGGTGACGGGTTACCTGGCGCCGCCCTGCCGAAGCTCCCGCATCCCCACCGCCAGCAGCCGCTCGTACGTCGCGTCCATCCTCGGCTCCGGCGGCACGAACACCACCGTTCCGTCCCGCCCGCGCGTGAGCAGCACCCGATAGACGTTCTTGCGCACCGACAGCGGGTCCTTCAGCCGCGGCCGGTTCGTGCCGGCGAACTCGATCGACCATCCGCCATCGGTCCACAGCAGGTCGGACCCCCACGCGAGCAGCGCGCAATCGAGCTCGAGCCCCTGCGACGAGAACTCGGTCGCCACCGTCTGCAAGCGGCAGCACGACTGCGAATCCGAGGGGTCGGCGTTGTACCAGGGCCCGACCCGCAACTGCTTCGTCGTCTGGAAGGTGTTGTCCACGCCGTGCCTCGGCAGCCACTTGTCCTTCGACGACGCGACGATCCCGTAGCGGGCGAAGCGTGCATCCGCGTAGCGCTCGCGCAGGTACGAGCGCGCCGACGTGGATGGCCTGCCCGTTGCCGATCAGCGCGACCAGCACGCACCACTCCGGGATGCGCTCGCAGAACTCGATCAGGCGCTCGGGCTCCGAGAGTCCGACTTCGCTGCCGTGCACGTGCGCGACCCGCTCGGCATCGTGGGCGCGCTGCGCCTCGTCGAAGACGATCAGGTGCTCGGGCGGCACCGGACGGCCGGGCCGCGAGTGCTGTCGCACGTACTCCTTGATCGCCTGGACGAAGGTCCGGCCTCCTCCGCCCGCGTCCTGCAGCGCGTGCTGCAAGACCTGCACCAGCGGGCCGTTCCCGGAGAGGTACACCGCGGGCGGCATCATCCGGCCGTTCGCCCGCGGCACCGACATCTCGTCCAGCCAATGCGCGTGAACCAGCTGCAGACCGACCAGCGTCTTGCCCGACCCGGGAACGCCGCTCAACAGCACGAGGTGGCGCGTGCGCGTGCGCGCCGCTTCGCGAGCGATGTCGGCGATGTAGCGCAGCGCAGGATCGGTCGCGGCCCGCGCCCGCTCGATCATCGGCAGCTCGCGCCGATGGAACAGTTCGCGCGCCGCCTGCACGATGGTCGGCGAGGGCGCGTAGGCGTCGAGCGCCAGGAACTCCTCGGCATCGACGATCGGCGCACCGTCGGCCGACAGCGCTTCGAGCAGTGCATCGAGACCCTCGGGGCCGACCACGTAGACGCCATCGCACTCGACGGGCGTCGGCCCGCCGCCACGCACCAACAGGGCGGGCGTCACCGAGCGATCGGCGCAGGCCGCATGGTAGGCGCGCAGGTCGCGGGCGTAGCCCATGGCCTGGTCGATCGCCGCCTGGGAAGCGTGAAGGGCGCCCTTCAGCTCGAGCACCGCGACGCAGCCGCGCTCCAGCACGATGACATCGGGGCGGCAACTATTCTGACGCGGGGGGCGAGTCGCGAGGCAGCTCGTACTCCAGGATCGCCGTGTATTCGCGAGCGCCGACGTCGCGCACTTCGAGCTCGCGGCACTCGCGTTGAAGCCACGGGATGGACTGGTTCAGGACGCCCGGGAGCGCACCGCCAAGCTCTGTGTCGCGCGCCCGATCAGTCCTTGGGCGTCATAAAGCGCCGATTCGGCGAGACCTCCACCGTCGGCGCCCAATGCCGTCCGGGCATCGAGACAGATCCACTCGCCGACGGGTCGACGCAGCAGATTGATCGTGAGATCGGAGTTCACGAAGCTGTAGCGTTGGTAGTCGAGCACGGCGCTGATGCCATTGCCCGAGTCGGCGGCGACCGCGACCCGCTGATAGGGGCTCGGCGCCTCGCTCTCCAGCAGCGGATGACGCAGGCGGAACCAGACTGCGCAGGGGCCCCGCCAGAACTCGCCACGGGCGATCCGCGTCTCCACGAGATCGGCGTAACCCACCGCTCGGCCGGCGAAGGGGAAGTTCGCTGCCGGTGACGCCTCGGGCGCGAGCGGCGCCATCGGCAGCGGGTGTCCGGGAAGCTCGTCCGGGAGTTGGACCGGCGACTCGCGCTGCGCCAGCGCGGTGAAGCGGGCCACGTCCTTGTTGCCCGCCATCAGGTGCGCGGAGAAGTGCCCGGCGTTGCGGCCGACGTAGTCGGTCATGACTTCGACGATCAGGTCGCCGATCGGGACGGGGCGCAGGAGGTTGGCGGTGAGGCGGGCGATGTGGGTGAGGCCGTGCTCGTGGGCGGCTTGCTCGACGGCGCGGCAGACCAGGGCGATGGGTGGGCCGGCGTGCTGGTGGCCGGGGTCCCAGGGGCCGCGGGTGAGGGCGCTGGAGTGGAAGGTGCGGGCGTCGAGGGGGGTGTAGGCGGCCGATGGCGCGTGAGTCTGCGGGGAGTCGTTCACGTCGTTGGTCCAGGCGTCATGGCCGGAACCACCCGAAACGGGCGAGGAAGTCGTCCCGGCGCTTACTGGCTATGAGACCAGCGATGCGCGGGGCTGGCAACCGCGCACCCTCGCGGCAGGGCACGATTTCAGCCATGCGCCCGCCGATCGGTCCGAGCCACGGGGAAGGCCGCAGGCTGCTGACTACTCGGGCTGACTGCCCGCGTTCCCGTGCAGGCCGGATGCGTTGAGCAGCCCCAGAACTCGCTTGCCATAACGGTTCGTACTCTACAGAGATGGGCTGCACTTCAGGGGCTTGCCATCGGACGCAGAGAAGGCATAATGTCCTCACTTCATCCAGTGGGTGTATATGTATACAGGTTTGACGATCGGGGCGCCCACCCGGGCAGTGGACTACCTCGCCGCTGCTCGCGTCCACCATACGCAAGGTTCGATCGCCCGCCAGCTGGGCGTTACAGCGCGCACCGTGCGCCGCTGGGAGACCCGCGAGACGGAACCCCCACCGTACCTTGTCCATGCCCTGCAGCAGCTTCTCCCCTTCCAGATGCCGCTGCAGCAGGCAGGCGACTTCACGTTCATCGACCTCTTTGCCGGCATCGGCGGGCTGCGCCTGCCATTCGAGGAAGTGGGCGGACAATGCGTCTTCACGAGTGAGTGGGACGCCTACGCCAACCGGACCTACGCCGAGAACTTCGGTGGGGGCCACCCGATCAATGGCGACATCACCAAAGTCGACGCCGGCGACGTTCCCGACCACGACGTCCTTCTCGCTGGCTTTCCGTGCCAGCCCTTTTCGATCGCCGGAGTCTCAAAGAAGAACGCGTTGGGCCGAAAGCATGGCTTCGCCGACGAGACGCAGGGCACGCTCTTCTTCGACGTCGCCCGCATCATCCAGCGCAAGCGCCCCCGCGCGTTCGTGCTCGAGAACGTGAAGAACCTGCTGGCGCACGATCGAGGGCGAACTTTCGATGTAATCAGCAGAACGTTGAAAAATGAGCTCGGCTATCACGTCAGCCATCGGGTCATCAGCAGCGCCCACTTCGTTCCGCAGCACCGCGAGCGGATCATCATCGTTGGCTTCCGCGAGCCTGTCGGATTCGACTGGAACATCCTTCGCCTGCAGGAGACCCGGCGCCACACGATACGGGACGTCCTGCACAGGACGGACGGCACCGAACCGGAACTGTCGTGGGACACCGGCCGCTACTTCGACCACAAGAAGAAGCGACCGCTCGAGCGCTATACACTGACGCCGCATCTTTGGCGATATCTGCAGGCGTACAAGAAGAAGCACCAGGACAAGGGCAACGGCTTCGGCTTCGGACTCGTCGGACCGGATGACGTCGCACGCACACTGTCGGCGCGCTACTACAAGGACGGCTCTGAGATCCTCGTCAACCAAGGCAGCCGCCGCCCACCGCGACGACTGACTCCACGGGAGTGCGCGCGACTGATGGGTTTCCCCGACACATTCCGCATCCCCGCTAGCGTCTCCGACACACGCGCGTACCAGCAGTTCGGGAACTCGGTGGTGGTGCCGGTGATTCGCGAAGTGGCGCGAGCGATAAAGCCCTTCCTCGCAGAACAGGCGCTGGTGCAGCCGGAACTGCTCGTCCAGGTCGCGTAGTGGCCGACGTCGTCGACCGGGCCACGCGGAGCCGCATGATGAGCGGCATCCGCGGCCGTGACACCGGGCCCGAGCGATTGATCCGCAGCGCCCTTCACCGCCTCGGATTCAGGTTCCGCCTGCACCCGGCGGACGTCCCGGGCCGGCCGGATCTCATCCTGCCGCGCTACAGCGCGGTGCTTTTTGTGCACGGGTGCTTTTGGCACGGGCACGACTGCTCCCTGTTTCGCCTGCCGGGCACACACCGCCAGTTCTGGCGTGCCAAGATCAGGCGCAACACCGAACGTGACGCGGAAGTCGCACGGCTGCTCGCGCAACTCGGGTGGCGACAACTGACAATCTGGGAGTGCGCCTTCCGCGGGCCGGATAGTATCGGTCTGGAGGAGACGGTGCGGCGAACCGCGAGGTGGATTACGTCGCGCCGCGCGCGCGGCGAAATCCGCGGGAGAACCTGATGGCGCATGCTGACGTTAGCGCCTGGCTGGACGCCTTTAGCCGCGGTGAGGCGGTCTGGTACGTCAAGCGCCTTGCCGCAAACGACACGCTGGCCACTGAGTCGCACCAGGCGGGCCCGTACATGCCGAAGGACTTCCTGTTCGGCGTGCTTCCGGAGCTGAGGCGGCCGGATGTGAAGAACCCCGACGTTCGGCTTCCCCTCGGCGTCGACTCGCACGGCGAGCAGGCCCAGGTCAGGGCGGTCTGGTACAACAACAAGCTATTCGGCGGCACGCGCAATGAGACGCGCCTGACGAACTTCGGCGGGCGTTCGTCGGCCCTCCTCGATCCGGACAGCACAGGATCCCTCACGGTGTTCGTCTTCCTGGCGGGCGTGGCGGCTCCTGCGGCACGGGTGTGGGTTGCGCGCAACCCCGACGAGGAGGCACTGATCGAGGACCGCGTCGGCCCGGTTGAACCCGGACAGTGGGTTGTGTGGTCACCCTCGCCGGAGCTCTGCCTGGCCCTGTCCGCTGCCGGAGTCCCAGCCAGCGCGACCTGCAGTCTTGCGCCCGCGGAGATCCCCGCCGAGTGGATATCAAGCTTCCCGTCGGGCGCAGATCTCATCCGCAAAGCGATCGAACTCCGGCCGGCAAGGCGTCTCGCAGTCGATGCCAGAATCCTGCGTCGGCGCGAGTGCGAGTACGAGATTTTCCGCAGCGTCGAGGAGGCAGTGGAGTTGCCCCGCATCACAAAGGGCTTCGCCAGCATTGACGAATTCGTCGCTCGCGCGCAGACAGTCCTGCAACGGCGTAAGGCCCGCGCAGGGCGGTCGCTCGAGCTGCACACGCGGGAGATCCTGCTCGAGGAAGGTTTCGAGGAAGATCGTGCCTTCTCTCACGGACCGGAATCCGACCCCGGCAGGCGGCCCGACTTCCTCTTTCCTTCGGCCGCAGCGTACAGGGATCCGGCGTTTCCGGCATCCTCCCTGCGGATGCTCGCGGCCAAGACCACGTGCAAAGATCGTTGGCGGCAAATCCTCAACGAGGCCGATCGCGTGGCGACGAAGCACCTTCTGACGCTGCAGGAGGGGGTCTCCTGGAACCAGTTCCGTGAGATGACCGATGCGGGGGTGAAGCTTGTGGTGCCCAAGCATCTTCATGACGCCTATCCGGCAGCGGTGAAGCCCGGGCTAATGACGCTTGCGGCATTTCTCGAGGAAGTACGGGGTCTCGCGACATCGAGTTCGCGGTGACCGACATGTTCACTTACGCACTTGCGCGGTTCGCCGCCCGAGAAACCCCGCCAACCCCACCATCCCCCTCACATCCATCCCGCAATACCTCCTCAACCCCTCCTCCAACTCCCTCTTCCTCCCCTCCCCCGTCCCCTCGCTCACCGCCTCCAGGTAAGCCTCCTGCGCCCCCGTCCCGTCCTGCACCTCCCCCAGCTCCGCGTGATCCAGACCCGCGCCGATCGTCGGCAGCACCGCCTTGATCGAGCGCGAGCCGCGCATGTTCGGGTGGTAGTAGTGCGCGCGCACCACCGGCAGCAGGTCGAACAGCCGCGCCGCGAGGCTGCGTAGCGGCTTCGCGAGATCGGGATACTGGTTCGCCAGCCGCTCGATCACGCCGCGCTCGAACTGCGCGTTGTAGGCGATCACCGCGCCCTCACGCGGCAGCTCGCGCACCAGCGCCTCGGCGCAGCGCCGGCTCGGGTCCGCGCCCGACAGGTCGAGGAACTCGCATTGCTCCGAGCGGCCGCTCGCTGCATCCCCGCTTTCGTGCTCGCGTTCATGTTCAATCACGCAGGCCCACTGGAACGGCACCTGCTGGTACGGCCGCGTGCCCGCCCAGCGCGGCACCGCGAATCCGATCGTCTCGAAGTCCAGGTAGATGCGCGGCCAGGCGAGCGCGCGGATCGCGGTCGCGGCTTCGGGGTCCAGGCGCGGGCGGCCCTCGCGGGTCACGCGCGCGATCATCGCGAGCTCGGCGTCCTCGATGCGCTCGGGCGGCACCTCGCGCAGGTCGGCGTAGCCCTCGGCGATCAGCTCGGCGGCGAGCTTCCTGCCCTTGTTGTTCGGCAGCAGCGTCACCGGGTACTCGGGCTGCGGGCCGGCCTGCGCGGCGCACCAGCGCTGGAACGGGCAGTCGAACGGCGTCGTGCACTGCTCGCCCATCGCGATCGCGGGCTCGGGGCCGGCCAGCACCGCTTTGGCCCCGCGCACCCAGTCGGGCACCTGCGCGATGCGCGCCTCGACCGCTTCGCCCAGGTCTTCGCGCACCAGCAGGCCTTCGTAGCGGCCATCGCCCGCGTAGGTCCAGCCGGTGTCGATGCGCCAGAGCTCGGTGCGCTTCACGGTGAGCGGCGCGGCTGCGCCGGGGCCGGGGCCCTGCCCTTCCATTGCCCAGCGCTGGATCGCGACGTCGGTCGGGTGGTAGTCCTTCGCCGTGCCCGACGACTTGACCTCGGCCAGTGTCCAGCCGTCCGGGCCGGGCAGCAGGATGTCGGCGCGCACCAGCAGGCCGTCGCGCTCGAAGGTGGCTTCGAAGAGCGGCCGGTGCGGGTGCGCGGCGAGCAGTTCGCGGGTGAGCCGCAATGCTTCTGCGAGATCGTTGTTCGGGGGCTCGATCAGCACGCCGCCGGGGACGAGCGCGCGCGCCGCTTCGCCCACCTCGTGGCCGTTGGCGAAGGCGAGGTGCATCGCGGCCGATTCCTCGCGGGCCTCGGGGCGGTGCGCCTGCAGCCACAGGCGCTTCGGGCACTGCAGGTAGTCGAGCAGGCGCGACTTGGACAGGCGGGGCGGGCGGCGCGGCGAGCCTTGCCGTGTGCCGCGCTGCGGGTCGGCGGGCGGGCGCGTGCTCGCCAAGGTGCCGCTTGCCGGGGTCATCTCGTCGTCGGACTCTGCGCAGGCGATTCTGCCCGCACCTTATCACTCCGGGAACGACCGGAATCAGGTGGAATCACTCGAGGCATCCGTGACCAGTCCGACCCACACCGCCGGGCGGATCGCTTCCGGCTGGCCGGCGGATCAAGGCCCGTTGATTACGTCGTCCGCGTTTCCATGCGGGTGCGGCGAATGAGCACCGCGTTCATGTACAGGGCAGCAACTATCAGAATGCCCGAAATCATCTGCTGGAAATACATCGGCGTCTTCAGCAGGACCAGGCCCGTCCGCAGGGACGACATGAACAACAGGGCAACGAGCACGCCCCGGATTCTGCCGAGCCCGCCCTGGAAACTCACGCCGCCGAGAAGCACGATCGCGAGCGCCTGGAATTCCAGTCCGTTGCCGTCGCTGCCGTGCGCGGCTCCGGACCGAGCGAGCATCAGCACCCCCGCCAGCGATGCACCAAGACCCGTCGCCACATGCGCGACGAATCGCACCCGTTTCACGTCGATGCCTGCCAGAAACGCTGCGCGCTCGTCACCGCCGACGGCATAGAGACGTTCGCCCCAGACGTGCTTGTGCGCAGCGAGCCAGCACGCGAGATAGACCGCGACGAGAATGTAGAAGTGCACCGGGAGATGCAGGATCTGGCGCAGGCCTATGCCGAAGTCGAGCACCGCGTCGGGAATGCTTCCCGCGCCGATCGTGCTCGCACCTGTCGCCTGCAACGCGACACCCTTCCATAGAATCAGCCCGCCGAGCGTGACGACTACCGGATGCAACCCGAGGTAGCTCACCAGCCAGCCGTTCAGTAAGCCGATCAGAAGACCCACGAACAGGCCGATCATCACGGCCATGGGAAATCCCACGACGCCCGAGGCTGCAGCGACGACGATGCCCGACAAAGCCGCCACCGAACCGACCGAGAGATCGACCGATCGCGCGATGACCAGTAGCGCAAGCGGAAAGACGATCACCGCCATGTCGGTCGACTGGCGGATGACGCCCTCGATGCTGGCCCATCCAGGCAACTTCGGTTGCACGGCGGCGACGGAGAAAATGAGGACCAGCAACGCCGCCAGCAGGCCGTTCGAGACGAGCAGGTCGCCGATTCGGCTCATGCGGCCGTTGGACGTGTTCATTGCGACGACAGCCTCTTGCGGCTGCGCGTGCTCATGTAGATCGCCGCGATCAGTACGGCACCCACGATGATCTGCTGCACGAATTCGCCGATTCCGAGGATCAGCAGCCCCGCCTGGAGTACCCCCATGAAGAGCACGCCGGCCACGACTCCGGGAATGGTTCCCATGCCGCCGCCGAAGTCCACACCGCCCAGAAATACGGCCGTGATCA
>JAANMY010000750.1_pt1 | contig 42224 bp, 37 predicted proteins | sample 7279691 | NCBI WGS metagenome assembly JAANMY01 (sample SAMN14094543, study PRJNA606508) | bioreactor metagenome | isolation source: A lab-scale SPAN reactor treating ammonium-rich wastewater day 388 | place: Ireland: Galway | collected 2018-02-07 | reverse complement strand
CGCAGGTCCTCGCCGACGCGCTCGACCGATTCGAACGCGAGGCGGACCCGATCGCGGAGCGACCCGAGCCCTTCGCGCAGGTCGAACATGCCGCGGGCGGGGTCGCCGATCGCCGACGGCGCGAGATAGACCAGGACCTCGTCGATCAGGCCCGCGGCGAGCAGCGCGCCGTTGAGCCGCGCACCGCTCTCGACGTGCAGTTCGCGGATGCCGCGCGAGGCGAGCGCACGCATCAGCCCGGGAAGGTCGACCCGCCCCTCGCGGTCGGGCAGTTCGATCGTCTCGACGCCGCGTGGCCAATGCGCGTTGCCGCCGCCCGCCGTGACGACGAGGGCGTGCCCGCCGGCGAGCACGCGCGCCCCGGGTGGCGTTTCGCCGTGACGGTCGACGATCACACGGAGCGGCTGGCGCGGCGTTTCGACCGCCCGCACGGTGAGTTCGGGGTCGTCGTCCCGCACCGTGCCCACGCCGGTGAGGATCGCGCAGGCGCGCGCGCGCCAGGCATGCCCGTCGGCGCGCGCGGCAGTGCCGGTGATCCACTGGCTCGTGCCGTTGGCGAGCGCGGTGCGGCCGTCGAGGCTCGCCGCGAGCTTGGTCCGCACCCAGGGCAATCCGCGCGTCACCGCGGACACGAACCCGCGGTTCATGACGAGCGCCTCGGCCTCGCCAGGTCCGAACTCCACCGGAATGCCCTTCGCGCGCAATCGCTCTGCCCCGCCCGCCGCCGTGGGATGGGGGTCGCGCATCGCAGCGACCACGCGACCGATGCCGGCGGCGATCAACGCTTCGCTGCACGGACCGGTGCGTCCGGCGTGGGCGCAAGGTTCGAGCGTCACGTACGCGACGGCGCCGCGGACGTCGTGGCCCTTCGCGCGCGCGTCGTCGAGCGCCTCGACCTCGGCGTGCGGAAGGCCGGCCCGCCGATGCCAGCCTTCGCCGAGCACGACATCGCCGCGCGCGATCACGCAACCGACCCGCGGATTGGGCGTCGTCGTGTAGAGCCCGCGCGCGGCGAGCGCCAGCGCGCGCGCCATCATCGCGCGGTCGATCTCGATCGGAGTCGGAGTCGTGATCTGCCCGCCTCTACGGTTGGATCACCATCGGGATCCGAGCCGGAACCCGCTCCGGGCTACGGCTCGGCCCCCGGTTTGCGCTTGCCGCGCCGCGCGGGCATCTCGACCTCGCGGATGGCGTCGCGGAAGTCGGCGACGTCCTGGAACGACCGGTACACCGATGCGAAGCGGATGTAGCCGACCTTGTCGAGCTTGCGCAGTTCGTCCATCACGAGTTCGCCGATCTGGCGCGCCGGGATCTCGCGCTCACCCAGCGCGAGGACCTGGTGGACGATCCGCTGGATCGACGCGTCGACGTATTCGGTGGGCACCGGGCGCTTGTGCAGCGCGCGCTGGAAGCCGACGCGGATGCGGTGCTCGTCGAAGTCCGCGCGCGATCCGTCGCTCTTCACGACCTGCGGCAGCCGGAGCTCGACCGTCTCGTAGGTCGTGAAGCGCTTCTGGCAGGCCATGCAGCGCCGGCGGCGACGGATCGAGTCGCCCGCGTCGGACACCCGCGAGTCGATCACCTGCGTGTCGGCGCTGTTGCAGAACGGGCACTTCATGTTCAGGAGTCAGTTGACAGTTGACAGTTGACAGTGCGGCGGAATCTCCGGTGGCGGCGCATTCAGCGCCGGTCGACGGTGTCGGGATCTGGCAAACGCGGCGATCGCGGCATGAGCGCGGGCCAGGCGTTGGGCCGACATGCACGACCGTTCACCGCGCTCGACGCGCGGCCACCGGAGACACCGACGCTACTGCCAACTGACAACTGTCAACTGTAAACTGGGAACTTCGACGTCAGCACCGCCGTCCCCGCCTTCACGCGCACCGCGGTCGCTTCGTCGTCGGGCTTGTCCAGCACGTCGGCGATCAGGTGGCCGAGTTCCTCGCAATCGAGTTCGCGGAAGCCGCGCGTCGTGATCGCGGGACTGCCGATGCGTATGCCCGAGGTGACGAACGGCTTCTCCGGATCGTTCGGAATCGTGTTCTTGTTGACGGTGATGTGCGCGCGGGCGAGCGCCGCCTCGGCTTCCTTGCCGGTCAGTTTCTTCGGCCGCAGGTCGACGAGGAACATGTGCGAGTCGGTGCCGCCGGACACGATCCGCAAGCCGCGGTCGCGCAGCACCGTGGCCAGCACCCGGGCGTTGTCGAGCACCTGTCTCTGGTAGGTCTTGAACTCGGGCGCGAGCGCTTCGCCGAGCGCCACCGCCTTCGCGGCGATCACGTGCATCAGCGGCCCGCCCTGCAGGCCCGGGAACAGGGCCGAATTGACCGCTTTCTCGTGCTCCGCCGTCGCGAGCACCATCCCGCCGCGCGGACCGCGCAGCGTCTTGTGGGTGGTCGTCGTCACGAAGTCGGCGTGCGGGACCGGTGACGGATACACGCCGGCGGCGATGAGCCCCGCGTAGTGCGCCATGTCCACCATCAGTTTCGCGCCGACGCCGTCCGCGATCGCCTTGAACCGCTTCCAGTCGATGACGCGCGAGTACGCGGACGCGCCGGCGATGACGAGCTTCGGCTTGTGCTGGTGGGCGAGCGCCTCGGCCGCGTCGTAGTCGATCAGTTCGGTGTCCCGATGGAGACCGTAGGCGACCACGTGGAACCACTTGCCCGACTGGTTGACCGGCGAGCCGTGCGTCAGGTGGCCGCCGTCGGGCAGGCTCATCCCGAGCACGGTGTCGCCCGGCTTCAATGCCGCGAAGAAGGCGGTCTGGTTGGCCTGCGCGCCCGAGTGCGGCTGGACGTTGGCCATGTCGGAGCCGAACAGCGCCTTGGCCCGGTCGATGGCGACCTGCTCGGCGATGTCGACGTACTCGCAGCCACCGTAGTAGCGCTTGCCGGGGTAGCCCTCGGCGTACTTGTTGGTGAGTTGCGATCCCTGCGCCTCGAGCACCGCGGGACTCGCGTAGTTCTCGGAGGCGATCAGCTCGATGTGCGCTTCCTGCCGCCGGTTCTCGGCGACGATCGCCGCCCACAGGTCGGGATCCGACTTCGCGAGCGTGCGGGAGCGTTCGAACATGGCGTCAATGCGCAAGGCGGGAGGGGCGATTCTACCACCCGGGAGGGAGGGTCTCTCCGGCGTGGCGCCCCCTGGCACATCAGCGCCCACCGCCACGGGGAATGCCCCTATAATGCACGGCCGCGCGAGCGCCGGGAACGCCTTCCCCCTCTGGCGGTACGACACTCCGGCCGACGGACGAAGGAGCCTCCATGAACGCCCTGCTCGCCCTCGCCCGGGCGATCGACGCCGTGAACGAGCGGGTCGGACGCTGGGTCACGTGGTTCGTCCTCGCGGCGGTCGTGATCAGCGCCGGCAACGCGATCATCCGCAAGGTGTTCGACATGAGCTCGAACGCCTTCCTCGAGATCCAGTGGTATCTCTTCGCGGCCATATTTTTGCTGTGCTCCGGCTGGACGCTGCTTCGCAACGAGCACATCCGCATCGACGTGATCGCGGGCCGGTACTCGAAGCGCGTGCAGACCTGGATCGACGTGTTCGGGACCGTCTTCTTCCTGATCCCGACGTCGCTCCTGATCCTCTACGAATCGTTCCCGTGGGCGCTGCAGGCGATCGAGTCCGGTGAGATATCGCCCAACGCGGGCGGGCTCATCCTGTGGCCAGCGAAGATCCTGGTGCCGATCGGCTTCACGCTGCTCCTGCTGCAGGGCGTCTCCGAACTCATCAAGCGGATCGCGTTCCTGCGCGGGCTCGGGCCCGACCCGACCGAGCGCTTCCATGAGCGCTCCGCCGAGGAAGAGCTGGCCGAGGAAATCCTGCGCCAGCGCGGGGAGAGCGCATGACCGCCTTCCTCGCCGCCAATCTCGCGCCGCTGATGTTCGCGGCGCTCGTCGTCTTCCTGCTGCTGGGGTATCCGGTCGCGTTCGCGCTCGCCGCCAACGGCATCATGTTCGGGCTCATCGGCATCGAACTGGGGTTGCTGTCCCCGGCGCTCTTCGGCGCGTTGCCCGAGCGCCTCTGGGGGATCATGTCGAACGACACGCTGCTGGCCGTGCCGTTCTTCACTTTCATGGGCCTGATCCTCGAACGAAGCGGCATGGCCGAGGACCTGCTGGAGACGATCGGGCAGGTGTTCGGTCCGGTGCGCGGCGGTCTCGCGTACGCCGTGATCTTCGTGGGGGCGTTGCTCGCGGCGACCACCGGCGTCGTCGCGGCGAGCGTGATCTCGATGGGGCTCATCTCGCTCCCGATCATGCTTCGCTACGGGTACGACCGCCGGTTCGCGTCCGGGACGATCGCCGCCTCGGGGACGCTCGCCCAGATCATTCCGCCTTCGCTGGTGCTGATCGTGATGGCCGACCAGCTCGGCCGTTCGGTCGGCGACATGTACGCCGGCGCATTCATCCCCGGGATCGTCCTCGCGGGACTCTACGCGAGTTACGCGATGCTGGTCTCGATCTTCAAGCCGCAATGGGCGCCGGCGCTCCCGCCCGAGGCGCGCACGCTCACCGAACCGAACGGCGCGCCGGGCACCCGTTCGCTCCTCGTGCTCACGATCCTCTCGGTCGCGGCCGGTTTCGCGTTCTGGGTGTTCTATTTCGACCGCCTGAGGCCGGAGACCCCCACCGACGAACGGCTGGTCCTCTGCATCTCGGTGGGCTTCGGCGTCGCGTTCATCGCGGCGGTGGCCAATCGCATGCTCCGCCTCGGGATGCTGTCGCGCATGGCGGAACGGGTCACGTTCGTCCTGATCCCGCCGCTCGCGCTGATCTTCCTCGTGCTGGGCACGATCTTCCTCGGCGTCGCGACGCCGACCGAAGGCGGCGCGATGGGTGCTGCGGGCGCGCTCGTGATGGCGATCTCGCGCCGGCGCCTGAGCATGAAGCTGATGGTCCAGGGGATGCAAACGACCGCCAAGCTCTCGTCGTTCGTCCTCTTCATCCTGATCGGCGCCCGGGTGTTCAGCCTGACGTTCTACGGCGTCGACGGCCACAAGTGGGTCGAGCATCTGCTGACGAGTCTCCCCGGCGGACAGATCGGCTTCCTCATCGTCGTCAACATCCTGGTCTTCCTGCTCGCGTTCTTCCTCGACTTCTTCGAACTCTCGTTCATCGTGATCCCGCTGCTCGGCCCGGTGGCCGAGAAGCTCGGCATCGACCTCATCTGGTTCGGCATACTGCTCGGCGTGAACATGCAGACCTCGTTCATGCACCCGCCGTTCGGGTTCGCGCTCTTCTACCTCCGCAGCGTCGCGCCGGCGAAGGAGTACGTCGACAAGGTCACCAAGCAGACGATGGCGCCGATCACGACCGGCCAGATCTACTGGGGCGCGGTGCCCTACGTCGTCATCCAGGTGATCATGGTCGGCTTGGTCATCCTGTTCCCGCAGATGGTGATGGTCTACAAGGACGACGCGAGCATGGTCGATCCCACCAAGATCGAGGTCGTCATCCCGGGCGTCGACTACGGGACGCCGGCACCGGCCGACGGCGATGCGCCAGCCGCGGAGGATGCGCCGTCGGACGACCAGGCGCCGTCCGGCGACCTGAACGCGCCGCCCGCGGCCGGACAGGACGAGGCGATCGTGCCGCCGTCGGCGGACGACGCGAACAAGGCGCTCGAGGATGCGCTGAAGGCGAAGTAACGAGTTCGCCGCATCGAAGCGAAAGGCGTCCGACTGAAGTCGGACCCACAATGATCGGCCCCACGATGTTGGCGGCGCGTCGGCGGCGACTCTTGTGGGTCGGGCTCGAGCCCGACGGGGTTCGCCGCATCGAAGCGAAAGGCGTTCGGCTGAAGCCGAACCTGCGCGCAACGCACAACGGCGCCGGGAATCGTTGCAGGGCAGGCTTCCGTTGGAGGCGGCGATCCGATGAAAAAGACCCGCGGATTCGCATCCGCGGGCCTTCGAGTCTGCGGTGAAGGGCGACTGCTACTACTTCTTCTTCGCGGGCGCCTTCGCCCGCACACTCAGGCCGCCGACGGTCGCCATGTAGTTGTCGTAGGTGTTCTCGGTCACCCGGAACCAGAGGATCTGCTCGCGCTGGAACGCCGAGTAGTTGTCGTAGATCTTCTTCCACTTCGGGTTCTTGGCGCTCTCCTCGGCGTAGCGCTCGACGGCCGCCGCGTGGCAGGCGTCCATCACCGACTTCGGGAACGGACGAAGCTGCGTACCGCCCGCCACGAGCCGGCGCAGCGCCGCCGGATTCTGCGCGTCGTACTTCGCCATCATCCAGGTGTTGCCCTCGGCGCAGGCGTTGTTGAACGACGCCTTGTACTCGGGCGAGAGCTCGTTCCACTTCGCGGCGTTCACGAACATGTGCAGCGCCGGGCCGCCTTCCCACCAGCCGGGATAGTAGTAGTACTTGGCGACCTTGTTGAAGCCGAGCTTCTCGTCGTCGTACGGGCCCACCCACTCGGCCGCGTCGATCGTGCCCTTCTCGAGCGCCGGGTAGATGTCGCCGCCGGCGAGCTGCTGCGGGACCAGGCCGAGCTTCGTGAGCACCTGGCCCGCGAAGCCGCCGATCCGCATCTTGAGGCCCTTGAGGTCCGCGACCGATTTGATCTCCTTGCGATACCAGCCGCCCATCTGCGCGCCCGTGTTGCCGCACAGCACCGAGTGGATGTTGTACTCCTTCAGGAACTCGTTGTAGAGCTCGCGGCCCTGGCCGAAGTACCACCAGGCGTCGAACTGGCGCTGGTTCAGGCCGAACGGAATCGCGGTACCGAACGCGAACGTCGGGTCCTTGCCGATGTAGTAGTAAGGCGCGGTGTGGCCGCACTCGACGGTGCCGTTCTGGACGGCGTCGGCGACCTGCAGGCCCGGGACGATTTCGCCGCCCGCGAACACCTGGATCTGGAATCGGCCGCCGGTGGCCTCCGCCAGCGCCTTCGAGGCTGTTTCCGCCGCCCCGAAGATCGTGTCGAGCGACTTCGGGAAGCTCGACGCGCAGCGCCACTTGATCGTCGGCGCCTGGGCGAACGCAGGAGCCGAGCCGGCGGCGAGGATGCCCGCCAGTCCGGAATGCTTCAGAAACGAACGACGTTCCATCATCTCCTCCAAGGGTATGTTCGGGTATCGGGCCGCGTCGAGGGAGCCCCCGGCGACCAGCCCGTGGATTCTAGGGGGCTGCTGGCCGAAATGCCATGAATTTTCGAGCACCCGTGACGGACGGCGATCTGCGCCACTTTGGTGCCGAAATGTGATGGCCCGATACCCGCGGCTCGCATGTGCGCAGGATCGGCGCGCTGCGCGACCTCGCCCGTGCGATCCTAGGATCCGAGCTTGCGGACCGCGCTGAAGAGCCCCCAGGCCCAGCCCGACTGCCGTTCGAGCATCTGCGTGAAGCGGATCAGGTAGCGGGCGTTCCCGGTGTCGAGTTCGATCATCCCCCCGGGCACGAACTTGTCGTCCGGACCGATGAGGCTCCGCTGCGCGGACTGGCGATTGTCCGCATGGGCCGGCAGGTAGACCCCGAAGAACGGGCGGTCGGCCGCCTGGCGCGCACCGTCCGCGGGCGCGCTCCAACTGCGCAGCAGCACGCGGACCATCCGCCGCGCAATTACTTCCGCGCCCACGGTGATCTCGTCGACCTGCTGGCGCTGCATCCGACGGACGACGGCGAGCGTCCAGCGCTCGGCGTCCTGGATCGCGACCAGTTCACCGAGGCGAGCCGGCGCTTCCTTCGCCGGCGCGAGCAGCCGACATCCGGTCTCGCTGCGGTCGGTCATCGTCCAGGTCGCGCCCCGGATGCGCCGCGCGACGCTCTCCGGATTCGCCACCGGGTTCACCATCTGCGTGATCTCGTCGTACGCAGCGGCGACGCCGGGCATGCGCGCCTGGTCGGGCAGCTTGTCGATCTCGGCGATCGCGCGCGTGAGCGAGGGCAAACCGGTGACGACCCGCACCTGCGCCTCGGTGCGGAAGCGCTCGGCGCGCGGCGCCTGAGCGATCGCGTCCGGGCCGTAGAGGGAAGCGAGGCGCATCAGCAGCAGGCGCTGCTCCCGCGGCGGCAGGTCGCCGGGCTCCGGCGCGGCGTCGTCCTGCTCGGGCAGCCAGCGCATCCGCTCGACGACGCGCGCATACACCGGCGCGAGGTCGAGGAACAGCAGGCGCCCCCCGACCGCGGGCCTGTCGCGACGCCGCAGCCCCTGTGCGCCGGTCAAGTCGACGTAGAATCCCGCGCCTTCGCCAGGCGGCGGCACGAGCGTGAGCGTCGGCGCCCAGTCGGCGACCTGCTTCGCGACCCACTCCACCTGGTCGGGCGTGAAATTGCCGGAATCGAGCCGCATCAGGAGGAGCGTCTGGACGTATTCCTGCTCGAGCGTGATGCCGGGCTGGGCGAAACCTCCGCCGCCGAGCACCAGTTGTTCGCGCTGCAGGTTGCGCATCCGCGCGAACTCGTAGAGTTCGTGGAAATCGCGCCATTGCGCGGGAATCCAGTGGCTGTAGCGGAACAGCCGATAGCGTCCATCGAGCCCGCGATGGTGCGCGAGACGCACCAGCACCCACGGCAGGATCGCGCGCCAGCGCCGGTGGTCCGCGCGCGGATAGCCGGCCTTCAGCGCGAGCTGGTAGGCGGTGATGAACGCCTTGACGAGATCGAACGCTGCATGCCACAGCCGCGACTCGACCGACGAACTCTTCTGGTAGTTCGCCGTGTACTGACGCGTGATCTGCGCGAGCGCCGACTCGAGCCGCGCGTCGATGCGCAGGAGCGCCTCGACCTGCGAGGGTCCGACGTCGCGCCGCGAGCCGGGAAAGCCGGCGACGAGTTCGAGCGCTTCCTTCTGCGTGGCGAGGACGTCGCCGCCGGGAAGATCCGCGATCCAGCGTTCCGCGTGCGCCGCGCTCGCGAGCGGATCGGACAGCCGCCGGACCCAGGCGACCAGCGGATTGCCGAAACTGCGCGAAGGCCCCACCGGCGCGCGCTGCGGGGTGGCCACTACCGTCCTCCGACCGTCATCCGCTCGATCAAGATCGAGCCGACGTGGCGTGAGCCGCGGCGGTCGACGTCGCGGCCGATGGCGACGATGCGGCGGAACATGTCGCGGAGGTTGCCGGCGATCGTCACCTCCTCGACCGGGTACGCGATCTCGCCGCCTTCGATCCAGTACCCCGCGGCGCCGCGTGAGTAGTCGCCGGTCACCGCATTGACCCCGTGCCCCAGTTGTTCGGTGACGAGGAAGCCGCGGCCCATGCGTTTCATCAGCGAGGCGAGGTCGTCGTCGCCGTGCGACACGACGAGGTTGTGGCTGCCGCCGGCATTGCCGGTCGTGGGCATCCCGAGCTTGCGCGCAGCGTAGCTGCCGAGGAAGTAGCCGTTCACGACACCGCGATCGACGACGATCCGGCGTGCCGTGGCCACCCCCTCCGCGTCGAACGGCGCGCTGCCGCGCCCCCGAGCGAGGTGCGGCTCCTCGACCATCGTCACCCCGGGCGCGAAGATCTCCTTGCCGAGCGAATCGACGAGGAACGAACTCCTGCGGTAGAGGCTGCCGCCCGACACCGCCTGCACGTACGCGCCGATCAGGTCGGCGGCTTCCGGCGCCTCGAACAGGACCGGGCACTCGACCGTCGCGACCGGACGCGCTCCGAGCCGGCGCGCGGTGCGCTCGCCGGCGATGCGGCCCACCTCGGCGGCCTCCTGGAGGTCGTCGGGCGAGCGCGCGGCGCTGTACCAGAAATCGCGCTGCATGCCGTTCTCGTCCTCGCCGATCACCGAGGCGTCGATGTGGTGGCGCGAACTGCGGTAGCCGCCGTGGAAACCGCGCGAGTTCGCGTAGACGAATTCGCTCTCGCCGCGCGACACCGAGGCGCCGTCGGAGTTGACGAGACGCCGGTCGACCGCGAGCGCCGCCGCCTCTGCCGCGCGACCGAGGTCGATCGCCTCGTCGATGCCGAGATCCCACGGATGGAACAGGTCGAGATCGGGCCAGTGCCGCGCGAGGCGGTCGGCGTCGGCGAGGCCCGCGCAGGGGTCTTCCGCCGTGAACTTCGCGATCGCGAGGGCCTTCTCCACCGTGTCGCGGATCGAGTCGTCGGAGAAGTCGGCGCTGCTCGCGTTGCCGCGCCGCGCTCCCAGGTACACGGTGACCGAGATGCCCTTGTCGCGGTTGTAGGCGATGGTCTCGACCTCGCCCTTGCGCACCGTCACGCTCTGGCCGACGCCCTGCGAGACGTCGGTCTCGGCGGCGCTGGCGCCGCCCCGGCGCGCGACGTCGAGCACCTGCGCCGCGACGCGCTCGAGTTCCGCAGTCGGCACCGGGAAGCGGCCCCCCGTTGCCAGATCGGCATCGCGGGTCCGGTCGAAGGGCGGGGGCGCGTTCATCGGGAGATTTCGCGCGCGACGGGAACGTCGCGGCGCTCCGCGTACGTGCGGTCGTCTATCATAGCAAAGCCCCCGACGCCCATGACGCCTGCATACCGCCGCCCGAACGCCTCGAACGACCTTCCGACCGACGGCCGGGACGGCCCGCGCCCGTCGAAGACCCGCCAGAAGCGCGAGATGGCCTCGCTTCAGGACCTCGGCGTCTCGCTCGTCGACCTCGATCCCGTCCGGCTCGCGTCGCTCGACCTGCCGGAGCGGCTCGTGGACGCCATCACGCTCGCCCGCGGCATCACCCGGCACGAGGCGCGCCGGCGCCAGATGCAGTACATCGGGCGCCTGATGCGCGAGGTCGATCCGGCACCGATCCGCGAGGCGCTGGAGCGATTCGACAGCGTGCCACGGGCCGAGAAGGCGCGCTTCGCCGCGATCGAGCGCTGGCGCGAGCGTCTGCTGGACGAGGCGGACGCTCTCGACGCGTTCGTGCACGAACATCCGGAGGCGGATCGCGCCGTGATCGCGAAGGCGATCGCCTCCGCGCGTGCCGAACGCGCGCGCGGCGAGTCCACGCGCGCGTTTCGCGACCTCTTCCGCACGCTGCGTCGCGCGTACGGCGACGCTTGACTCCCATGACCACATTCACGATCGGACTCGTCTCCGTTTCCGACCGCGCCTCTCGCGGCGTCTACGAGGACGCGGGCCTGCCCGCGCTCGAATCCTGGCTCGCCAGCGCTCTGGTCACGCCGTTTCGCACCGAGAAGCGCCTCATTCCCGACGAACAGCCGGTCATCGAACGGACGCTGGTCGACCTCGCGGACGTGATCGGATGCGACCTCGTGCTCACCACCGGCGGCACCGGCCCCGCACCGCGCGACGTGACGCCCGATGCGACGCTCGCGATCGCGCACCGCGTGATGCCGGGATTCGGCGAGCAGATGCGCCAGGTGTCGCTGCGCTTCGTGCCGACCGCGATCCTGTCGCGCCAGGCGGGCGTGGTGCGCGGACGCACGCTGATCCTCAACCTGCCCGGCCAGCCGAAGGCGATCCGCGAGACGCTCGAAGGCGTCCGCGGCGACGATGGCGCGGTCCTGGTGCACGGCGTCTTCGCCGCCGTGCCGTATTGCCTCGACCTCATCGGCGGACCCTACGTCGAGACTGAACCGGCCGTGTGCAAGGCGTTCCGTCCCAAGTCCGGAGAGCGACCGCCCGCGGCGTGAGGTGGCCCCCCCCCGATGACGAGACAACCCGTCGGCCTGACTCCTGGTCGACAGCGATGTCGCAAAGGCGCTCGATGCGCCGCCACCGAAGACTCCGGCGCCTCTGCCAACTGTCAACTGACTACTGACAACCGCTACTCGGGCACCGCATTCGTCGTCGCCTCCGCCACGGCGTTCGGGGCAATGGCGATCTTCGCGCGATTCGCGACCCGGGACGGCGCGGACACGACGGGATTGCTCGCGGTGCGCTTCGCGATCGCCGGCGCGTTCCTCATCGCGCTCGGCCTCGTCCTGCGCGTCCGCTGGCCACGGGGACGCGACCTGGCGATCCTCGTCGCGCTCGGGGGAATCGGCTACGCCGCGCAGGCGGCGACCTTTTTTTCGGCGCTCGAACTCGCGCCTGCAGGGCTCGTGGCGCTGCTGCTCTACCTCAATCCGGCGATCGTCGCGGTCCTCGCCGCGGTGCGCGGCCAGGAGCGGCTGGCGCGGCGCAGCGTCGCAGCGATCGCCATCGCGCTCTGCGGCCTCGCCCTGACGCTCGGGCCGACACTCTCCGGCACCGCGCAGGGCGCGCATCCGGCAGGGGTGGCGCTCGGCTTGCTCGCCGCCCTCGTCTACGCGATCTACATCGTCGCCTCCACGGGCGTGGCGTCGCGCGTCGATCCGCTCGCCATGTCCACCGTGGTGATCGCGAGCGCCGGACTCGTGTTCGGGGCGATCGCGCTCGCCCGGGGCGCGAGCCTCCCCGCGAGCGCGATCGGCTGGACGGCGGCGATCGCGATCGCGCTGGTCTCGACCGTCGCGGCGATCACCTGGTTCTTCGCGGGCCTCGCACGCGTCGGCCCCACGCGCGCCTCGACGCTCTCGACCATCGAACCGGTCGTCACCGTCGCGCTCGCCGCGGCGCTCTTCGGCGAGCGCGTCGAGCCGATCCAGCTCGCCGGAGGAGCGCTGATCCTCGCGGCGGCCGTCCTGCTCGCCCGAAGCCCTTCCTGAGGTCGCGGGTCGTCATCGCCCCGGCGAGCGCGCCGTCCGATTTCCGGTGTTCGCCGGCCTCGTGAGGCGCCTCGCCCACCGCCCGGCGCGGTAAGATGCGCGCGGCCCTGCACTGCAGGGGGAGGCGACATGGACTTCGACTGGCTGCAGTTGTTGAAAGCGGGATTGGGAACGCTCGTCGCGATCGCCCTCGTCGGCGGGCTCTTCGTCATGTTCGTGAAGGATGTGACGCAGAAGAAGCACACGGTCCTGCGCAACTTTCCGGTCATCGGGCGTTTCCGCTACTGGTTCGAGGAACTGGGCGAATATTTCCGACAGTACTTCTTCGCGAACGACCGCGAGGAGATGCCGTTCAACCGGGCGACGCGCTCCTGGGTCTACCGGCTCGCGAAGGACGAGGGAGGGTTGATCGGCTTCGGCTCGACCTACGACCTGCACGCGCCCGGCGCGCTCATCTTCGTCAATGCGCCGTTCCCGGTCCTCGAGTCCGACCGCCTGCCGACGCCGCCGCTCACGATCGGCGAGGGCTCCTGCCGCACTCCGTACCTCGCGCGCTCGGTCGTCAACGTGAGCGGCATGAGCTTCGGCGCCATCTCCGAGCCCGCGGTGCGGGCGCTCTCGCGTGGCGCGCACACCGCGGGCTGCTGGCTCGATACCGGCGAGGGCGGGCTGTCGCCGTTCCACCTCGAGGGCGGCTGCGACGTGATCATGCAGATCGGCACGGCGCGCTACGGCGTGCGCGACGCCCACGGCGAGTACGACCTCGGCAAGATCCGCGAGATCGCCGCGCGTGAGTCCGTTCGTGCCTTCGAGATCAAGCTCTCGCAGGGCGCGAAGCCCGGCAAGGGCGGCGTGCTGCCCGGCGGCAAGGTCACTCCGCTCATCGCGAGCATCCGCGGCATTTCCCCGGGCAAGGATTCGATCAGCCCGAATCGCCACCCCGACATCGCGACGATGGACGACCTGCTCGATCGCGTCGCGTGGCTCCGCGACCTGACCGGGAAGCCCGTGGGCATCAAGACCGCGGTCGGCGGCCGCTACTTCGCGAACGAGCTGTGCGAGCGGATCCTCGCGCGCGGGCCCGATTCCGCACCGGATTTCCTCGCGGTGGACGGCGGCGAAGGCGGCAGCGGCGCGGCACCGCAGGCGCTCGCCGACCACGTCGGACTCTCGATCGACGAGGCGCTACCGAGGGTCGTCGATGCGATCGTCGCCGCGGGACTGAAGCCGCGCATCCGCGTCATCGCGTCAGGCAAGCTCGTCACCTCGGCGCGCGCCGCGTGGGCGCTGTGCTGCGGCGCCGATTTCGTGAACACGGCGCGCGGTTTCATGTTCGCGTTGGGTTGCATCCAGGCTCTGCGCTGCCAGACCAACACTTGCCCGACCGGGATCACCACGCACAACCCGCGCCTCCAGCGCGGGCTCGTCGTCGAGGAGAAGTGGCAGCGCGTGGCGAACTACGCCACCGCGATGAACCGGGAGATCGACATGATCGCGCACAGTTGCGGCGTGCGGCACGCGCGCGAACTGGAGCGCCGACACGTGCGCCTCGTGCAGCCGACCGGCGGCACCATCGCGCTCGACGTGCTCTACCCGATGCCGCCCGCCGCAGCAGGCAGGGCGGCGTGACGACGGCGTCCGCCGAGTCCGGCCCGCAGCGCGTCGGGTTCGTCATCGGAGGCGCGCAGAAGGCCGGGACGACCGCGCTCGCCTGGATGATCGTCGACCACCCGAAGCTCACGATCGCGATGGGCAAGGAGGCGCACTGGTTCGACGACGAGCGGAACTTCCGCCGTGGCGGGAAGCCCGTCTCGACCTACGAGCAGGCGTACTTCGCGGGCGCGGAACCCGGCACGACGCTCTTCGACGCGACGCCGAGCTACCTGTGGTGGCCGCGGGCGCCGGAACGCATCCGTGCCTACAACCCGGCAATGCGCTGGATCGTGCTGCTGCGCGACCCGGTCGATCGCGCGTACTCGCACTGGAACATGATGCGCTCGCGCGGCACCGAGGAGCTGGGATTCGTCGACGCCCTCCGGGTCGAGCAGGAGCGCATGCGCACGGCGGATCCCGACCAGGCCCAGCGCGTCTCCTACTTCTCGCGCGGCCTCTACGCCCATCAGATTCGCCGCCTCTGGAGCCTGTTCCCGCGCGAGCAGACGCTGATCCTGCGCAGCGACCGGCTCGACGACGATCCCGCCGGCACCGTCGCCGATGTGCTGGCGTTCGTCGGCGTCGAGCCGATGGACGAGGTCGAGGGGCAACGGCGCAACGTCGGTGTCTACGCAGCCCCGATCGCCCCCGAGGACCGGCGCACGGTGCGCGCCATGTACGACGACGACCTGCGCGACCTCGAAGGCCTGCTGGATTGGGACCTCTCCGACTGGCGCAGCTGACCTGCTACCGCGCGGCCGCGCGCGCCTTCGGATCCTGTCCGTAGAACGCCGCGAACTGCCGGTAGACCTCCGGATATTCTCCGGCCAGCGTCGCGGGTGACGCGAAAAACACCTCGGAGAGCACCGCGAAGAACTCGCCGGGACTCTCCGCGGCGTAGGGATCGATCGCGGTGTCGAGGTCGCGATCGACGCGCGCGGAGAAGTCGTGGTACGCGTCCGACATCGCGCGCTTCCAGGCCCGGGCATCCATCGAGGGAGGCAGCGGCGGGCAACCGTTCGCGTCGCCGTCGCGCATGTCGATTTTGTGCGCGAACTCGTGGATCACCAAGTTCATGCCCGCAACGTCGAAGTCCGACGAGGCCTCGACGTCGGGCCACGACAACACCACCGGACCGCCGGGCATCGCCTCGCCGGCGAGCGGCCCGTCGTTGACGTGCACGACGCCCGCGTCGTCCTCCCAGGTCCAGTCGGGCACGAACTGGGCCGGATAGACGACGACGTTCTCGAAGTCGTCGTACCAGTCGAGCGACAGCCCGAGGACGAGCACGCAGGCCTGCACCGCGATCACGACGCGTTGCAGCGGCGTCACCTCGTGCCCGCCGGCGCCCACGATCGACTTGGCCTCGAGGAACAGCACGACCAGTTCGCGCAGCGTCGCGCGCTCGGCCTCGCTCGTGCCGGCGAGGAACGGCAGCGCCGAGATCGCCTCGTCCCACAGCGCGTCGGGAAGGGCCGAGCGCGACAGCACGCGCCGGCGGCGCCAGCGCTTCAGCGCGTCAAGAATCGCGTCGCTCCTGATCCTCGGCATCGTCGCCGCCGTCAGCACCTCCCTCCGCCCTGAGCTCCAGAAGGGCGGCGGCCTCGGCTTCCGGCAGTGCCTCCACGCTTCGAAGCTTGCGACCGATGGTCGTGGTCTTCCCTCTCGCCTCATCAATGGTATTGGCCGCGGCCTGGAGGCTCCTCTTCGCACGGGCAAGGACTTCGCCGAACTTCCCGAACTCGGTGCGCACCGCACCGAGCGTGCGCCAGACCTCGGCGGACCGCTCTTCGATCGCGATCGTGCGAAAGCCCATCTGCACGATGTTCAGGAGCGCGAGGAAGTTGGTCGGCCCCGACAGCGTCACGCGGAACTCTCGCTGCAGGTCGTCCGCGAGGCCCGGGCGCGCCATCATCTCGGCGTACAGGCTCTCGGTCGGCAGGTACAGGAAGGCGAAATCGCTGGTATGCGGCGGCGACACGTACAGCGTCCGGATCGTCTTCGCCTGCGCGCGCAGGAACTGCGCGAGGGCGCGGCGCGCCGATTCGGCCGCGCCGGCATCGTTCCGCTCGAGAGCGTCCTGCAGGCGCTCCCATTCCTCGACCGGGAACTTGGCGTCGACCGGGATCCAGACCGCCTGCTCGTCGGGCTTGCCCGGCATCCGGATCGCGAACTCGACGCGCCGGCCGCTGCCCGGCACCGTCTCGACGTTGGTCGCGAACTGCCCCGGCGTGAGCACCTCCGAGAGCAGCGCGCCGAGCTGCATTTCGCCCCAGGTACCGCGTTTCTTGACGTTCGTCAGCACGCGCTTCAGGTCGCCCACGCCTACGGCGAGGCTTTGCATCTCGCCGAGACCCTTGTGCACCTGCTCCAGGCGATCGGAGACCTGCTTGAACGACGCGCCGAGGCGTTCGTCGAGCGTCGCCTGCAGCTTCTCGTCGACGGTCACCCGCATCTGCTCGAGCTTCGCGTCGTTCGCGACGCGCAGCGTATCGAGGCGCTGCTCGACGTTCAACCGGATCGCCTCGAGTTTCTGGTCGTTGCGCTGCGCGAGTTCCGCGACCCGATCCGCGAGCGTGCGCGCCTGCGCGGTCTGCTGGTCGGCGGCGGCGCGCAGCCCCTCCTGCGTCGAGGTCCGGAACTCGTTCAGCCGCTCGCCGAACGCGGTGAACGCGTCGCCCTGGCCGCGGTTGAGCCCGGCGAACTGCTGGGCCATCGTTCCGGCGAACTGCGTCAGGCGGTCTCCGACCTCGCCTCTCAGCGTCTGCGACGCCTTGCCGTGCTCGTCGCGCGCGATCGCGAGGTCCTGCCGCAACTCGGCGCGCGCGCCCTGCATGTCCAGTTTGAGATCACGCTCGAGGTCTTCGCCCTGCGCGCGGACGACGGCGATCTCGCGCGCGAGCGACCCGAGCCGCGTGATCGCCACGACGGCGAGCCCGATCACGGCGACGCCGGCGACGATGGCGACCGCCAGGATCGTGATGAGGAGCGGGGAGTCCTGCATGGAACAAGTCTAGCAGCCGGTGCGGCTCACAGCGTGAGCCGACCGATCACGACTCGGTGAGGGCGAGCAGCGCGAACGAGGCGAGCCAGTGCGTGCCGACGAAGTCGTCGCTGTCGAGCCCGGCCCACCCGGCCGCGAGATGGCGATGCGCCGACGCGACGAGCACGCTCACGCGGGGATCGTCCCGCGCAAGTGCGTTCGCGATCCCGCGCAGGCACCAGGCGCGCGACAGGTTGAGGCCGTCGAGGTGCACGATCTGCGGGTCCGAGCGGTCGGAGGGCACCGCCGGCGTGAACAGCGACGCGGGCTCGCCGCGCTCGAGCCCCGGCAGGAAGCCGCCGAGCCACGCGCCGAAGCGCTCGTGCGGCAGCACCCGGCGCATCAGGTCGGCCTCCATCAGGACGGGCGACAGGAAGTCCGCGCCGGACGGCTCCCATGCGGCGGGCGCGTCGGCGTCCTCGCCGAACCACGACAACGCCTTCGCGACGCATGCGGACTCCAGCGCTCCGTCTCCCGCCGCTCGCGCGTAGTCGAGCGCGAGCGCGAGACCGAAGGCCGAGTTGGCGTGCACGCCGTGGCGGATCGGGATCTGTGTGCGCGGCAACCACGTCCGCCAGCGCGCCGCGACGAGCTCGGCCAGCGGCGCGAGCGTGCGTGCCCATCGTCGCGCGTCGCCGCCCCCGTCCGCGCGCAGTTCACGCACCAGTTCGAGGAGCCATGCCCAGCCGTAGGTCCGCTCGAACGACGCGGAGAGCGGCCGAGCGAAGTAGGCGCACTCGGAGGCGATCGTCTCGGCCGTGACGTGCGCGTCGAACACGCGGACGATCGACGCGCGTTCCGGCAAGCCGGGCACGAGCCGCGCGAGCCGCGCGAGCGTCCAGTGCATGTGGACGCTGGAATGCCAGTCGAAGGATCCGAAGAAGGCGGGATGCCATTCGCGCGGCGAACGAAGGTCGTCGGGCGAACCGAGGACGTGGACCTGCATCGAAGGGTACTCGACGGCGAGGCTCGCGAGCGCAACTCGCGCGAGGCGCGAGGCGACGTCGGGCGTCAACGCCGGCGCCCGCCCGGCGAGATCGCTTCGCGCAGGATCGCGCATCGTCAAACCGCCTCCCCGGCAGGCCCCATCGGCTCCTCCCGCGTCGTGGTCATCGGCCACGCACTCCGCCTGATGCGCATTCGCGCGCGAACGAACGCGCCCTACTCGACCACCGCCTCGCGGCTCGCCCGCTTGCGCTCGTGCTCTTTCAGGTGGCGCTTGCGGATGCGGATCGACTTCGGCGTCACCTCGGCGAGTTCATCGTCGGCGATGAACTCGACCGCGTACTCGAGCGTGAGCTTGATCGGCGGGGTCAGCAGGATCGCGTCGTCCTTGCCCGATGCGCGCACGTTGGTGAGCTGCTTGCCCCTGATCGGGTTGACGACGAGGTCGTTGTCGCGCGAGTGGATCCCGATCACCATGCCTTCGTACAGCGGCTCGCCGGGCGAGACGAACATCCGGCCGCGCTCCTGCAGCTTCCACAGCGCGTAGGCGACGGCCGCGCCGTCGTCCTGCGAGATCAGCACGCCGTTGCGGCGCTCGGGAATCTCGCCCTTCACCTGCGCGTAGCCGTCGAAGACGTGGCTCATGAGTCCGGTCCCGCGCGTCAGGTTCATGAACTCGCCCTGGAAGCCGATCAGGCCCCGCGCGGGGATGCGGTAGTCGAGCCGCGTGCGCCCCTGGCTGTCCGACTCCATGTGCACGAGTTCGCCGCGGCGGCCGCCGAGTTCCTGCATCACCGCGCCCTGGTGCGCGTCCTCGACGTCGACGGTGAGCGCTTCGTAGGGCTCCTCGATCACGCCTGCGACTTCGCGCGTGACGACGCGCGGGCGCGACACCGCGAGTTCGTAGCCTTCGCGCCGCATGTTCTCGACCAGGATCGTCAGGTGGAGTTCGCCGCGGCCGAGCACCGAGAACACGTCGGTGTCCCCGGTGTCCTCGACGCGCAGCGCCATGTTGGTGAGGAGCTCGCGCTGCAGGCGGTCGCGCAGGTTGCGCGACGTGACGTACTTGCCCTCGCGCCCGGCGAGCGGCGACGTGTTGACGAGGAAGTTCATCGCGAGCGTCGGCTCGTCGACCGCGATCGGCGGGAGCGCCTCGGGCGTCTCGACGTCGGCGAGCGTCGTGCCGATCGTGAGGTCGTCGACGCCGCTCACCATGACGATGTCGCCGGCGAACGCCTCGTCCACCGCCACGCGTTCGAGACCGGCGAAGGTGAACACCTGGGCGATCTTCGCCTTCGGCGGCACCGCACCGGGCGCGAGCGGCCCGTGGAGCACGGCGACTTCGGTTCCGGCCCGAAGCGTCCCGCGCCGGATGCGGCCGATCCCGAGCCGGCCCACGTAGCTCGAATAATCGAGCGCGGAGACCTGGAACTGCAGCGGCGCCGCCGGATCGTCGGAAGGCTCCGGCACACAGGAGAGGATCGTGTCGAACAGCGCCTTCATGTCGCCGCCGCCTTCGGGGGGCCTGCCGGACTTCGCGACCTTGACGTCGAGCGTCGCCCATCCGCCGAGCGCGGAGGCGTACACCACCGGGAAGTCGAGCTGCGCGTCGTTCGCGCCGAGGCGGTCGAAGAGCTCGAAGGTCTGGTTGACGACCCACTCGGGCCGCGCGCCCGGGCGGTCGACCTTGTTGACGACGACGATCGGCTTCAGGCCCTGCTTCAGCGCCTTCAGCGTCACGAAGCGCGTCTGCGGCATCGGGCCCTCGACCGCGTCGACCAGGAGCAGCACGCCGTCGACCATGCCGAGCACGCGTTCGACCTCGCCGCCGAAGTCCGCGTGGCCCGGCGTGTCGACGATGTTGATGCGCGTGTCGGCGAGGCGGATCGCGCAGTTCTTCGCGAGGATCGTGATGCCGCGCTCGCGCTCGATGTCGTTGCTGTCCATCACGCGCTCGCCGACCTGCTGGTGCTTGGCGAAGGTGCCGGCCTGGACGAGCAGCTTGTCGACCAGCGTGGTCTTGCCGTGGTCGACGTGGGCGATGATCGCGATGTTGCGCAGGGCGGGCATGGGGTGGACGCCAAAAAAGCCTTTGATTATAGCAACTTGGGGTGCCCAAACCAAGCGACGACGGTGCCTCCGGCCGGCGCGCCGCACTTGCCGGGCGGCGGTGGACCCCGACCGGCGACCGGGGTTCGCGCCCGCCCGAACGGCCTTCCCCCGGAACCCCCGCTGCGCTATCATGTCGAAGTCATTGTTTCCGGTCGCTTTTTCCACTGTCGATGCCGCAGCCTGGACCGGAACTCGCGCATGCGAGTGGGCCGCGTTCCAGGAGATGTCGAGATGAGCAGTGCCCCGAGCTTCGCGGAGCTCGGCCTCGCGCCGGAGTTGCTCCGCGCGGTGGCTGACTCCGGCTACACCCACCCCACCCCGATCCAGGCCCAGGCGATTCCCGTCGTTCTCGCGGGACGCGACGTCATGGGCGGCGCCCAGACCGGCACCGGCAAGACCGCCGGATTCGCGCTTCCTATCCTGCACAAGCTCCTCGCGCACGCGAACACGAGCCCGTCGCCCGCGCGCCATCCGGTGCGGGCGCTGATCCTCGCGCCGACCCGCGAACTCGCGATCCAGGTCGAGGAGTCGGTCAAGACCTACGGCAAGCACACGAACCTGCGCTCGACCTGCGTGTTCGGCGGCGTCGACATCAAGCAGCAACTGCCGATCGTGCGCGGCGGCGTCGAGATCCTCGTGGCCACGCCGGGGCGCCTGCTCGACCACATCGAGCAGAAGAGCGTGCATCTGGGGCAGGTCGAGATCTTCGTGCTCGACGAGGCCGACCGGATGCTCGACATGGGCTTCATCCCGGACATCAAGCGCATCATGGCGCTCCTGCCCGCGACCGCGAAGCGCCAGAACCTCCTGTTCTCGGCGACGTTCTCCGCCGAGATCAAGAAGCTCGCCGACTCGCTCCTGAACCAGCCGCAGCTGATCGAGGTCGCGCGGCGCAACACCGCGGCGGAGACGGTCGCGCAGAGCGTGTACAAGTGCCCGCAGGACGCGAAGCGCGCGCTCCTCGCGCACATCGTGAAGTCGCGCGGGCTGCGCCAGGTCCTCTGCTTCGTGCGGACCAAGCACGGCGCGTCGCGCCTCGCGCGGCAGCTCGAGAAGGACGGGCTCGAAACCTCCGCCATCCACGGCGACAAGACCCAGGCCGCGCGCCTGGAGGCGCTCGCCGCGTTCAAGGAAGCGAAGCTCGAGGTGCTCGTGGCGACCGACGTCGCCGCGCGCGGCCTCGACATCGACGACCTGCCACTGGTCGTCAACTACGAGCTGCCGCACGTCCCCGAGGATTACATCCACCGCATCGGCCGCACCGGCCGCGCGGGCGCGCAGGGCGAGGCGATCTCGCTCGTCGACCCGAGCGAGACCAAGTACCTGACCGAGATCGAACGCCTGCTCAAGAAGCCGATCGCGATCGCGACCCCCGATGGGTTCGACCCCGAAGCCGCCGGACAGCGGCGCGAGCGGCCCGAGCGCCGCACGCCGGTGCGCGAGCCGCGCCCGAAGGCCGAACGCGCGGAGCGCGCGCCGAGAGGCGAACGCGCCGTGCGCGAACCGAAGGCCACACGTTCCCCCGCAGCGCCGCGCTCGACACGCGAGGCCGAGCGCGAAGCCGCGTACGCGCGCAATCCCGACCAGCCGGTGGTACGCAAGGCGGCACCCTCGCCGCAGGTTCGCTCCGAGGCGGGGCAGCGTCGCGGGTTCGGCGCGAATCGGCCGGTGCCGGCGCTGCTGATGAAGCGCCCGGCGGCACCCGCGGCCGAAGCGGCCCCCGCGGTCGTGCCGGCCGCCGCAGCGGAAGCCGAGAAGGCGTAACGCCGGACGAGAACCTCGGCCGACGATGCCGATGGTCGTCGTCGCGCTGTGTCGCGCGGGGTTCGAGCGCGAGGCCGCGCTCGACCTCGCCGCGATCGCGAATGCGGCGCGGCTCGCGATCCGCTGCGAAACGACGCCGGGCGAGGCGCGCGTCGTCGCGCACGTCGATGGCGACGATGCCGCGTCCTGGCATCGAGCAGCGGCCGGTCGCCCCCCGGTGTTCGTGCGGACGTCGTTCGTCGGCACCGGTCCGCACGTCCTCGCCGTCGATGGCGAGCGGCGCCCCGATCGCGTCGCCGCGCTGGTCGCCGCCTTCGACGCGCTCGCGCGCATGCCCGGTCACGAACCGCCGTGGCTCGCCCCCTGGATCGAGTACCCGGACACCAACGAGGGCAAGGCGCTCTCCCCGCTCGCGCAGATGCTCGATGCCCGTCTCGCGGCGGCCCTGCGCGAACGCGGCCTCGTGCGCGACGGCGCGGCGACACGCGCGCACGTGTCGCTCGTCGACGGCCGCCGCGCGTACGTCGGAACCTGCGCCGCCGGGCACGAGCCCAGGTGGCCGCTCGGCATCCCCCGACTGCGCATGCCGCGCGAGGCACCGTCCCGCTCGACGCTGAAGCTCGCCGAAGCGATCGCGGTGTTCCTCGGACCACGCGAACGCGAACTCCTGCACATCGGCCAGGCGGCGGTCGACCTCGGCGCCGCACCGGGTGGCTGGACCTGGCAACTCGTCGCCCGCGGCCTCCAGGTCACCGCCGTCGACCACGGCGCGCTCTCGCCCGCGCTGGCGCGCGACGTCAACGTCGAGCACGTGCGCGCCGACGGTTTCGCGTGGCGTCCGCGGCGCCCGGTCGACTGGCTCGTCTGCGACATCGTCGAGCGGCCGTCGCGCGTCGCTTCGCTCGTCGCCGACTGGATCGCGTCGGGCGCGACCGCGCGCGCCGTCTTCAACCTGAAGCTGCCGATGAAGTCGCGCCACGACGAAGTCGCGCGTTGCGAAGCGCAGATGCGCTCGCGCTTCGAGAGCGCGGGTGTCGACGCCACGGTCGCCTTCCGGCACCTCTACCACGACCGCGAAGAGGTCACCGGTTACGTCGAGGCAGGAGGCCGCGGTCCGGGACGACGTCGCGATCGCGGTCGGCCGGCCCGCGCGACCTGAACGCGGGCCGCACGCTTCCGACTACGCGTCGTCGCCGCCGCGGTTCGCGCCAGCGCCGTCGGCGAGCGAGCCGCCAATGCGGCCGCCGGCATCGACCCACAGGTGCGGCAGCCCGAGGCCGGCGAGCCACGCCGGGCCATCGTCCTCCTTCAGCATCGCGATCGTCGCGGCGCTGCCCGCGACGACGCAGAGTTCGGCGGTCACGGACACCGCCGCGAGACCGCGCACCGGCATGCCGGTGCGCGGGTGGAGGAGGTGCCCGTAGCGCACGCCGTCGACGACGATGCACCGCTCGTAGTCGCCGCTCGACGCGAGGGCCCCGGCGCGAAGCCGCACCGACGCCAAGGCGGCACCGGCACCGTCCGGATCGCGCACGCCGATCCGCCACGGACCGCCGTCCGCGCGCGGCCCGACGATCGCGATGTCGCCACCGAGGTTCACGAGTCCGCCGGTCGCTCCCCACTCGCGCGCGAGCGCCGCCGAGCGGTCGGCGGCGTACTCCTTCACGATGCCGCCGAGGTCCAGTTCCATGCCGGGGACGGTGAAGCGCAGCGTCGGGCGCCGCCACAGGACCTTGTCCCAGCCGACGCGCGGCAGCAGCGCCGCGACGCGCGAGGGATCCGGCAGGCGGGCGCTCGCGAAGTCCCAGGCTTCGCGCAGCACCCCGGAGGTGATGTCGAAGAGACCGCCGCTCTCGCGATGACAGGTCGCGGCGTAGTCGAGGAGACTCGCGGTCTCGTCGTCGACGTCGATCGTCCCCCCGACGGCGGCGACGCGATTGATGCCGCCGAGCACGCTCGCCGGCCGGTAGCGCGAGTGCCGCGCCTCGAGCGCTTCCACCAGCGCGACGATCGCGCCGGCGATCGATCGTGCCGCAGCGTCGTCGCCGGCGACGAGCTGGACCTCGCAGGGCGACCCCATCGCCCGGAAGGTGCTTCGGTATGCGGGAGGCAGCGTCATCGTCCGGGCGGATGCGCGTCGCCGGCACTCCGCGGCGCGCCTTCGCGCCGGCGGCGGCGCCGTGCCGTCATTCGTCGCTGATGAGCCCGAGCCGCCGGTAGATCGGCCGGATGTCGACCGCGAGGCGCGGCAGCGCGCGCAGGAACACGAGCGCGCCCAGCACGCACACGAGGCCATTGATGAGGAACGTCGCCTCGACGCCGATCCGCGCGGCGAGCGCCCCCGCGCACATGTGCCCGATCGGCGCGACTCCGAGGAACGCGAGCGTGTAGAAGCCGGCCACGCGGCCGCGCAGGCGGTCCTCGACGATGGTCTGGAGGATCGAGTTCGACGACGCCGCGGCGAGGATCAGGCCCCCGCCCACCACGACCATCAGCGCGAGCGCGGGCGACAGGACGCCGAGGTGCGAGAACGCCGCCAATGCCAGCCCGCTCGCGAGCGACGCGCCGCCGATCACGCGCCCCAGCCCCCTTACCGACGCACGCCCCGCGAGCCACGCGGTGCTCGCGAACGCGCCGAGGCCGGCCGCCGCGAGCAGGAACCCCAGCGTCTGCGGACCGCCCTGGAAACGGACCTCCGCGTAGATCGGCATCAGCGAGCTGTAGGGCGTGATCGTGAACGCCTGCGTCGCGACGAGCGCGAGGAGCGCGCGCGCGGGAGGAAATCCGATCGCGTAACGCGCGCCTTCGACGTAGCTTCGCCACCAGGATGCATCGCGCCTGCCCGCCGGTTCCGCCGGCCAGCGCATGCGCAGGAGCGACGCGAGCACGGCGAGGAACGACACGGCGTTGATCGCGAAGCACACCGCCTCGCTCGTCACCGCGAGCACCAGTCCCGCGACCGCGGGCCCGACGACGCGCGCGCCGTTCACCATCATCGAATTGAGCGCGATCGCGTTGGCGAGATCGGCGCGATCGTCGACGAAGCGGACGTAGGAGGACTGGCGCAGCACGACGTCGAAGGTCTGCACCACCGACAGGAACAACGCCAGCGCGATCAGATGGGCGACTTCGATCCTCCCCGTCCAGGCCAGGATCGCGAGCGCGGCGGCCTGCAACATCAGCAGCGACTGGGTGACGAGGAGCGCGTGCCGCTGGTCGACGCGGTCGACGAGGACGCCCGCGAACGTGCCGAGGGTGAGCATGCCGACGTTCGCGCAGAACGCGACCAGTCCCAGCAGGAACGGCGAACCGGTGAGGCGCCAGGTGAGCCAGCCCATCGCGACCTGCTGCGCCCAGGTGCCGATCAGCGAGACGCCCTGCCCGGCGAAGAACAGCCGGTAGTTGCGGTGGCGCAGCGACCGGAACGTCTGATGCGCGCGCTCGGCGAGCCGTTCGATCATCGCGACCCCGCGCACGCGGTGCCGGTCAGGTCTGGTCGTGCCCGATCCACTTCGCGACCGTGGGCGCGACGTACGCCCCGAAACGGTCGAGGAGCCGGTCCGGCTCGCGCTCGACCACCAGCATCGAGCGGTGCTCGGGCTTCAGGAACGCCGCGGCGGCGGCGGCATCGACGAAGGCGACGAGCTTGTCGTAGTAGCCGGCGGCGTTGAGGACGCCGCAGGGCTTCGCGTGCCAGCCGAGTTGGGCCCAGGTCCAGATCTCGAAGAGTTCCTCGCAGGTGCCGAGCCCGCCGGGGAGCGCGACGAACGCGTCGGCGAGTTCGGCCATCTTCGCCTTGCGCTCGTGCATCGACGCGGTGACGACGAGTTCGGTGAGCCCGCGATGCGCGAGCTCCTTCTTCATCAGCGCCTCGGGGATGACGCCGGTCACCGTGCCGCCGGCTTCGAGCGCCGCGTCGGCGACGATCCCCATCAGCCCGACCCGTCCGCCGCCGGTCACGACTCCGATGCCGCGCCCGGCGAGCGCGCGACCCATCGCCTGGGCCGCCACCGCGTACGCGGGATCGTTCCCCCGGTTCGCCCCGCAGTAGACGCAGACGCGCGCGAGCGGCATCAGAGGGAGAGCCGCTGCAACTGCTCGTCCAGCTTCGCGAGCGTGGCTTCGAAACCCGCGAGCCGCGCGCGCTCCTGCTCGACCACCGCGGCCGGAGCACGCGCGACGAATTGTTCGTTGGCGAGCTTGGCGCGTGCCTTCGACGCTTCGCCGTCGAGGCGCGCGCGCTCCTTCGACAGCCGTTCCCGCTCCGCCGCGGGATCGACCTTCACGTCGAGCATGAGCTTGAGCGTCCCGACGATCTCGACCGGGGCATCGACGTCGGGCAGCGCATCGACCATCCGGAAATCGGACAGCCGCGCGAGCGCCATCGCGAACGGCCGGAACTCGTGCACGCGCGACGCGGCGGGTCCGCCCGACACCAGCATGTCGACCTTGGCGCCCGGCGCGAGGCCCATCGCCGAGCGCAGCGAGCGCGCCGCGTTCACGATGGCCTTGAGCGAATCGACGCGCGCCGCGTCGGCCGGAAACCGGAACGCGTCGTTCGGCTTCGGGAACGGCGCGCGCGAGATCGACCCGCCGGGCTTCCCGGCGAGCGGTGCGACCTTCTGCCACAGCTCCTCGGTGATGAACGGCATGATCGGATGCGCGAGCCGCAGCGTCGCCTCGAGTTCGCGTACCAGCACCGCGCGCGTGCGCGCGGCCGCCTTCGCGTCGCCCGATCGCTCGGCTTCCGCGAGTTCCACCTTCGCGAGTTCCACGAACCAGTCGCAGTACTCGTCCCAGACGAACTCGTAGAGCGCCTTCGCCGCGAGGTCGAAGCGGTAGCCCGCGAGCGCGTCGATGACGTCCGCCTTAGCCCGCTGGACCCGTCCGAGGAGCCAGCGGTCGATGAACGACAACTCGGCGGGCACGAGGTCCCCGGCGTGCACCTCCCGGCCCTCGACGTTCATCAGCACGAAGCGCGTCGCGTTCCACAGCTTGTTGCAGAAGTTGCGGTAGCCCTCGCAGCGGTCGAGGTCGAAGTTGAGCGTGCGCCCGAAGGTCGCGAGGCTCGCGAAGGTGAAGCGCAGCGCGTCGGCGCCGAACGACGGGATGCCGTCGGGAAACTGCCTGCGCGTCCGCTTCGCGATCGACTCCGCCTGCCGCGGATCGAGCATGTTCGCGGTGCGCTTGGCCACGAGGGCCTCGAGGCCGATTCCGTCGATCAGGTCGATCGGGTCGAGCACGTTGCCCTTCGACTTCGACATCTTCTGGCCTTCCTCGTCGCGCACGATCGCGTTGATGTACACGTCGCGGAACGGGATGCGGCCGGTGAACCACGTGGTCATCATCACCATCCGGGCGACCCAGAAGAAGATGATGTCGAAACCGGTCACGAGCGTCGACGACGGCAGGAAGGTCCGCAGGTACGGGTTGGCGGCGTCCTTCTCCGGGTCGCCGGTCCAGCCGAGCGTCGAATGACACCACAGCGCCGAACTGAACCACGTGTCGAGCACGTCGGGGTCGCGCGTGAAGCTCTCCGGCTCGCGTCCGAGCGCGGCGCGCGCCTTGGCGCGCGCTTCCGCCTCGGTGCGCGCGACGTGGCAGCCGCCGGTCTCGTCGTACCACGCGGGGATCTGGTGGCCCCACCACAACTGCCGCGAGATGCACCAGTCCTGCAGGTTGCGGATCCAGTGCAGGTAGGTGGCGAGCCACTCGCCCGGGACGAAACGCAGGTGCTCGCCGCGCCCGGGACCGTCGCCGGGCAATCCACCGGCGTCGACCGCCGCGAGGCAGACGTCACGGATCGAGCACCCGGGAAAGTACGGATGGTTCGCCGGCCCGGGCTTGGTCGTCGCGACGAACCACTGGTCGGTCAGCGTCGGCTCCACCACCTCGCCGGTGCGACCGCAGCGCGGCACCACCATCCTGTGGGCCTTCTCCGAAACGACGAGGCCCAGGTGCGCGAGGTCCGCGAGCACCGCCTTGCGCGCGACGTAGCGGTCCATGCCCCGGTACTTCTCCGGCGCGTTCGCGTTGACCTTCGCCTCGAGATCGAGGATCGCGAGCACCGGCAGTCCGTGCCGCTGCCCGACCTGCCAGTCGTTGAAATCGTGCGCCGGCGTGATCTTGACCACGCCGGTGCCGAACTCGCGGTCGACGTACTCGTCGCCGATCACCGGGATGTCGCGGCCGGCGAGCGGGAGGCGCACGTTCTTCCCGATCAGGTGGCGATAGCGCTCGTCCTCCGGATGCACGGCGACCGCGGTGTCGCCGAGCATCGTCTCCGGTCGCGTCGTCGCGACGACGAGCGAACCCGAACCGTCCGCGAGCGGGTAGCTCAGTTCCCAGAGCTTCCCCTGCTCTTCCTCGCTGTCGACCTCGAGGTCCGACACGGCGGTGCCGAGTTTGGGGTCCCAGTTCACCAGCCGCTTGCCGCGGTAGATGAGGCCGTCCTCGTGCAGGCGCACGAAGGTCTCGACGACCGCGGCGGACAGGCCCTCGTCCATCGTGAACCGCTCGCGCGTCCAGTCGCCGGACGCGCCCAGGCGCCGCATCTGCCGCGTGATCGCGCCGCCGGAGGCTTCCTTCCACGACCAGACCCGCTCGACGAACGCCTCGCGCCCGAGATCGCGGCGCGTCGTGCCTTCGGCGACGAGTTGCTGCTCGACGACGATCTGGGTCGCGATGCCCGCGTGATCGGTGCCGACCTGCCAGAGCGTGTCGTCGCCGCGCATCCGGTGCCAGCGGACCAGCACGTCCATCAGCGTCTGCTGGAACGCGTGCCCCATGTGCAGCGTCCCGGTGACGTTCGGCGGCGGAAGCTGCAGGCAGTACGGAGCGGCGCCCGGTTTCAGCGACGGCGCGAACACGCCCCCCGACTCCCACAGCGGATACCACTTCGCCTCGACGGCGTGCGGTTCGAAGCTCTTCGCGAGTTCCATGGCGGCGCCGTCGATCGAGGTACGGCGGGCAAAAGGGGGGAATTTTACCAGAGCGCCGCACAAGCCCCGGAGAATCAAGTCCTTGCGCGCATGTCCGCTTGTAGGCCACCGAACACGGCGCGATGCGCGCGCCGATTTGTGGCAAGGTTCGGGGATTCGCGCCGGGGCGGCACCTCCGACCGCCCTCGGCGCGACCCCGGCCACGACGACGGAGCGCATGCAATGCCGACTTCCCAGGAAACCGACCTGAAACTCATCATGCTCGCACTGGCGGAGGTGCTCGAGCGCATCACCGAACTCCAGAACCAGAAAATCCTGGAATCGATGATGGAGGAGAAGGCGCGCGGCGTGTTCGCTCCGACGAGCATGACGGCGCTCGAACTGCGCAAGCGCGCGCGCGAGCAGGGAGCGTCCTAGTCCGGTCGCGGCCGCGGGGGGTATCTCCGCGGACCGGTGCGCCGCGTTCGTCCGCCTAACGCCCCGAACGCCAGCGATCGATCTCGCGCTCGATCGCCTCCGCGACATAGGCGCGCAGGATCTCGCCGACGTGCTGGTTGATCGCGTCGACGAGATCGGCGCTCGCGCGGTCGACGATGGGCTTCAGCCGTTCACCGAGACGCTCGCGCAGGCCGGCATCGGTGAACATGTCGATCCGCTGCAGCACCTGCATGCGGATCTCCTCGGCGAGCGCTTCGCGCTCGGCTCCGGTCGGAACGTCGCGCTGGCCCGACGAACCGGGCACCACGCCCGCCTCGCCGGGTTCGGGCGGCTGTGCGGGATGCGTACCGGATTCGACGTCTCCGGTCGGCGTGTCGATCGGCGCCGCCACCGGCAACGGACGCTGACCGCCGTCGGTTGCGTCGGTCCCGGGAGCGCGAGCGGCGGCCTGTTCGACCAACGCGGGCCCGACCGCAAGTGGTTCGAAACGCCCCTCAGCCGGATCCACCCTGCGAATGGTGACGTCGGGATCGATCGGTTCGGGAAGGAAGTCCTCGATGTCGGGCGTCGGCTCGACCCGCCACGCGGCGGAAGAACTCCCGGACATTCCCGAAGGTCGCTCCGCGCGAACCTCGGGCATCGCCGGCGGCACCAGCACCACCGAAGGCGGCGACACGCCGAAGACGCTCTCTTCGCCGGCAGGCTGCTCCAGCCAGTCGGACGGCTCCCCTTCGTCGATCGCGGGGGCCGCCACCTCGATCTCGTCGACCGCTTCGGTCAGCACCGGAAATTCGTCGTCGTCCGCAGCGACCGCGTCCTCGAGCAGCGGGATGTCCTCGTCGGCCGCGGCTGCGTGGCGCTCGGCGACCGGCATTTCGATCGCAGGTGGAGTCGAAACCGATGCGTCGACCGGCGACTCGGCGGGTGGCCTCGGGAGCGGACCGACGATGCGCGGTCCGGGGTCGATGACCGGCGCAGCGGCATGCCGCACCGGGGGTTCAGGCGCCGCGGGCAGCGACGTCGCGCGCGCGGACTCCTGGCGATTGCGGCGCATCAGCGCGTCGGCCTGCTCGAGCAGTTCGCGCGCCGTCGGCATCGTCAGGTACGTTCGCCCACCGCGTGGTGGGCCATCGCGTAGCCGTGGTCGCGGTAGAACTTCCAGCGGCGCCGACCGGCCTCGGCGAGCGCGGTTTCGCGGCCCACGACGTCGGCCAGGCGCTCGAAACGGCTGAAGAACGGCGGCGGTTCGGGATGCAGGTTGACGAGCACGCAGGCCGGTCCGTCGTGCTCGAGGCGCTCGTCGACGAGAACCGGCGTCTCGGCCGCGAGCGGACTTCCCAACCGGCAATGCGGCACGAAGGCCGTCGCCGGCACCGTCCACAGGCGCCGGTCGAGCGCATCGGTCGTCGCACGGTCGGGCGTCAGCACGCGCACGAAGCCGTGCTGCTTCCATGCCTTCGCGACGAGGCGCGCCGCGACGTCGATCGCGTCGTCCGCGCCGGTGTAGAAATCGATCGACGTCATCGTCCGGCGCGGTCGGTCAGGTGGCCCCGGCTTCCCCGCCGAGAAGCCAGGTCACGAGGAGCGGCACCGGGCGGCCGGTCGCGCCCTTCTCCTTGCCCTCGCGCCAGGCGACGCCGGCGATGTCGAGGTGCGCCCAGTCGTACTTGCGCGCGAACTTCGAGAGGAAGCAGGCCGCGGTGATGCTGCCTCCCGCGCGGCCGGCGACGTTGGCGAAGTCGGCGAAGTTGCTCTCGAGCCCTTCGTGGTAGTCGTCCCACAGCGGCATCGGCCAGGCGCGATCGTGGGCGTCCTCGCCGGCCGCGACCAGCGCGCGCGACAGCGTGTCGCTGTTGCTGAACACGCCGCAAGCCACGTGGCCGAGCGCGACCACCATCGCGCCGGTCAAGGTCGCGATGTCGATGACCGCCTCGGGTTCGAAACGCTCGGCGTAGGTGAGCGCATCGGCGAGAATCAACCGTCCCTCGGCGTCGGTGTTGAGCACTTCGATCGTCTGGCCGGACATGCTCTTCACGATGTCGCCGGGTTTGGTCGCGCTGCCCGACGGCATGTTCTCGCAGGTCGGGATCAGGCCGACCAGATCGACCGCCGGCCCGAGTTCCGCGACGGCGCGGAACACCCCGAGCACCGAGGCCGCGCCGCCCATGTCGAACTTCATCTGGTCCATGTCGGGCGCGGGCTTGATCGAGATGCCGCCGGTGTCGAAGGTGATGCCCTTGCCGACGATCACGACCGGTTTCGACTTCTTCGGCGCGTTGCGGTACTCGAGGACGATGAAGCGCGGCGGTTCCGCGCTCCCGCGGGAGACCGAGAGGAACGAGCCCATGCCGAGCGCCTCGATCGCCTCCTTCCCGAGCACCTCGACCTTGACGGCGGGGAACTCCGACGCGAGCTTCTCCGCCGCCTCGCCCAGGTAAGTCGGCGTGCACACGTTGCCCGGCAGGTTGCCGAGGTCGCGCGCGAACTCGACGCCGTGGGCGATGGCGAGTCCGCGCGCGACGGACCGCTCGCCCGCGGCGAGGTCGGAGCGCTGCGGCACCGACAGCGTGAGCTTGCGCAACGGCCGGCGCACCTCGGCCGGCTCGCTCTTCATCTGGTCGAACCGGTAGACCGCCTCCATCGCGACACAGACGGCGTGCTCGACGCGCCAGGCCACCTCGCGGCGCTTGACCTTCTCCTCGGTCAGGTAGACGACGGCCTCGTAGGATCCGGTCTCGTTCAGCAGTTTCACCGCGGCGAGGACCGCCTTGCGGAACTCGCGGTCGCGGAAGTCGCGTTCCTTGCCGAGCCCGACCAGCAGCACCCGATCGGCGAGCGTCCCGCGAACGTTGTGGAGGAGCAGCGTCGAGCCGAGCTTGCCCTCCATGTCGCCGCGCCGGATGATCTCGCCGATGTATCCGTTCGACGCCCGGTCGACGAGTTCCGCCGACAGCGACAGTTTCCGGTTGTCGAACACGCCGACGACGACGCAGGCGCTCCGCTGCTTCTCGGGGCTGCCGCTTTTTATGGTAAATTCCATCGATCGTCCTTCGATTCCCGCAATCGGGCCCTTGGCACACATTATTGCCGTTAGGGCCGTTTCGGCGCATTATCGACAAATGCCGGCGAAAAAGTCAAAACTTTTCCCGCCGTCATGATCTTCCGCCGCACGCTCGTCCGCGAGCTCACGGCCACGGCGATCGGCCTGTCGATCGTCCTGGTCGCCATCCTGTTCACCAACCTCGTGCTGCGCCTGCTCGCCCGGGCGGCCGGCGGGGCGGTGGCGCCCGACGGCATCCTGGCGCTGCTCGGGTTCAACGCGCTCTATTACCTGAACGTGCTGCTGGCGGTCGCGCTGTTCCTGACCGTGCTGCTCACGCTGTCGCGCTGGTACCGCGACAGCGAGATGATCGTCTGGATGGCCTCGGGCCAGTCGATGACGGCGCTGCTGAAACCGGTCCTCTGGTTCTCCGCGCCGTTCCTGGTCGCGATCCTCGTCCTCTCGCTGTTCCTGTCGCCCTGGGCGGAACGGCGCAAGCTCGAGTTCGAACGCCAGCTCGAGTCGCGCGACGAACTCGCGTTCGTCACGCCGGGCCTGTTCCGCGAGTTCTCGCGTGCGAAGCTCGTCGTGTTCCTCGAGAGCATCAACACCTTCGACGGGACGATCCGCGGCGTCTTCCTGCACTCGATCGACGACGACAAGCCGGCGACGACCGTCGCGCGCGCGGCCCGCCTCGCCGAGGGGACCGACGGCGCGCGCTACGTCGTGCTCGAGGACGGACGGCGCTACGAGGGCACGCCGGGCAGCCCGGAGTTCCGGATCATCGAGTTCGAACGGCTGGGCCGCGTGATCGAGCCTGCCGTGGCGCGCGCGATCCCGATCACGCGCAAGACGATCCCGACCGAGGTGCTGTTCACGAGCGACGGCGCGTTCGAGCGCGGCGAGCTCTTCTGGCGCGTCTCGGTGCCGGTGCTCGCGCTGATGCTGACGCTGCTCGCGATCCCGCTCTCGAACGTCAACCCGAGGCTCGGCCGCTCGTTCAACCTCGTCGCGGCGGCGTTCCTCTACATGCTCTACACGAACTGCCTCAACATCGTGCAGAGCCTGATCGCGCAGGGCAGGCTCGACTTCTGGATCGGGCTCGTCGTGCCGCACGCGATCGCGCTCTTCGTGGTCGTGGTGCTGTTCCGGCACCAGATGTCGGTGTTCGGACTGTTCCGCAGGCCGCCGCCACCGGGACCGCCGGCGTCCGTCGGAGCCTGACGTGCGCACGCTCACGCGCTACATCGGCCGGGACGTCCTCTTCGCGACGCTCGCGGTGTTCGCCGCGCTGCTGTCGCTGTTCGCGTTCTTCGACCTGGTCAACGAGCTGTCCGACGTCGGCAAGGGCGGCTACACGATCTCGAGCGCGATGGTCTACGTGGCGCTGCACCTCCCGTCGCGCGTATACGAGCTCTTCCCGGTCGCGGCCCTGATCGGAACGTTGTTCGGGCTCGCGCAGCTCGTCGCGAATTCCGAGTACACGGTGATGCGCGCCTCCGGCGCGTCGCTGTGGGGGGTCGGCTGGGCGGTGGTGCGCGTGGGGATCCCGCTCGCGGTCCTCACCTTCCTCGCCGGCGAGTTCGTCGCGCCGCCCGCGGAGCGCCTGGCGCAGACGCTCCGGGTCGCCGCGAAAGGCGAGAGCTCGCGCGTCTTCGCGCAGCAGTTCGCGTCGGGGTTCTGGTTCCGGCAGGACCGCATGTTCGTCAACATCCGCACGGTCCTCGCCGACCTCACGCTCTCCGGCGTGCGCATCTACGAGTTCGACGACGCGATGCGGCTCACCGCGGCGCGCGCCGCCGAGAGCGGCCGCTTCGTCGCGGATGGCCGCTGGGAGCTCACCAACGTCGAGTCGACGGAGATCGAAGGCGACCGCGCCCGCGCCACGACCGCGGCGACCTGGACCTGGCACACGGTGCTGCGCCCGTCGCTCCTGACCGTCTACCAGGTCGCGCCCGAGCGTCTCGAACTCGCGACGCTGTGGGACAACATCCGCGTGCTGGGCGCGGGCGGCGCCGCGAAGACCAGCCGGTTCGAGATCGCGTTCTGGAACAAGATCTTCTATCCGTTCGCCGTGCTGGCGATGATGATCGTCGCGCTGCCGTTCGCGCATTTCCAGCGGCGCCAGGGCGGCGTCGGCTTCCGGATGTTCACCGGAACCATGCTCGGCCTCGCGTTCTTCCTGATCGGCCGCCTGTTCTCGAGCCTCGGCGTGCTGAACGACTGGCCGCCGCTGGTCTCGGCGGTCCTGCCGCTCCTGATCTTCGGGGGCGTCGCAGTCGGCATGCTCGTGTGGATCGAGCGGCGGTGAATCCGGGTCAGGGCCGCCGTTCTCGCGACAGCCCGCGAGAATGACGGCCTCAGCCGGACCGCGCGGACCCGGATGCAAAGGGCCCCGCAGCGCGGGGGCCTTCACGTTGCGGCTGGGGCGCCTTACGCGGCTTCCGGCGCCGGAGGCGTCACGTTCGCGTACTTGTGCTGGCGCTCGCCCTTCGTCGTGAAGCTGACGGTGCCGTCGACGAGCGCGTAGAGCGTGTGGTCCTTGCCGATGCCGACGTTGGCGCCCGGGTGGAGCTTCGTCCCGCGCTGGCGCACGATGATGCCGCCGGCGCGGATCGCCTCGCCGCCGTACACCTTCGTGCCGAGCATCTTCGGATTGGAGTCGCGGCCGTTGCGCGAGCTGCCGCCTGCCTTCTTGTGTGCCATGGTGTCCTCCTCAGCCGACGATGGCGTCGATCTCGAGCTCGGTGTAGCCCTGACGATGCCCCTGATGCTTCTGGTAGTGCTTGCGCCGGCGCATCTTGAAGATCTTCACCTTCTCGCCGCGTCCGTGCGCGAGCACGGTCGCCTTCACCGAGGCGCCGGCGAGCGTGGGTTGGCCGAGTCGGACGCTTTCGCCTTCGCCGACCATCAACACCTGGTCGAGAATCACTTCCGCGCCCACGTCCGCCGGTATCTGTTCTACCTTGAGTTTGTCGCCGGCGACGACGCGATACTGCTTGCCGCCGGTTTTTACGACCGCGTACATGGTTGGCTCCGGGTTGGTGCTGGAGGGGTTTCCCGCGCGGGCCTCGCAGGCCGATTGCGGAAAGCCTTGAATTATAGCGCCTTTCGGGAGAGGCTGTCAAAACGGGTCGTCCCGCCGCCGCCGCGGCGCCGCGGGCGCGGCGCCGCGGCGTCCGCGTCGGCTACAATCCGCCCGGCCCGTGTCCCGTCCGGCGCGGCCCATGGCCACGCGCCGCTCGCCGCCCTTCCGAAGCCCCGGCCTTGCTCCCCGACTTCCTGAAAGCCTCGATCGGCGCCGACATGGCGCGCGTGGACACGGTCCTGCGGCAGGGCCTCGCCTCCGAGGTCGTGCTGATCCGCCAGATCGCCGAGTACATCGTCGGCGGCGGCGGCAAGCGACTGCGTCCCGCCCTGCTCCTGCTCGCGGCGAGGGCCTGCGGCGACCCCGGCGGCCATCGCCACGTGCTCGCGGCGGTCGTCGAGATGATCCACACCGCGACGCTGCTCCACGACGACGTCGTCGACGAATCGTCGCAGCGGCGCGGCCGCGCGACCGCCAACGCCGCGTTCGGCAACGCGGCCTCCGTGCTCGTCGGCGACTTCCTCTATTCGCGCGCGTTCCAGTTGATGGTCGGCCTCTCGTCGATGCGCGTGCTCGAGATCCTGTCCGAGGCGACCAACGTCATCGCCGAAGGCGAGGTGCTGCAACTGATGCACGCCGGCGACGCCACGCTCGACGAGGCCGGCTATCTCGAGGTGATCCGCCGCAAGACCGCGAAGCTCTTCGAGGCGTCCGCCCGCCTGGGGGCGGTGCTCGGCCGGCACGACTCGACGCGGGAGGAGGCGTTCGCGAGCTACGGCCGGCACCTCGGCAGCGCGTTCCAGATCATGGACGACGTGCTCGACTACACCGGCGACGCGCAGGCGATCGGCAAGAATCTCGGCGACGACCTCGCCGAGGGCAAGATGACGCTGCCGCTGATCCGCGCGCTCGAGATCGGATCGGCCGAGGTCCGTTCCCGCATCCGGCACGCGATCGAAGGCGGCGGGCGCATCGACGATTTCGCGCAGGTGTCGGCGGCCCTCGACGAGGCGGGCGCGATCGCCTACGCGCGCGAGTGCGCCCGGCGCGAGGCGCAGGTCGCTGCCGAGGCGCTCGCTCCCTGGGCCGGCGAACCGGACGTCGGGACTCTGATACAATTGGCGACTTTCTCGGCGGATCGAACGAACTGACGCGATCCGCCTGGGGCCTCGGGGTGTAGCTTAGCCTGGTAGAGCGCTACGTTCGGGACGTAGAGGCCGGAGGTTCGAATCCTCTCACCCCGACCATTCCCGTGCCTTGATCGACGCCGCCGCGGCCTGCCGCCGCGGCGTTTTCGTTCGAGCCGGCCTCAACCGGGCGATTCGGACCGCTCCAGCGTCACGATCGCACCTCCGCGCTTCGCCGCGACGTGCAGCGGATCGCCGTGGCGCGGCGGACGGATCAGGAGTTCGCCGCCTTCCGGGATCACGGCGAGCGAGACGAGGTAGCTGCCGTCGTCGTCGCGCCACGCGGTCCCGACGCGCTCGAGCGTCTCGTCCGCGGCCGAGAGCGGACGCCGCGCCCCCGCGCGGCGTCCGCCTCGAGTCCGCGCTCGCAAGACGATCGCGAACACGGGCATCCATTCGTTGGGGGGAAGGTTCATCCGGGGTTCCATGGCGCGGCGCGGGTCCGCCGCTCGACGCCATGATGGCGGCGCGGCCCGCCGCCCGGAGGCGACGATTCCGCATCGCCGCTCCGGAGCATTCGTCGCGGAGCGCGACGCGATCAGGCCGACAGCAGGTCGGCCAGCGCGCAGGCGACGACCGCCGTCGCGCGGCGCAGGTCTTCGAGGACGAGATGCTCGTCGGCGCGTTTCGCGTTCGCCTCGAGGATCGTGCGCGGGCCCGCGCCGTACATCACGATCGGCACGCCGTGCTCGCCGTACAGGCGCGCGTCGGCGTAGAGCGGCACGCCGACCGCCGGGATCGGCACGCCGAAGATGCGCTCGGCGTGGACCCGCAGCGCGCCGACGAGCTTCTCGTGGCCGGGTCGCGGCTCGAGCGCGCGCGCGAGCAGGAGCCTGCGGATGTCGACGCGCACGCCCGGATGCGCGAGCGCGATCGACTCGATCCGCGCGCGCAGCGCGGCCTCGACCGCGTCGGGCCGCTCCTCGGGGATCATGCGGCGGTCGAGCTTCAGCACGACGCGATCGGGCACGACGTTGGTGTTGATGCCGCCCTCGATGCGGCCGACGACGAGCGTCGGCGAATCGATGCCCGGGACCGACGACTTCACCGTCTCGAGCCGGTCGGCCTCCGCGTAGAGCCCGTCGAGGATCGCCGCCGCCGCGCGCAGCGCGTCGACGCCGGTCTTCGGCATCGATCCGTGCGCGGCCCTGCCGTGCACGGTCACCTCGAGTTGCAGGCAGCCGTTGTGCGCGGTGACGATCGCGTAGCTGAACGAGGCGGCGATCGCGTAGTCCGGCTTCGTGAGGCCGTGCGACAGGAGCCAACCCGGACCGGCGAGGCCGCCGAACTCCTCGTCGTAGGTGAAATGCAGCTCGACCGCGCCGCGGAGCTTCGCGCCGTTCCGCTGCGCCGCGCGCAGCGCCTCCAGCGCGAACGTGTAACTCGCGATGTCGGACTTCGACACGGCCACTCCGCGCGCGTACATGCGCCCGTCCTCGACGACGCCTTCGTAGGGGGGCTTCGTCCAACCCTCGCCGGGAGGCACGACGTCGCCGTGCGCGTTCAGCGCGATCGTCGGGCCGCCCGCGCCGAAGCGGTGGCGCACGATCAGGTTGACGACGCTCGCCATGCCGTAGTCGTTCAGGAAGGAGGGGGGAACCGGGTGGCGCTCGACCTCGTGGCCGAGTGCTTCGAGGAGTTCCGCGGCCTTCGCCGCGGCCGGCGCGTTGTCGCCGGGCGGCGTGTCGGAGGGCACGCGCACGATGTCGCGCAGGAACGCGATCTGACGGCCGTGGTGCGCGTCGACGTGCGCGACGAGGGCGGCGTGGAGCGCGCCGCGCACAGCCGTGGGTTCGCTGTCGGATCGCGCGGTCATCGCTGCGGCGGCTCGTAGTGTTCGAGGAAGTCGAGCAGCACCGCGGTGGCGATCTCGGCGTCCTCGGCGCTCATCGTCTCGTCGGGGTGGTGGCTGATGCCGTTGGCGCCGCAGCGCACGAACAGCATGGCGATCGGGCAGACCGGCGGGAACGCCATCGCGTCGTGGCCGGCGCCGGAGGCGAGGCGCCGCACCGGCACGCGCTGGCGGGCGATCGACGCCGCGAGCGCGTCCTGCAGCGCGCCGTCGCAGGGCGCGGCGGGAAGCTCGTAGAACTCGTCGACCCCGACCTCGACGCGCCGGCGTTCCGCGATCGCCGCGAACGCCTCGCGCAGCTCCGCCACGGCGGCGCGTCGCGCACCATCGGACGCAGAACGCAGATCGACGGTGAACGTCACGTCCTGCGGTATCACGTTGATCGCGCCCGGGGCGACGGTCATGACGCCGACGGTGCCGACGAGCGCCACGCCGTCCCGTCCCGGCGACGACGCAATGCGTTCGACCGCGAGCGCCATCTCCGCGGCGGCGGCGAGCGCGTCGCGCCGCGCGCCCATCGGCACCGTGCCCGCGTGGCCCGCGAGTCCGGTGACGGTCACGCGGATGCGGCTGCCGCCGGCGATCGCGGTCACGACGCCCACCGGCAACCCGGCGTCGAGCAGCACCGGCCCCTGTTCGATGTGCGATTCGACGTAGGCGATGACGTCACGGCCACGCCGGTCGAGGCCGCGCCAGCCGTCCGGATCGCCGCCGAACGCGACCAGCGCTTCGCGCAGCGTCGTCCCGCCGGCGTCCTTCACGTCGAGCCAGGCCGGGTCGAAGCTGCCGCCCATCGCCTTGCTGCCGACGAGCGTCACGCCGAACCGGACGCCCTCCTCGTCGGCGAACGCGACGACCTCGAACGTGAACGGCAGGCGCTTGCCCCGCGACGACAGGTCCCGCACGCACGCGATCGCGGTCAGGATGCCGAAGAGGCCGTCGTAGCGTCCGGCGTTGCGCACGCTGTCCATGTGCGAACCGGACATGACGGTCGGAGCTTCCGGCGCCTCGGCTCGATAGCGGCCGACGACGTTGCCGAGCGCATCGTAGCCCGCCTCCATGCCGGCGTCGCGCATCAAGCCGAGCAGGTATCCGCCGGCTTGCCGGTGCTCCGGCGTCAGGTAGCGCCGCGTGATGCGCGGAGCGTCCTCGCTGAACGCCGCGAGATCGTCCGCCTGCCGCAGAATGTCCTGTCCGAATCGCACCCGGCCTCCGTGCCCGGTCCGTCTCGGGCGTTTGACTTCCATTTTACCTACCGGGTAACGTCGCGGTCATGCCTTCGCTCGATGAACTGAACCGCGCGGCGCCCGACGAGTTCTCGCGCGCCTTCGGGCCGGTCTACGAGCGCTCGCCCTGGGTCGCGGAGCGCGCCTGTGCGCGGCGCCCGTTCGCATCGCGGCTCGACCTGGAACTCGCGCTCTGCGGCGTCGTGCGGTCGGCGTCCGAGGCCGAGAAGCTCGCGCTGATACGCGCGCACCCCGAGCTCGCGGGCCGCGAGGCCCGCGATGGAGCGCTCACGCGCGAATCCGTGCGCGAGCAGGCCTCGGCGGGACTGGGCACGCTCGAGGCGCACGAGGCCGCGGAGCTGCGGCGGCTGAACGCCTGCTACCAGGAGCGCTTCGGCTTCCCGTTCGTCATCTGCGCACGGCTGAATCGCAAGGACGCGATCATCGGCACGCTGCGTGCGCGCCTCGCCAACACGCGCGAACAGGAGATCGCGAACGCGGTCGCGCAGATCGGCGAGATCGCGCGGCTTCGTCTCCTCGACCTCCTTCCCTGACGATGGCGAAACTCTCCACGCACGTCCTCGACACCTGGCAGGGGCGCCCCGCAGCCGGCGTGAGAGTCGACCTCTACGCGCTCGAGGCGGCCGGACCGCGGCTCATCGTCACGACGCGCACCAACGCCGACGGCCGCACCGATGCGCCGCTTCTCCAGGGCGACGCGGTGAAACGCGGCCGCTACCGGCTGGTCTTCCACCTCGGCGAACACTACCGCTCGATCGGTGTCACGCTCGCTGACCCTCCGTTCCTCGATGTCGTGCCGATAGAGTTCGGCATCGCGGACGAGCGCGGCGGCTACCACGTGCCGCTGGTCTGCACGCCCTTCGCGTACTCGACCTACCGCGGCAGCTGATGGAGGCCTACGCCGTCGAGTGGCTGGGATTCCTCGGCCGCTGGTTCCACATGATCGCCGGCATCGCCTGGATCGGCGCATCGTTCTACTTCATCTGGCTCGACGGGCATCTGCTCCCGCCGCGGGACGCGGAGGAGACACGCCGGCTCGGCCTGTCGGGCGAGGTGTGGGCGCTGCACGGCGGCGGCTTCTACCGCGCGCAGAAGTTCGCGGTGGCGCCGCCCGCGTTGCCCGAGCCGCTGCACTGGTTCAAGTGGGAGGCGTACACCACCTGGCTGTCGGGCATGTTCCTGCTCGGGCTCGTCTACTACTGGGGCGCCGAGATCACGCTGATCGATCGCTCGGTCGCCGACCTCGGCCAGGGCGCGGCGATCGCCTTCGGCCTCGTGTTCCTCGCCGGCGGCTGGGTCGTCTACGACCTCCTGTGCCGTTCGCCGCTCGGCAGGCGCGAGCCCGTGCTCGCCGCGGTGATGCTCGTGCTGTGCGCGATCGCGGCCTACGCGCTCACCCACCTCTACTCGGGTCGCGGCGCGTTCATCCACTTCGGCGCGATGCTCGGCACGATCATGGCCGCGAACGTGCTCTTCGTGATCATGCCGGGCCAGCGCGAGATGGTGAAGGCGAAGGTCGAAGGTCGCGTTCCGGATCCGTCGCACGGCGCGCGCGGCAAGCAGCGCAGCGTCCACAACACCTACTTCACGCTGCCGGTGCTGTTCACGATGATCAGCAACCACTACGCGGGCCTGACCAACGCGCCCCGCGCCTGGGCCGTGCTCGTCGCGCTCTCGCTTTCCGGCGTGCTGATCCGGCTGTACTTCACGAGCCGGCATCGGGGACCCGCGAAGCCGTGGCTCGCCGCCGCCGGCGTCGCGCTGCTCGCGGCGACGTTCGTCGCGCTGATGCCGCGCGCCGCGCCGCCGTCCACCGGCAGCGCGACCTTCGCGCAGGTGCAGGCGATCGTCACGGAACGCTGCGCCGGGTGCCACGCCGAGCGGCCGACCTTCGCCGGCTTCGCCTCGCCGCCCAAGGACGTCAAGCTCGACACTCCGGAGCGCATCGTCACCCTGGCCCCGGCGATCCACCAGCAGGCCGTCGTGTCGAAGGCGATGCCGATCGGCAACCTCACGCAGATGACCGACGCCGAGCGCGCGGCGCTCGACACCTGGTTCCGCGCGGGGGCGCACGGCGATTAGCTTCGCCGGGCCGACGCCCGGAGGCGTCGGGCTGAAGCCCGACCCACCGTTCTTCCCGCAGATCGGCCTTCAGGCCGACGCTTCGCCGTCGCATCGGCACGAATACGTCGGGCTGAAGCCCGACCCACCGCCCTTCCCGCAGGTGGGCCTTCGGGCCGACGCTTCGCCGTCGCATCGGCACGAATGCGTCGGGCTGAAGCCCGACCCACCACCCGCCCCGTGGGTCGGCCTTCAGGCCGACGCTTCGCCGTCGCATCGGCACGAATACGTCGGGCT
>JAANMY010000749.1_pt1 | contig 42353 bp, 37 predicted proteins | sample 7279691 | NCBI WGS metagenome assembly JAANMY01 (sample SAMN14094543, study PRJNA606508) | bioreactor metagenome | isolation source: A lab-scale SPAN reactor treating ammonium-rich wastewater day 388 | place: Ireland: Galway | collected 2018-02-07 | reverse complement strand
AAAGTCTTCCCTGGCGTGCTGCGCAGCGGACGGCGTCCGCCGCCGCTCGCCGAACCGCTGCCAGCACCGCCGGACGATACGACGGCTTCGCCCGACGCGACCACCGACATCAGGCTGCCCCCCTCGCCGCCGGAATCCACGTGGGCAGCGCCCGATCTGCCAGAAGAAGGGACAGCGCACGATGTGACGCGAGACGCTGCGCCGGAAGCGCTCGACAGCGCAAGCGGCGACCCCGATCTCGCCCGCCTGGACGCCACCTACGGCCGACCGCCGCACAAAGCCCATCCCGTCCTGCAGGCCCTCGGCGGCGTGCTGGCCGTGGCACTGACTATGCTTCTCGGCGTGCAGACGGCCTACCTCTACCGGACGGAAATTGCCCGCGAATTGCCCGGCTTGCGACCGCTGCTGACCGAGGCTTGCGCGCGCGCCGGATGCACGATCCCCTATCCGCAGGACGCCGAACGCATCGCGATCGAAGCCTCCGACCTCCAGGCCGAGCCCGGCAAGCCTGGCCGCTACCTGCTGCATGCGACACTGAACAACCGCGCCGAATACCCCCAGCGCTGGCCGCACCTCGAGCTGACACTGACCGATGCCGGCGACACCCCGATGTCACGGCGGGTACTGGCGCCGGCGGACTGGTTGAGCGCAGCCGAGACCACCGAGGCCTTCCCGGCACGAAACGCCGTCGAATTGCGCCTTCCCTTCGAGGTGGCGGGCTTGGCGCCGACGGGCTATCGCATCTACGCATTCTATCCGTGAACGCAAGCGGGACCCGCATGGGTCCCGCCTGCAGACACCTGCCCCGAAGAAACCTGTCAGCGCGAAACGCGCGTCGTGCCGCCGTCGCGCAGCACCCTCACGCGCTCGCCGGGACGGAAGCGTTCGCCTTCATCGGCCTGCACCACGGCCAGGAACTGGCCATTGTCGAGACGCACGGTCACCTCGACACCCGGCGTCCGGGTCGTACCCTCTTCCACCGCCGAACCCGCCAGACCACCCGCCACCGCGCCGATCACCGTCGCCACCGCCTGGCCGCGACCACCGCCGATCGTGCTGCCCGCGATCCCGCCCACGGCGGCGCCGGCAACCGTGCCGACCGGCGTCTTGGTGCCCTCGAGCTGCACGCCGCGCACCGACTCGATGGTGCCGAACTGCACCGTCATCGCCCGCCGCGCCTCGGTACGCGAATACGTACCGCCCCCCAGGCCCTGGGCGCAGCCGCCCAGCACCAGCACTGCGACGGCCGCAGCCGCCAGCGCGCGCAGCTTCACGCCACGCGCCTTCATGCCGTTGTCGATCACCACAGTTCCTCCCCGAAAGCCTCGCGGTAGCGGGACGCAATGTCCGTCCGCGACGGTTGATGATTCTGCCCACCGCGATGGGCAATCTTGATCGCCCCCATCACCGCAGCCAGCTGCGCGCTCCTGCGCATGTCCCAGCCATTGACGATGCCGTGCAGCAAGCCCGCCCGGTAGGCGTCGCCACAGCCGGTCGGATCGACGATCGCATCCGCCTTCACCGCCGGCACCGTGAACACCTCGCCGCGCCAATGCACGCGCGAACCCTCCGCACCCAGCGTCACCACCAGCGCCTCGACCTCGCGCGCCAGTTCTGCCTCGCTGCGCCCGGTCTTGTCGCACATCAGGCGAGCCTCGTAGTCATTGACCGTGCAGTAGCGCGCCTGTTGCAGGCAATTCAGTAACGCTTCGCTACCGAGGATGGGCAGGGCCTGGCCCGGGTCGAACACGAAGGGCACGCCCGCCTCGGCAAAGCCCGCGGCGTGGCGCAGCATGCCGTCGGCGCCGTCCGGGGAGACGATGCCCAGCTTCGCCCCCGCGGCCGTGCGCACGTCGTTGAGGTGGGAATGGAACATCGCCCCCGGATGGAAGGCGGTGATCTGGTTGTCGTCGAGGTCGGTGGTGATGAAGGCCTGGGCGGTGAAGGTGCCCGGCACCTCGCGCACGAAATCCTCGCACAGGTCGAGCGCGCGCATGCGTGCCCGGTAGGGGCCGGCATCCTCGCCCACGGTCGCCACGATCAGCGGATCGCTGCCGAGCAGCTTGAGGCTGTAGGCGATGTTCCCCGCACAGCCGCCGAACTCCCGGCGCAGATCCGGCACCAGGAAGGACACGTTCAGGATGTGGATCTGCTCGGGCAGGATGTGGTTCTTGAAGCGGTCGTGGAAGACCATGATCGAGTCGTAGGCGACCGATCCGCAGACGAGGATGGACATGGGGGCGCGTCATCGGGAAGTGATCGAGGTCCCGATTATACGCAGCGCAACGAGGCCGCCGCCGGTGCCTCTCGTCCTTCGTACCCCTCGATTCAAGCCTCGGTCGCAAGCGCACCGCGCAGCTTCGTCGCCATCTCCTCCAGCGCCTCGCGCGGCGGGTTCTTGACCGGCCAGGCCAGCGCCATGCCGTCGCCTTCCCAGCGCGGCAGCACGTGGATGTGGAAATGGAACACGGTCTGCGCGCCGGCCTTCTCGTTGGCCTGCAACAGGGTCACGCCCTCGCAGCCGAAGGCCTGCTTGGCCGCACGGGCCATGCGCGCCGCAGTGCGGAACACCGCGCCGGCGAGCTCGTCTTCCAGCGCATAGATGTTGGCGCGGTGCGGCTTGACCAGCACCAGCATGTGCCCCGGATTCACCGACTGGATGTCCATGATCGCCAGCGTGTGCTCGTCTTCGAAGACCTTCGCTGCGGGCAGTTCGCCGCGGGCGATGCGGCAGAACACGCAGTTGTCTGCAGTGTGGGTATCGGTCATGCGGATGAGCCTCCTCGGGTGGTTCGCCAGTTGCCTGCCAACTGTCCGTCACCCGATCGTAACCAGCGCGTCACTGCGTCGCAACGCCAGGTTTCGAGAATGGCCCGACCCGAACAGGACGGAACAAGACCATGCTCCAGCACATCCAGCCGCGCCAGGACGGCGCCGCACGCAAGTCCCGCAACCTGCATGTCGGTCTCGCCACCTGCGAGACCGAGATCCTCGAAGCCCAGAAGCTGCGCTATCGCGTGTTCGCCGACGAGATGGGCGCCCGCCTGTCGACCCGCACGCCGGGCGTCGATCGCGACATCTACGACCCCTTCTGCGAGCACCTGATCGTGCGCGACGAGGATGCCGGTCGCATCGTCGGCACCTACCGCATCCTCTCCCCGGCGGCCGCGCGCAAGGTCGGCGGCTACTACTCGGAGAACGAATTCGACCTCACCCGGCTGCAGCACCTGCGCGGCCGCATGGTCGAGATCGGCCGCTCCTGCATCGACGCCGACTACCGCAGCGGCGCGGTGATCGCCCTGCTGTGGTCGGGACTGGCGCGCTACATGGCGGAAAACGGCTACGACCATCTGATCGGCTGCGCCTCGGTGAGCATGGCCGACGGCGGGCACAACGCCGCCAGCCTGTATAATCGCCTGCGCGAAAAACACCTTGCACCGCTGGAATACCACGTCTTCCCGCGCTATCCGCTGCCGCTCGGCAGCCTGCGCAGCGAGCTCGAGACCGAGGCCCCGCCGCTGATCAAGGGCTATCTCCGGGCCGGCGCGTGGATCTGCGGCGAACCCGCGTGGGACCCCGACTTCAACACTGCGGACCTGCCCATCCTGCTGTCGATCAACAAGGTGGATGAGCGCTACGCCCGCCACTTCATGGGACGCCAGGACTGAAGGACGCCGCCCGCCTCACGCCCCCGAACGATACGCACATGCATGCCAGCGATCGCATCGCGGCCCGCGCCGACGGCCTGTCGGCGGGCGGCCCCGGCATCGCCCACGCTGCCGCGCCGCAGGCCACCGGGCACCGCGCCAGCACGCCGCACATCGTGCGCGCCTGGCGCTACCTGCGGCTCGCGCTGCACGTCGTGGGCGGGATGCTCGCGATCGCGCTGGTCCATCCGTTCACCTCCCGCCCCACCCACCAGGCCCTGCGCCGACGCTGGTCGCGGAGCCTGCTGCAGGTGCTCGGCATCGAGCTCGACCCCCGCGGCGCGGCGGTCGCCCCCGGCTGCATGCTGATCGCCAACCACATCTCGTGGGTCGATATCTTCGTCATCAACGCGCTCGCACCCGCGGCCTTCGTATCCAAGGCGGAGGTGCGCAACTGGCCGGTGATCGGCTGGCTGGCGGCGCGGAGCGACACCATCTTCCTGCGCCGCGGCAGCCGCGGCCATGCGCGCATCATCAACGAGGAGACCGCCGCGCTGCTCGACGCCGGCTGCAACGTGGCGATCTTCCCGGAAGGCACGACCACCGACGGCAGCCTGCTGCTGCACTTTCACGCCGCGCTGTTGCAGCCCGCGATCGCCTGTGGCCATCCGGTCCAGGCGCTGGCGCTGCAGTACCGCACGCCCGACGACCGCTTCAGCGCCGCGCCCGCCTACGTCGGCGACATGAGCCTGGGCGGATGCATCGCCAACATCGTCGCCGCACCGCGCACGATCGCGCGCATCACCGTGGCCGCGCCGATCGCCACCACGGATGGGCTCGAGCGCCGCGCGCTGGCTGCACGGGCGCACGCGGAGATCGCCTGCGCCATCGGGGTGCCGGATGTTGCCGCGGGCAGCAGGCAAGAGGACACCGCCACCAGCGCCCGGGCATGACGGCGGCGCCCCGGCTGGGGCGCCAGAAGCGGATGGACTCCGTTCCGGTACGCAGTCCAGCGCCTAACCCGGCACCTGGAACACCGCATCATCCTCGATGCGCAGCGCGGTCAGCTTGCCGCCCCACACACAACCCGAGTCGAGCGCGATCATCCCGGGCTCGCGGTAGAACCCGAGCGCCGACCAGTGCCCGCAGACGATGGTGTGCGTGCGGCTGAAACGATCGGCGACGCGGAACCACGGCAGCGTGCCCGGCGGGGCGTTGTGCGGCGCCCCCTTGGCGCTCAGGTCCATGTGCCCGTGCGCGGTGCAGAAACGCATCCTCGTCATCGCATTGACGATCACGCGCAAACGATCCCAGCCCTTGAGCCCGTCCGACCAGCGATCCGGCCGATTCCCGGCGAGGCTGAGCAGAAACTCGCGCGACTTCGGCCCGGCGAGCGCCGCGCCCACCTCGGCGGCGAGTGCCTGCGCCCGCGTCACCGTCCACGTCGGCAGCAAGCCGGCATGGACCAGCACATGCTCGCCATGCACCTTGAGCAGCGGCAGGCAGGCCAGCCAGTCGATCAGTTCGTCGCGATCCGGCGCCTCGAGCACCTGGAACAGCGTGTCGTCGCTGTCGCGGCGTTTGAAGCCCGCCGCCACCATCAGCAGATAGAGGTCGTGATTGCCGAGCACGATGCTCGCCGCATCGCCCAGGTCGCGCAGGAAGCGCAGCACACGCAAGGATTCCGGCCCGCGATTGACGAGGTCGCCGACGATCCACAGCCGGTCGACCGCGGGATCGAACGCAATCCTGTCCAGCATCTTCGCGAGCGGGGCGTAGCAGCCCTGGATGTCGCCGATTGCGTAGGTGGCCATCGGGTCAAGCTTTCAATTTGACACCGCCATCCACCACCCTCAAGGACGGCCTCGAACCCATCGGGGCGTACTCATGGACCCAACGTGCCAGCGCACGCCTCACTTCCTCATCGTCGATACAAACGGACTGTGCCAGCCACGCACGCACCTCTTGGATGAATTCTGGGGCAACGTTACGCGAGCTGGCTATTCGCAACTTTGCATGGGGTGTCGCGCGAGTTTTCTCTGCATCCGCAAGCAACTCTTCGTAAAGTTTCTCACCCGGCCTGAGCCCTGTGAAGGTAATCCCGATCTGCCTTTCCGTGTAGCCGCTAAGTCGGATCATGTTCTTGGCAAGGTCGACAATCTTGACCGGCTCACCCATGTCAAGGACAAAAATCTCCCCGCCTCGCCCCATTGCCGCTGCCTGCAGGACCAACTGCGCAGCCTCCGAGATCGACATGAAGTAACGTCGGATCTCAGGATGGGTCACGGTAACGGGGCCTCCGCGGGCGATCTGCTCCGTGAATCGAGGGATGACGCTGCCGGTACTACCCAGCACGTTGCCAAAACGGACGGTTTCGAACCGGGTTCGTCCGGCAGTCTCAACGCTGAGGACGTCGAGCGCCTCACAGATCATTTCTGCTAGGCGTTTGCTCGCACCCATTACATTAGTTGGCGAAACCGCCTTGTCGGTCGACACAAGCACGAAACGTTCGCTTCCATGCCGCAGAGCCTGTTCGGCAACACGCAGTGTTCCCAAAGCGTTGTTACGAACCGCCTGCCAAGCGTTGTCCACTTCCATTAGCGGCACATGTTTATAAGCGGCTGCGTGAAAAACAAGATCGGGGGTGCCCTCGACGAAGACTTGCTCCAATCGCGCCTCGTCTTTTGCGTCACCGATCAGCGCGATGACATCGATGTCGGGTCGATTGTCTGAGAACCATTGCCGGATCGTGTAAAGCGCAAATTCGCTTGCATCGAAGAGCAAGAGGCGTCCCACGGGAAAATGCACAAGCTGCCGGCACAGTTCACTGCCGATGGATCCGCCCGCGCCGGTAATAAGGATGCATCGCCCGGCAACCATCGCACCAACATCATTTGTATCGATGTGAACCGGCTCACGCCCCAACAAGTCCCCGATGTCGATCGGGCGCATGGCGTTAATCGCAACCTTGCCTCCCATCACGTCGTTGAGTCCAGGGATCGTAAACACCTGCGCCCCGACATTCACCGCCAGATCGGCTGCATCCCGCAACGCCGCAGCGCCGGCTGAGGGCATCGCCAGGATCACATGTTGTGCCTTGAACCCCTGGAGGGCCTGAGGCAGTGCGTCGAGCCCCCCGACAACCGGATGACCGAGGACTTCGCGGCCCCATTTGCTGCGGTCATCATCGACGAGTGCCACGACCTTCCAGTCAGGGCTGCGCTCCAATTCTCGCACGAGCATCACCCCGCCGGATCCAGCACCAACAATCACGACGGGCTTACCCTGCCCGATCAGCCCGCCATACAGTCGGTACTCCTTCCACATCCGCCATGCCGCCCGCGCGCCACCCATGAGCCCTGCGAGCAGCAGGGGGAAAAGGATCAACATCGAGTTCGGCACCCTGTCGGCGGCATCTCGATCAAGGACCAGAATGCAGGCCAGCGCTGCCGTCGACGTTGCCACCGCTTTCAAGACCCGCTTCAGATCAGGCAGGCTGGCAAAGATCCAGATTCCACGATAAAGCCCAGCGACACGACATGCGACCACATGGACGACGAGCAGAACGATACCGAATACGACAGGTCGGTAAGCAAACACGTCCGCCAGCCCATTATCGCCGTGAAGCATCAACCCCCCGAACCAAGCCACCAAGGCAGCAAGCAGGTCGAAGAGGAAGACGAAGACGGAGTGTGTGAATGTATGAAGTGGCAGGCGAAGCGTCATGGCGGAGTCGTTGCATCGGCATCTGTGCGCATTGTATGCGACGGTCCGCACACACCGACACAGGCCCTCACGTCTCCTAACACATCCGACATGCAGCGCCTGGCAAGACCAAGAAGATGCTCATCCCGGCTCACCCGCACCAAGCCGCAAGGCCAGCGCAATCAGAGGCAAATAGGCGATCACCACGGCAAGCCAGTCGGGCACCACGCCGAGCACGGCGAGCAGTGCAATTGGCAAGAGCCACAACACGCAAATACCCGCAACGATAATACTCACCGGTCCGTGTCCGCCCAAATGACGCGCCGCATGCTGATAGGCATGACTACGGTGCGGCAGATGAATCCGCTCGCCCCGCAACGCACGCCGCACCAGTGTCAGCGTCGCGTCAGTAACGAAGACCGCAAGGAGAATCGCCCATCCGTAGAGAAGTGACGCTTCGGCATGGCTGGCAAGCAGTGCCAACAAGCCGACGACGATGCCGAGAAATCCGCTGCACACATCGCCCATGAAAATGCGCGCTGGCGGCAGGTTCCACGGCAAGAAACCGGCCACACACGCGGCCAGCAGTAGCGGCAGGAAGACGGTCGGTGAAGAGAGATGCTGCCCGGAAACCAGTGCCAGAATGGCCCCACCCGTACCTGCACAGATCGCTTGAACGCTCGCCAATGCATCAAGGCCGTCCATGAAGTTGTACAGATTCAGGAGCCAGACGAGTCCGATCACGAACACGACGTTCAACAGTGCCTTGAACATCCAACTGTCAGTGGGCACCAATTCGTCCGGAACGCCCCCCAATAACCACAAGCCGCAGCCCGCGGCGCCGAAGTGCGCCAGCAACCGGAGACGAACTGACAGATCGCGATGGTCGTCGACGAAACCGATCAACGCGACGAGAGCGCCCGCGCCAGCCGTCGCAAGGATCGGTTGCCAAAGCCCCTCCCGAGAAGCGACCAAGGCGGCACCACCGAGCGCGAAAGAAAGCACTACAGCAAGCCCCCCTCCTCGCGGCGTAGGCACCGTGTGCGAACTACGCTCCACCGGCACGTCGATCATGCTCGACGCGAGCGCGTAACGCCGAACCAGACCTGTAAGGATCCACGCTGAAAGCGCCGCGGCCAGCAAGATCAGACCCAGGGTCATGCTTGCATCCGCCTGTAGTGCGTGGCTGTCGCCTGCAGCGCCTCGTCAACCGACACTGGCGGCGACCACCCGAGCGTCGAGCACGTGGCGCCAATGTCGAGTTCGAGCGACCCACACAGCCGCTGGTACCACTGCCGCCTTCCAATGACCGCGGCTGCAAGTCGCAATGCACCGTCCGGCACCGGGAGAAGCCGGGGCGGACGCTCGAGCGCCCCCCCCAGCCTGCGCAGCAAATCAGGCGTACTCAGCGCCTCAGCATCTCCTGCAAGAAAGACTCGGCCAGGTGCCGCCGGATGGTCAACGCAGACTGCAATCAGGTCGGTCAGATTGGCCGCTGCAACCAAGGTCCTTCGATTGCGCACAGATCCGAGCGGAAGCGGCAACCGGCGGTCAAGCCAACGCATCATCGCGAGAAAGTTTGCACCCACACCCGGGCCGTACACCAGAGGCGGGCGGATAACCACGCACTCCAGTGCCCCCGACTGCTGGAGGGTCTGCAATCCCTGCTCCGCCTCCCATTTCGAGCACGCGTATGGGTCCGCGGGTGCGGCCCTCGAGTCGGAGGTGAATGGCACGCCCAGCACGGTCGCCTCGCCCATCACCTTCGCCGTGCTGACGAACACCAGCCGCCGGCAGCCTTCGCGCACCATCGCTTCGGCGAGGCGCAGGGTGCCGTCGCGGTTGGTGGCTCGAAAAGCCGCCAGGGCGTCCCTGGCGGCCTCGTTCATCACATGCACCCGGGCAGCCAGATGCACGACCACGTCAACACCCTTCAGCGCCTCCCGCCAGTCGGTTGCGCCGTGGATGTTGCCGACGGCCACCGTATCTACGCTCTGGGAAGAAGGGCCGCGTGCCGTGCGGACCGCGGCACGCAGCAGCAGGTGTGGCTCCCGCGACAAGCGGTTTCCCAGAGCCGAGCCGATGAAGCCAGCGGCGCCGGTGAAAAGCACTCTCATCTAAATATCAACCATTCGTGCCAAGGATCACCTTTCGAACATATCGGCCAGTTCCGTTGCGAGCATGGCGGACGGCCACGTCACCGCTCAATGCTGGCACCCGTAGGGTCAGGCCTTCGCATGGCCACTGCACTCAGGACCCGGTCGCACAAAGACCGCTCGCCACAGTCCTGAAGGATCTTGCCGAGTCGATGTCTTTCAAGCGGGGGGCTGTCGTAAGCGAGGACCACCGGCAAGCCTACAGCCGCCGCTTCAAACGCACCAGGATCGTACTGCCCATACTGCCGGCAACCCAGATACACGTCGCTGGCACGGAACCACGCCACCAAGTCAGCGTCCTCCACGAGACGCAGCACGCCGAGGGAGATCGGCAGGCCAATCTCGCCGTAGTGCTCTCCAAGCCAGGCCTCGTCACGACGACCGAGCCAGACGAAGACGTATCCGTTCCTCCGCCTGCCGATCGACATCGCCACGCGCGCGAACTCGAGCAACCCTTCACAGGAGTCCATCCGGCCGGCACCAACTACGAGTATCGCGGAATCCGGCAAGAACAGAGTTTCCCGCTTCTGCTCACTGATGAAATCTCCCCGTGGTGCAGACACGCAAGCAGGCTGGCGCGCGTCGTGGATCCTATCTTCAGGCTGCGTCAGCCCGACACCCGGAGATTCCGAAGCGGTGTGCCCAAGGTGACCTTCCCCCGAACGCGCTGGAATCCGTTTCGACGAAACCCACAACCGCTTGATCATCCGCAGAGGTCGCGTTATTCGCCACGAAGTAGACTCACGCATCGCGGTGACGCGAGCCCGCTCATCCGCGAGTTGTTGAACGAGTGAATCGATCAACGCGCTCCCCTGCTTGACCGACTCCTCCCGGTCAAGGGCCCTGAAAGCATCCAGATGCTGCTCGTCACCTAGTGGCAAGGAATGAGCCGTATCCATCCATCCCCGAACCACGTCCTGCGATTTCAGTCTTGACGCGCACTGCCAAAGACCCAGAGCGATGGGATTTGCCCAACCCCCAGCGGAACGATCAGGAAACAAGCGCTCATAGTCAGAGACCATCGCTTCAACCGTTCTCACAGGAAGCCGCCTCACCTTATCCGCCACGCGGCGAAGGAGGCCCCTGTCACCTCCAATGCGCCGCAGACACTCGACGATGCTTTCCGCCTTGCCTTCGGCGAGGAATCCCGTCTCACCCTCCTGAATGCGTTCGGCAAAGGCACCCTGCGCCGTCGCCAGAACGGGCAAGCCCAAGGCCCACATCTCACTGAGCGTATAGCTGAAGGATTCCGGTACGGTAGATAGCAACAGCGCGCAATCGGGATCGAAAGCCTCCACAAACTTTGGCAATTCCGCTTGTTCATAACTGAAAACGACGCGTACATGTGGCAGGTGCGCAAATGCCATTCCGAAATCACCGGCGCCCAACAGCAGAAGGTCCACGAACTCGGCAAGCTCTCCCACGACTTCGCTCAGCAACTCAAGACCTTTGTGCGGCGACAATCTTCCGGGCAGCACAACCCGAAGACGGCTGGAATCCTCATCCGCCTCGCGGACGGCAGGCACGCGCCGCGGTGAAAAGAGACGCGGGTCAATGCCGTGCGGAATGACATGGCAAGGCTTGTCGTGGAGCACGGGCAGCAGCTCTGCATAACGGGCGTGCAAGGACCGGCTCGGTGCGACGATCGTCACATCATCCTCGACCAAACACCGGCCATACGCTTCCCTGAGTTCCAGTTGACGCGAAGGAACACAGATACCCCACAACACGTTGTAAGGGTTCTCAGCCAGACAATGCTCGAGCTGCACGCGATCACAGGACGTGCACGGTTTTTCGAACCAGGCGAACATGGCCGGGCAAAATGGATAGAAATCGTGCAGCACCACAATCGTCGGCCGGCCTGTTCCGAAGATGTCCAGCGAATGCCCGATCAGCGACGAAACCATCACCAGATCGACACCGAAGCTGTTTACGATCGCCCTCAGGATCTGCGCGTAGACCGGGTGACTCGTCGCGGTCGTCGTAATCGGTTCTGCAAGTTCCCAGCTCATCAGGACCTCGCCGCGGATCGGGTCCACCAGCTCCAGGCGACTGCCCAACGCATTGCGTCGCTGTACCATTCTGATCAAGAGGTGATGCGAATCCTGCTTTCCGCGGACAAAATCCTCCACCCAGCGCTGGGTACCGCCGCCCCAGTTGTGACAGACATGAAGGATGACCGGAAGCGCGACAATTCCGTCAGGCAAAGGAGCATCCGCGCTGTCTGCGCGTCGAGACCCGTTCACCGTTTCTGCTTCCTCAAGAGCGCAGCAAGACCACGGCAGGCCTTGGCAAGCATCACACTTCGCACGGAGTCGGCACGCTGGCCGTGGTCGAGCCTGATCGCGCTCGCATCCAGCAGTTCCAGCCACTGCTGCCTCATGGATCGTGGTGCATCGCAGACGCTGGTCGGCGGAACGCGCCATTTCTGGCGCTCGAGATGGCGCTCCGCCATGACCGCGGCTCCCTCGTCACCGCCCCTGCGTGCCCGCGCCAGATCGATCGCCTCGCGAAACTCACTCACCGGATCATCCGCCAGAAACGAGACGACACGCTCATCGTAATCAGGGTGCAAAGTCAGCAAGGCCTGCGCGGCATTACGCAGCAAATCGGCACGCTCACTCCCGAAGCTCACCCCCCCCTCGTGGTAAACGAAGGTGTCCGCACACAGCACATTTCGCCAGCCCGCTTTGGCCGCCCTCAGCGAAAAATCGTTCTCCTCGCCATATCCACGCCCGAACACACGTTCATTGAACGCCCCGATTGCATCAAGGCAGTCTCGTCGAATGAACATGCAAAAGCCGACCGCGGTAGGTATTTCCACCATCCTCCCCGCCAGCGTTTCGGCAAAAAGCGCGTCGAGCCCGGCAAGCCCCAAGGTCCCGGGCGTTGCGCCCTGCCAGCCGTCGAAGGGGTACGAACATATCGTGCCGTTGTTCGAGAAAGGCGTAACGGTCGCAATCTTCGGCGCGCCATCGGCACAACGGACAATCCGGTCAAGCCAATCGTTGGCCACCTCGGTATCGCTGTTGAGTAGAACCACATCTCGATCCGGGTGCAGCGCCATCCCTGTGTTCACCGAAGCCACGAAACCGCGGTTGGAGTCGTTGCACAGCAGCGTCAATCGCCCCGCGCTAGCCTGCTGACTCAGCCAGCTAGCCAATGCCTCCTCTGGCGAGGCGTCATCCACGACGACAAGCTCGAACGGCGTCGAGACGGGTGCCGCCAATACGGACTCAACACACATCCGGGTCATCTGGAAGTCCCGATACACCGGGACAATCACATCGACCACCCGCGTTTGCTGAGCGGCGCTTTCCCCTATTTGGTCAGGTTGGGGGATGAACTGTTTCACGGATCCGCTCTGTTCCTAATTCAAGACTTCGTGGGCCGCCTCAGCGCGGTCACCCACCGATTCCAGATAGATCTCGATGCGCCGCCCCAATCCGACGAGATCGAAGGCCAGCGCGCGGGTTCGCGCCTCGCTAACGTATCCTTCGACGTCCTTCGCCAACAAGCGGTTGGTTCCGGCGGCGATCGCATTCAGGATCATCGAGTCGATATTCTCACGATAATGCGACGTGTCCTTGTAGTGCGCTATGTCGTCAAGGAAAGCCTGATCCTCGAAACCAAGAACCTCCAGATTCGGCAGTCTCCCTGCCTGCTCGGCAAGGTGCCGCACCACGGCTTCATGCGCATCGGCAGTAGCCATTCCCAACTGGTGCCATTGAGCGAATCGGATGCGCGAGTAAGGCGGGAAGAACAGGTAAAAGCGGGTCTGCGGATTTTCCTCGACGAAACGCAGCACGTAACGGTCAACATACTCGATCGCCTCGGCGACCGCCTTCGAGCGTCCCGCGGCCTCGGTTTCTGCCACCTCTCCGCGTGCGACTCTCCGCGCATCCTGAGCAATTGATGCCAGCGCTGCCTTGACCTGCCAATCATTTCGTGCCCGAAACCAGTTGTCCAATCCGCCGAAACGAATGGCCTGTTCCGGCAATTCATACCAGGCATTCGGGCGGTCCAGGCGGACCTTACGACCGACACACTCCTCACTCTCCGACCATCCGAGCAGACACTCCATGAACATGGGCGTCATGTAGGCGCGGAAGTCGTTGAACGGATTTCTGTCGTACAAGAAGTCGAAGGCCTCGCGGTGAAATACCGGATGCCCCAACCGACCAAACACACCGGCATCGAGCGAATAGATCACCTGCCTGACGCTCCAGCGCCGCAGGGCATGGCCAAGCACAAGGCTGCGCTCGAAGTAATCGCTTGCCGTAATCGACAGATTCACGAACCGTCCGCCCAGGATGCGCCCGGCCTCGTCGGCGGACATATTCTCGGCCATCGACGTGCCCAGTATCAGCGCGTCGAAATCCATATTATTGACGACACCAGCAGCCTGCAGCCGCATGCTCTCGTGCATGGTCAGGGGACGTCCCCACGGTGCATGAAAGACCATCAAAGGATCATATATATAGAAAGCCGCAAGCAAGGCACCGCAGGACGACATCACGACCGTCAGGAAAACCGCGACTGCCTCACGATGACGGGATTGCCGGCGCATTCGATCAGAACGGTCCATGCTCGGTGACACGCCGCACCCATTCGGCTTTTTCCTCATCACTCAGGTCGTCGCGCAACCAGATCACCATGACATATGGCGACGCAGTGTGACGATATCCGACGCGCAAGCAGACTTTTTCGGATTGCTTGTCTCCAACATGCGCCCAGATCGCGATCAGGCCATCATCGAGCAGTGCGAAACTGCGCCGCAGCAGCGCCTCGGCGACCCCGCCTGCAGCATGGATGACCTCGCGATCGGCGGCCGGGATGCGCCGGTACATCCGTTCGTCGATAACGAGCCCGCCGCAGAGCGAGTTGCTGTTCCATTTGTCGTGATGTACATAGCCCACGGGCAGCACGCTACCGTCAACACATCGGTAGAAGCCGACGAAATGCCGCGGGAGCTCCGGAAAGCTGGTCGTGCGGAACCGACGTCGAAACAGATCCCCGACCAGTATATCGGCCGCGTCGAGTTCCATGACCAGAAGCATCTGCTCGATCGATCTGGGCGGCCCCAGAGCGACCCGTTCGCGCTGATTCGACAAGCCGGCGTCATGCAACGCCGAGTCAAGGGGAGGCGTGCCTTGCTCCACCGGGATCGTGCGCAGACGGCGCATCAGGGCGGGCGGAATCCAATCCTTCACGCGGGCACGCTGTTCGGCAGAAAGCTGCCGGGCCAGCAGATGGATGAGGCTCATCGCTCGCCCCGTTCGATCGCATCGAAGAGCGCCGAGAACTCGTCCGGGCTCCTCCAGTGCCAACCACAAACGAAGCGCGGAATGTCCCACACGGGAGAGTCCGCGCGCACCGACGCGCCCCCCGTCCCGAAAGCTGCCTCGATCCCCAGCCGCCCGCCGTTGTCCGGAAAATACTCGTCTCTCAGATAGGCCGAAACATGGCCGTATGGATAACCGAAAATCGGCAGCGCCCGGCCGCCGGTCCGCTCGGCAATGTAGTGCTGCGCGGCAGCGATCTGCGCCTCTGCGTCGGCGAACGAATCGATCGCATGGAAAGAGCCCTTGCGATTCTCCCGCTGGCGCACCTCGGGTAGCGTTTCGTGGACGTGATCCCAGCTATGGTTCGCGATCCCTACCAACCCACGCTCAGCGCACTCGGCCCACCAATCGTCCCGCCACTGATCGCGCCCCGCACCACAGGTTCGATCCAGCACCCTGCGAGCGTCCGGCGAAGCGATCACAAACGACACCGCCATCGGCCCCTCGCCGCAAATCTCGATCCGGTCGAGTCCGGCCTCCAGCACGGCATGCATCGATGGCACAACGCGGCCCGCCGCGTCGGCCGCGTCGATGAAATCGAAATCCCGTCCGTCATCGAAACTCAGCCCGACAAGCTTCATGCCCGAAAACTCGTCCGCAGCCAATTCTCCCCTGAGCACCTTCACCAGTCGCGGCAGCGGGAGCACGCGATATCCCCGCCCCCCGAGCGCGCGAAGATCCTGCGCAAGAGCAAGATGGTCGTTGCCTTCGTAGCGATCGCCCTCCATCGTCCAACTGTGATAACAGAGCACCGGCACGGTGAATGGTGGCTGTTCGGCCACCACCGCCGATAATCCAGCCCTTTCGGGTCTCAGCCACTTCTTGAGTCGTTGAAACAGCATTCGATCAAAAGTTGAAGTAAAGAAATTCGATATCCGAAGACAGCGCGGCCTTCACGACAGTCACCGCGAACAGTACGCCGAGCGCCCCAGCCCACCACTTGTTCGTGCCATGGCAAACCCACACCCCCTGCCCCAACTGATTGGAGCTCGGCAAGAACAGCACGAACGCCAGGGCAGCAAGCGCAGCCGCGATGCTCATCGCAGACCAGTATTCGGGGTTCATCCACACACCGAACGCCATGCCGAGCCCCTGCAGTGGTGCAAGGACGGTCACCAGACTTCCGGGTAGCACCAAACCCTCAAGTCCGGCCATTCCCCTGAGCACTCTCAGCGCCGACTCGAGACTCTCCGCACGGAAGAACACCCACGCCACATTCACAAAATTGAAGGTGAGCAACCAGCCCAACCAATCCGGCATTCGCAGCCCCACACCGCTCCAAGCCCGGTGCAGGATCGCGGCCCCCCCATGCAGCGACCCCCAGATCACGAACATCCAGCTCGCACCGTGCCACAACCCGCCGAGCACGAACGTGGCGAACAGGCTCGCATAAGTCCGGTATGGGCCATTGCGACTACCGCCGAGCGGCACGTACAGGTAGTCACGCAAGAACCGGCTCAACGTCATGTGCCATCGCCGCCAAAAGTCTCGGATATCGGTGGCCTTGTAAGGCGAATCGAAATTTGCCGGCAGCGTGATGTTGAACAGCAGCGCGGCACCCAAGGCCATGTCCGTATAGCCGCTGAAGTCGAAATAGAGCTGGAAGGTATACGACAGGCTGGTCACCCAGGCCTCGAAGAAATTGAGCGTCGCATCGCCATCGAAGCCTGCATTGGCCCAGGTGGCGAATGTGTCCGCAACGACGACCTTCTTGAACAGCCCTATCGTGAACAGGAAGAGACCCAGCGAAATGTTCCGGTAACGCTTGACAAGGTTGCCAGCCGCCACGAACTGCGGCATCAACTCGCGATGATGCACGATGGGGCCGGCGATCAATTGGGGGAAAAATGTAACGAAGAGCACGTAGCTCAGCAGGTCGTACTCGAGCGCCCCCTCCCGATGACAGTCCACCAGGTACGCGATCTGCTGGAAAGTGAAGAAACTGATGGCGAGCGGCAGCACGATCTCCGGCAGGACGAGCGCCGCACCTGCTGCCACGTTGATGTTGTCAACGAGGAAATTCGCATACTTGAAGTAAGCCAGCGCCCCAAGATTCGCGGTCACGCCGAGAGCAAGCAGCGCGCCCGCGCCGGGTCTGGCGGCAATGCCCTTCGACTGCCTCACCCGGCGGCGGCCGATCTCGTTGCCGAGCACGAAGTTGAACAGCATCGACACCAGGATCAGGGGCAGATAGACCGGATTCCACCACGCGTAGAAGAACAGGCTCGACACCACCAGCCACGCCTTCCCTGCGAGCACGAAGCGGCGCCGATTCAGCCAGAAGTAAACGACGAAGCTGACGGGGAGAAACAGGAAGATGAACTCAAGGGAACTGAAAAGCATGCTGGCCGACGCCCCGTGGTCACATTACGGTCCGCCGCAGCGCCGGAACACGAGACAGCGCCAGCGAACTACAGGCAGACAACACGAACACAAGCAGGGCCTGCATCGGGACCGCATACCAAGACTTGCCTCCAGGCGTTACCGCACCGTGCCTCGCCAATACATCGATCCAGAAAGGATGAAGCACGTAGATCCCGAGCGTGACACGAGCAAGATATTCACCCCCATTGCGATGCAAGGCCGCAGCCCCTGCGGGGGCCTTCTCCACCGCACGCAACGCAAGGACAAACAGGCAAAACGTTGCCGCCATCACCAACGGACCGCGGTTCGTGTACATCAGCTTGAAGATCGGCTCGCCGATCACTGGATGAAGAAATGCCACGCCGATCGCCTCGACCACGATGCACAGGCACGGGACGAGCAGCAAAACCCATGTCGGTATGGAAGGACGATCCCGGTACAAAAGATAACCACCGATCAGATAGACGAGGTAGATCGGGAAGAGACCGAGGAAACTCGCGTGGGTCATCCCCTGTATGACTCGTGAAAGTCCTTCCACCGGCGTCAGCAATGCACACAAGCCGAGCAAGTAGTAATGCAATCGTGTGTCCGTAAGCCCGACCAAGGCGCGGATCAAGGGAATCACCAGGTACATGCCCAGCATCATGTACAGAAACCACATATGGTAATAAGGCATACCGCGCAGAAGATCGAAGGCCACCTCTTCAGCGGAGAGCGCTCCCGTCGTCCACAGACGCCACAGCAAATAGAAAGTCGTCCACAACACGACCGCCGGAAGCAGGCGAACGTAACGCGTCTTGACGAACTCGAGAGGAGCCCGATCAGACGGGCGGCCGAGCAGAATGGCCCCTGCAGCCATGATGATGATTGCATCCCCCCAGCGACTTCCGGCGTTACTGAAGTTTGCAACCCACCAGCCAACACTTGACGTGTCGACCGCAGCCGCCGGGACGGCGCTCACATGAATCACCACCACAGCAAACGCCCCGGCGATACGCATCAGGTCGAGAGCAGGCTCCCTATCACCCGATCGGGCGGCACCCGGCTGCATCATTGGTCAGACACACCCTCGTACCGCAAGGCGGCTGGCCGCCACGGCTGAAAGATCGCGCGGAATATCCACCCCGGTCGCCAGGACCTGAAAAGCGCGCTCCCGGTCGTGCCAGTCGGACAAGCGCGTCCCGACTGCGCCGAACCCCAGCGCCACCATGCAGTACTCGAACACATGAAGCGGCGACACGTCCGTCTCGGAAGCAGGCGCGGCGACGCTGGCCACGCCGGTCAGCGACTGCACGATTGCCCGATAGCACAGGTGGCCCAGCGTCACTCCGTCCGGCAGCTCCCACTCCAGATCGATGAATCGCGCCTCGGCCCCGTCGACGATCATGTTGCGCGGCACGGCGTCGAGCAGCCAGCCCGGCAGCACCGTATCCAGGCCCTCCGGGCGTCCGACTACGGCCGGGTGAAGCCCCTCGAGACAGGACAGCCATCGCGCAGCCCAGCGTGCGACCTGATCCGCCGTCCAGCCCGGCTCGTTCAGGATCGACAGCAGCGCGTGATGCCAGAGCTCCCCCGGTTGAAAACGAGTGGGCGCGAGATGCATCGCCAGTTGCTCCTTCCCAGCAGGCGGCAGCTCGTCGCGTCTGAGCCCGCCATCGGCGAGCGCCTGCGGCTCGACCCACACACCGTCCTCCCGCACGCAGAAAACGGTGCGTTTGGCATAGCGGCGGTCACGTTCAACCGCGAAATGCCAAGCCAGCACTTCGCGCTCCACCACCTCACCCGCCTCACGGGCCGCGATCGCCAGGAAGGAGTTCGCCAGATCTCCGCCCAGTCCGTTGCGGATGACAGGCCGCCACGCCGCCTCCAGCGAAAAGGACATCGAGCGCGGCGTCTGCGGATCGGCCGGCACCGACGCGGCGGCAAGCGCTCCGAGGTCGACACCGTCCTCCGCACGCACGCCGCGTTCGGAAAACACCGCCACCGGGAGCTTGTAGTCCGGAAACGGAAACAGCCATTCCTGCGTGCCAAGTCCCGCACGGCGCAAGCGGTCCGAAAGCGCCTTACGGCCAAAAGTCGTCACTCCGTCCGGTGCGTAGCGGTCCTCCACACCAAACATGGACTGATTGACGTGATCCTCACCATACCCGGCAAAGTACTTCAACCCGAGCTGGTTCTCGATGCCCACCAGCAGCCTGCCCCCGGGCGCAAGAAACCGAGCGGCGCAAGACAGCATCGCGTCGATCGGGTCGACACCCACCGGCGCCGGAAAAAATATCCGCGCGTACTCGAGTACACCGATCAGGGTAACGACATCGAACAGAGGCTGCGGCTCGACCGCCTGCAGCGTCTCTGCAACGACCGACACCGCATCGAGGTCCGCACAGCGCGCCGCCGCCACGCGCGCACGTGCCGCACTGCCCTCGACCGCAAGCACATCACACCCGATCTCGCCGAGGTAACGCGTGATCGCACCGCACCCCGCACCGATCTCCAGCACGCGCTTTCCGCGCAAGAAAGGCTCCAGCGGGCGCAACAGGTTCGCCCGCCGCGGGCTCAGGTGATAGCGACGCGGCCAGTCACCGACCTCACGCAGGAGTGCAGAGGAAAGCACCGAGCGGTCGTCCGTCCGCTCCAGGAACTCGAGCAAGTCGCGCTCGAACGCCTCACCGTCGGTATAGCCAAAGGCCGGGCCGGCATCACGACGCAGCCACGGCCCCATGCGACCGTCCCGCAGGTAACGATCGGCCGGAAGCAAGACGTCGAAGGCGCAGGCGTACGACATCAGGCCTTCTCGATCAGGTAGAACACGCAGCCGCGATCCTCCAGGCGCGGGTTGCCCGCCAACACGTCGAAGTCCTGCAGGACGACGCGCCAGCCGGTGCGAGCGATCAGCGCATCGAAAGACTGCCGCGAAAACCGATTCCCCCAGCTCAGGCCGGGCGCAGGGCGGCAGAAGTAGTCGCCCGACTCATCGGCCAGCGACACCACGTTCTGCACGATCAGGTAATGCTCGGCCATCGCATAGGACTGCCGCAGCACCGCCTCCGGATCATCCACGTGATACAGCCCCCCGACGTTGGCAACGATCGAGAAGCGCCGCGCCGGATCGATGGCCTCGATATCAGTGCGCTCGAAATCCACCGATGCCAGGCCCAGCCGATCCCGGATCCGCCGGGCCGCCGCAAGGTGGCCATCACGATCGTTGTCGAAACCGACCGCACGGTCCGCGCCGAAGCGCGCCGCGAACATCGCATAGAACCCGTCCGCGCAGAACAGCTCGGCAAAGCTGATCGGGGCGACACCGCGCGCCTTCAAGCGCGCCAGGGCGAGCAGGATGTAGGCCGTGATCACCGGCGCCTTCACCGCCTGGTTGGGCGCGTAGATGCCTTCGATCTGGCGTGTGGGCAAGCCCAGCCACGAAAAATCATGATAAGTCGGCTCAAGCTCGACCAGTGCAGCGCTCATTCATCCTCTCCGGTACTGCCGATGCGGCAACGCGCCTGCAAATCGGCGATCCCCACCGCAGCGGGCGGGGCATGAACCTCGAACTGCAAGACGTCATAGCGGCGATCGAGCCCCCGGACGTCTGCCCCATCCTCCTCGGCAAGGCCGAGCGAAAGCAGATAGCTTCCCGCCCCCAGATGCAGAGACAGCTCGAACACCACCTCCCGGAGTTCGCCGGGATCGGCCGCGGGAAACTCCCTCAGCAGGTGGCGGGTGCTATTGCCGTAAACAGTCACGCCATCGGGCGTCTTCACATAGACCCCGAAAATGGGTCGCAGGCAGGTCCGCTCAAAACGCCCGCGCAAGGCCAGCTCCACGCGCTCGCCAGTCCGGAAGCTGACACCATGCGCCCCACCGGGCCGCCGAAGCTCGGCGTCGAACAGTTCTGCTCCCCCAACGCCCCAACGATACTCCGTCTCACAATAACCAGCGCGCAACTCGAGGCGCGCAATATCCGCCGGCTGCGACGCGATCGGCTCCGTTTGCGGCAAGTCCGCTTCATCGGCCGCGCTGCCGAGCAATAGGTCGAGATACCGGTTCGCCACCAGGCGCGGCTCGCCATCGTCGATCAGGCGCCCGCCCTCCATCAGCAGGGCGCGGTCGCAATGGCGCACGACCTGTTCCACCGAATGAGTCACGAACAGGATCGTCTTGCCCCTGCTCACCAGCTCCTCGAAGCGGCGGAAGCACCTGGACTGGAACTTGACGTCCCCCACGGCCAGCGCCTCGTCGATGATCAGCACGTCCGGATCGACACAGGCTGCCACCGCGAAGGCCAACCGGACATACATCCCCGAAGAATAGGTCTTGACCGGCTGGTGAACAAAGTCGCCGATGTCCGCGAAGGCCAGAATCTCCCCGAGCCTGGCCTGCGTCTCCGCCTTGTCCAGGCCGAGAATCGCCGCATTCAGGAACACGTTCTCGATGCCACTGAATTCGGGATTGAATCCCGCCCCCAACTCCAGCAAGGCCGCCACGCGCCCGCGCACCGCCACACGGCCCGACGTGGCCGCAAGCGTACCAACCAGAATCTGCAACAGCGTCGACTTTCCCGACCCATTGCGCCCGAGAATACCTACCACCTCGCCGCGCCCAACGGTGAAGGACACCTCGTCGAGCGCCTGGAACTCGCGGTACAGCGGTCTGCCGCGACGCTTGAAAGCCTGCAGGATGCGGTCCTGAGGGCGGGCGTAGATCCGGTAGATCTTGCCGAGGTCTTGCACGTCGATCACCGGCACGGACGCATCCGCCATGTCAGAGCACATCGGCAAAGCCGCGCCTCAATCTGCCGAAACACCACGCCCCACCCACCGCGCACAGGACGCCGACCACCGCAAACGCGGCCCACGACATGGCTGAGGGCAGCGTGCCCCACAGCGCCAAGGCGCGCCAGTGCTCCAGCGCGGGTGTCAAGGGGTTGAAATACAGCAGGAGCCGCAGGCCGTCCGGGACCTGCTCCATCGGATAGAGGGCTGGGGACAGAAAGAGCAGAAGGGTTGCGAACACCCCCACCACCTGCCCGACGTCACGGAAATAGACGGTGATCGCCGAAATTGCCCACATGAGCCCGAGCCCCACGGCAAGCAGCGGCAGCAAGGCAAGAGGCGCGAGCACGATGGTGAGTGGCGGCAGTCCGAAAACCGCCATCTGAAAAAGCAGCAGAAAGACGAGATTGACCGCCAAGTGGAAGGTAGCCGCCAACCACTGGGAAATTGCAATCAGCGGCAGCGGGAACACCACCTTCTTGACGTAGTTCGCATTGCCCACGATCTGTGTCGGCGCACGCAAGATGCATTCGGCGAGGAAGGCATGCAGCATCAACCCCGACAGCAGCAATACCCCGTGGGCAAAAGGCCCGGCGTCACCCTCGACCCCGGGCCAGCGCGCGCGCAGCACCAGTGCGAACACGAAACCGTACACCAGCAACATGACCAACGGGTTTATCAATGACCAGGCCGCGCCAAACACCGATCCCTTGTAACGACCGGCAATCTCCCGTCGCGCCAGTTGCAGAGTCAGCGGCACCAACTCTCGCCAGGAACGCCAGCGCTGGTCAAGCCCTATCCGCATCGAAAATACCGGCTCAGGCAAGCATCACTCAACCGGAACCGACGAAGTAGTGGGGGGTGACTTCTGTTCGATCGCGCGCGCGTGGAGCGCCTTCACCGCATCCTGAACCTCCGGCAGGATCAGCGCCGCCTTGGCGTCAACAGCCTTGCCCCGGAAGCTGTCGACGAAGGCCGAGCGCTTCGGCGCGAGGATCTCGTCCTGCACGGCCTGGATAAGTTCGTTCCGAACCTCCTCGAACGGCTTGTAGGACGCAGGCTTGCGCTCGAGCAGTTTGATGATGTGGAAGCCGAACCGGGTGCGGACCACATCGCTCACCTCGCCCTCACCCAGCGCCCAGGCCGCGCGGTCGAAGGGGGGCACGAAACTGCCCTTGTTTGCAAGACGAGGCAATTCGCCTCCGTTCTCCGCCGTCGCGGGCTCTTGCGAAAATGATCGCGCGAGCGCTGCAAAGTCCTCTCCCGCCGCCAGGCGACCCTTAACTTGCAGGGCTTTCGCCTTTTGCTTGGCGATCTCTTCCTCGGAATCAACCTCGACGTCCGCCCGCAGCAGGATGTGCGCAATGCGTACCTGCTCGGGAGTGGCGAATTGCTGCCGCGTCGCCAAGTAGCGCTGTTTCGCCAAAGGCTCGAGGTCGGGCAGCTTTGCACGCTCACCTTCCTGAAAGTAGACTACGGCGGCTCTCACCAACTCGGAGCGCTCGCTCACAATCCGACGCGCCACAATCGCCGGATCCTTGTCCAGACCATGCTGCGCAGCAAAATCGGCCATTGCCATGTCATGTAGTCGACCGGCAATGAAATCCTTCAACTTGGCCTCATCGGAAGCGAAAACGCCAAGCATCTCACTTGGCGCTAGCTTCAATTCGGCAAGAATTTGCTGCGTAACCTCGAAGCTCACCTCCGGGGCTCTAGGGTGGATGCCTTCCGCTGCGCTAGCGGTCGTCGCCAAGCATAAAGCCGCGGCACAAAGAATATGAGACGCCTTCATTGGGTTGGGTTTACTCCTACACTTCCAAGCAAACGCGCGACCGGAGCCGCGCGTCGATTGTCAATCAGCATCGATTAAAGACTACCGGAACTCGAAAGAGCCCTCGGAAACATAAAATATACATTTAGAACCCGTGCAGTTCTCCTGCACTGCGATATTCAGATAGTACATTGACTTGGTTCGATCAATCTTGCACGCAAAAGTCGAGGTGCCAGTCGACACCGACGGCGTCATTACGGATCGCGAGGTGCATCGCGACTGTCCGTTACCCGTCATATCCCCCGGTCTGGGAGAGAGAGAAATCAAGGTGTCGACACCAATGGCCCCCCCAATCGCATTGGCTAGCTTCAATGTACCCGTACCGCCCGTGGCCGTCGTACCCGAGACAGGATAGCGGACACTGAGAATTTGACCATTTGTCAACTTAACAGGAACCAAAGCACCATCCAACTTCGCGCCGTACTCACTCACCGTGCTGCACGCGGAATCATATTCAGTGGCACCGCCGTTCACACAACCCGGCACGATGGTCACCGCACTTTTCGCACTTCCCGACTGATCAACCACAACGACTCGCGGTACGGCGCTCAACAAGGGCGACCAGCTTCCCGCACCGGGGTCTGCGCCTCCCACTCCTCCATCAGTCGAGCCTCCATCGGTCGAGCCTCCATCGGTCGAGCCTCCATCGGTCGAGCCTCCATCGGTCGAGCCTCCATCGGCAACGCCCAACGCTGGAGTGCAAGTACCTACCGAAGCAGACACGATCCCTGCCGACACTGAAAACGCGTTCAAGGCGCAGGTGTACTGATCCGCCCCCGAAGTGATCTTTATCGAACTAAGTGTCGCAGCCGAGTTTACATGCCCACTCGCCAGCGCGAACCCCAAGGCCGCAACCAACGGTGCAAGGTGCGTGCCGCCAACCAAGCGAAGAACCTTCATGATTCACTCCTTTCCGGTAACAGAAGACAGTTCAATACGTTCCCAGGAGACCAGCGCTCCCCAGGAGCGTCAACTGCGTGACTCGACAGAACTGCCTTGCCCAATCAACGCGTAACAGGTCCAAGCATAACAAACCGGTTCCGCACATCCAGGGAAAACCGCACAACAAAAGCAAGGGAGGAACGACTTTAAGCGCTAACGCGTAGCGATGCGTCGGTCACGGAAGACCCCAAGCACACATTTTCCGGTCTCACTTGTATGGCCTGCAGACCCACCACAAAGCAGAGGCGCAGCTAAGGAGCCGCATCCTCTAACGGATCAAGCGTTTACTGAAACAGGTAACGCTACAGTATAGACGAGTTGTCCCACTGGAGGAACATCAAACCGACTGCTTCATTTTTCTCACCACACCCTCAAGCTATGCCTGCTGTTAACCACACCGAGTCGCCTGGAAAGACAATGGTCTTCATGGGCAGGAACTGCATCCGCTACGTACACACTAGAATCCACGGCGTTCCGAACCAAAAAAATGCCGCCTTTCGGCGGCATTTTCTTCGACCTTACAATTTCCGTCTCAAGTCAGACAAAAACGTTAGTCCTGGATGCTGCGGCTGTAGCTATGCTCTTCTGCAACACCGTAGTTGCGGTTGTTACCCGCTTCAGCGGTGTTAAAGCGAACAACCGCGCCGAAGCCGATTACCGGCAGACCTTCCATACCGATCGTGCCGGCGGCACTATCGACAGACAGAAGACCCTCAGTAACAGGGACGGCCGGCCCCATACGCAGGTTCATCCAACCCGTCTCGGCGACCGCACTGGTGTTGATCGCGAAACGAACGTCTGAACCAAACACGTTGGAGTTGTTGAAACTAAGCACGTTAACTTCGTTGCAGAGTTCAATCCTGCCACCAGCGGGGCGCGGCGAGAAGTCGGTCGAGGAACCCGTACGCGTTGCCTCTTCACGATCGAAGTAGGTCGGTCCGATGTCGACGCACGACTTGCCATCGTGACGCGTCATTACGACGTCGCCGTTGGAGTCATATTTAGTGAAGACTTCGTCGAACGGCAACGAAGCAGTCAGCACAGGCACCAGACCGCCACCATCGGTGTAGTTGTGCTTGGTCGGGAAGGTGAGCACCCAATCGGTCTGGGTAGTACCAGCCGCCGTCGAGGTGAACTCGTTGATGACGTTGCGACGCATCAGGAGCGCCGACACCGTATCAATCGCATTGGCACCCGCAACAGAAACCAAAGCACCGGAGTCATCGACGTAGTTGGCGCCAAGAGTATCGTCGACATCGCTCAGATCCGGCTTGAGGTCGCCCGGGGGGAAGATGAGCGTGTTCGAACCTTCCGGCGTGCGGAAGTTAGCGAACACGGTCGGCTCAACACCCACAGCCTGACCGGATGCCACGTTGATCAGGGTCGAGAAGCCCTTCAGAACGTTGCCGGGAACAACGAAGTGATCAAACGCCTCTTCGGCACTCAGATTGCCCGTCAGACCGGCAAACTGCTCGTCCACGAGGCCGCAATCGCGCGGCACGCCATTGACGTGCTTGGCGTTGTACTCGATGACGTTGTCGCTCGTGCTGTTGAAGCTCCCGGTGCTGGCGGAACTGGCACCCATGGCGATGACTTCGAAGTAGCCTTCCTTGGTGCGGTCAAGACCCATGCCGCCGTTGTCGTAGGCGTACTGATCAGTACCGTCGTAGCCGAGCGAGGTAAATCCAATTTCGGTAGCACCCGGCGAAGTCGAGCTTGCGGGCAGCATCGGCGAGGTGCACGACTTGTCGAAGGTCACCAGCTTGGCGCCTTCTCCCTCTTCGGTGACCGCAGCGGTCCAGACGTCGTAGGGCGACAGGATCACGTTGAAGTCGCGCACTTCACGGCTGTTCTTCGCTTCGCGGAAGCGAATCTTCGCGATAACCGTCGTGTTGGACGTGTTGGTCAGGTGAATGTAGGAATCGAACCCGTTCTTGGCGGTGTAGTACGGGAAAACGAGAACCTGACCCAGGTTGTCGGGCGAGAGGTTCACGGCTTGAGCGGGAGCCGACAACATGACACCGCCAATCGCGGATGCCAGAGCGAAGGCGACGAGCGACTTACGCGGTTTTTGTACCATCTTCATATTACTCAAACTCCTTACAAGGTTTTGACTAAACAACTTTGACCAAACGGCCTATGGCAGGCGCAAATTACCACAACGAGCCCTCATTGCGATATGTACCACCACGCCCCATCCGAGTAAAGCCATTTCTCTGACATCACCCGGACACTCCGTATGTTTCCGGCGAGCGACACAACTGCCTCGTACTCTACCGCAACCGAAACGGAAGCCATGTGACTTTTATCATACTTGGACGAAAGGACTCTCGCACCCTTCCAGGTCACGGCATCGCCAAAACGGCCACGATACTGTTGCATGGAAAACACACTTCGATAGGCCGGGGTCTCGAACGCGTAGGCCTTCTCGAAATCGCCCGCGATCACGGCGTCCCAGCGCGCCTGCACGCGTGCAGCCAACTGGCGCTCTACCTGCTCCGTCCACCCACCCTGTTCGGGGTCGATGGACGACTCGAATAGCGGCAAGTGGCCGGCGCAACCCACGACGGCCAACAGACACAGCCCCGCCAGCGATCGGCGGCAAGCGGTGCCAAGACGAGAGACGATTGATCCCGACATACGGGCCTCCATTGCAGTTGTTTAAGTGATGAGGATGTGGTCAGCGGCTGGGCGTTACGCGACATCGATCGCCGCGGGTGGCACTTGCTCGCACCAGCCTTGCCAGGCTCGGCGAAGCCCCTTCTCGAAGCTTGTGGCAAAAGCGTCGATCTGGCGCAGCGGCGCTGCCTCGAAGCGCGCACGCAGATGCGCACGCAGTTCGGCGAGTTCCTCGACAGCGGCTGCCTTGCGGACTGCGAGGTCGACAAAGGCATCCGCGTCGCCGGCAATCCAGTCGTCCAAGCCTGCCGCGTGCAGGCGTGATGCTGCCATGCACTGGGTCATGAACGGGCCACGCAAGGTGACCGTAGGGACCCCCATGAACAGGCCGTGCGTGACGGTCGTGCCCCCATTGAAGGGAAACGTGTCGAGGTTGATGTCGATCTCGCCATGCAAGGCCAAGTACTGGGCCTCGGTACCGCGGGGACGGTATTGGATGCGATCAGCGGCCACACCGTTAGCCTCGAAGACTGCATTGAAGCGCTTGCGGACCTCGGCAAGACCGACATCGGCCACGATGAGCCGGGCAGCCGGCACGCGCTGCAGGACCCGCGACCACAACGCGATGACTTCGGGATTGATCTTGTCGGCGCGCGCGGTCGAACCGAAGGTGATGTAACCATTCGAGCGTGCAGGCAACGCGTTGACGTCAGGCGCATCCGGCATTGGGGCCTGGTTGTTGTAGGTCGGCAAGCGAATGAGCTTTTCGCTGCAATAGGCGTCCGCGCCGGGCGGCGCGAGCACCGGATCTACGATCAGGTAATCGACGACGGACAAACCCGTCGAACTCGGGTAGCCGATCCAGTGCATCTGTATCGGCGCGGGCTTTCGCATCAGGACGGCGACACGGTTATGGGCCGTGTGGCCCGCCAGATCGACCAGAATGTCGATGCCGTCGTCGCGAATACGCTGTGCCAATGCGTCGTCCGCCATGTCGTTCGCATCGACCCAGGCATCCGCCAGGCCACGAAGCATCGCGGTGGTCGCGTCCTGCTTGGACAGTGGCGAGGTGCTGTAGGCGTGAACCGACAGCTTGCGTCTGTTGATCCCCTGCCACAGCGGAAGCACGTGATCTGCGATGGGATGGCGGCGAAGGTCGCCCGAAAGGAAACCGACACGCAGCTTGCGCCGTAGCGCACGATCGTTGGCATGTGGGACACGCGACGCGACGAAGAGCGGCTCGTAGCGCTCGGCAAAAGCGCGCTTCTGGGCAAAGAGGCTTTCCGGCGTTTCGCGCGGATCCATCAGCAGCGACCAGAGCAGACTCTGTCCCGGCTGGATGCCTCCTCGCTCCAACACGGGCCCGAGCGCGCGCAGCGCATCGACCTTTTCGAGGGCGAGGTTGCAGACCTCCGCGTAAGCAAATTTCGCATCCGGGTAAGCCGGATCGATTTCCAGCGCGCGCAAAGCATGCTTGACCGCAAGCTCCGACCCCGTCCTGAACTGATGCATTGCCCGCGCCACGCCCATGTGAGCCGGCGCGCAATCGGGATCGAGGTCGATGGCGCGCAGCAGGGCGCGCACCGCGGGCTCGTAGTCGCCGAGCAGGCGGAGTGCGTTGCCCAGGTTCAAGTGGCCTTCGACGATTTTCGGATCGAGATTGAGCGCACGCGCAGCACAGTTGCGGGCGAGCACATAGTCGCCCATCTCGCCGAAATTGGCGGCCGCATTGCACCACACCGCCGGCACATTGGGATCGAGCCTGACACTGCTCTGGTAGCACTCGACCGCGGCATCGTGATGGCCGGCGCGCTGAAGCGCCACGCCAAGGTTGTCCCATATGGTGGCGTCGGTCTGATCGAGGCGCGCCGCGCGCTGCAGTTGGTCAACCGCCTCCTGCAGCCGCCCCCGCATCAGCGCTGCAACCCCAAGGAGTTGCTGCGCCTTGGCTGCTTGCGGATGACGCTGCGCAAGCAGCCGTGCTGCGCGCTCGAACGCGTCGATGTCCCCCTTTTGCAGATACCCCATGCACTCTTGCAAGCCGGGGATTACAGGCGTCTTTCTTTGGTTCATAAGTCTTCAACTCTAAAATATCACTGCTCCGGGCCGGCAGAAGAAGGCTCCACTGCTGGCAGGGTGCGATGAAACTGTGCAGAAATACGCTCCGGCAGCAGGTCCAGCGTGCGCATGCGCAGCTTGAACTCTTCACTGATCTGGCGAAGATCGGCTTCGTCCCTCAGCACCCGCGGCGTCAGCATCACCAGCAACTCGGTGCGATTCGTGACGTCGGAGGTCGTCCCGAAGAGATGACCGAGCACGGGAATGTCGTGGAGGAAGGGGATCCCCTGCTTGCCCACGTTGCTGTTGTCACGGATCAGCCCACCGAGCACGATCGTTTCGCCATCGCGGACCGCGACGCGGCTGGCAAGCTGACGCTGCAGGAAGGTGCGCTGCCCGGTTGCGATATCCACCTGGCCGACGTCGGTGACCGACTGCTCGACATCCATCGTCACCATGCCGCCGGCGTTGACCGACGGCGACACCGCGAGCATGACCCCGGTGTCCTTGTACTGGATGGACGTCGTGGTGGTGCCGCCATCGGTCACCGTCTGCGAGGAGCGTACCGGCTGCTGGTCGCCCACGTGGATCTGGGCCGTGTGGTTGTCGAGCACCATGATGCTCGGGCTCGAGATCACGTTGAGCAGGGACTTGTCTGCAAGGGCGTTCAGCACGGCCCGGACGCCACCCATCGGGTCGGTGATGGTGTAAGAGAAGCCTGGGTTCGTCACGCCGATGGTGCTGCTGTCGCCACTCGTCAACTGGCCCAGGCCCGGCGTACCGGCTGAGTTGATGCTGCCATTGAAATACCACTGCAGCCCGTAGCGCAGTTCGTCGTTGAGGGTCACTTCTAAAATGCTGGCCTCGATGAGGATCTGGGTGGGCGCGACATCAAGCTGACGGAGCGCGGCTTCGATCTTTGCGTACTCGCCGCGCGGAGCGTAGATCAACAGGGCGTTCTGGCGTTCGTCGGCAACGACACGCACGTTGCCGACCATGGCCACGGTGGAGCCCTCATCGTCGTCCGCTCCAGCGCCCGAGCCGGAGCCGAGACGTGGCATCAGGGCAGAGGACGAACTACTGCTTCCTGAGGCCAGCAGCCCGCTGCCCAAGGAGGGCGCCACGTTGCGCTGCGTTCGGCGCTGGGCGTTGGTGTCTTGCGATTCGCCACCGAATATCGACGAGAGCAGGTCAGCGAGATGCTTTGCGGTGCCGTTCTGCACCGGGTACACATAGAGCTGCGGGCCGCTGCCGCTGGCGCGGGGCTGGTCCAGCTTTGCGATCCATTCGCGCGCGGTGTCGAGGTAGTGCGCCCGCGGCGTGATGACCAGCAAGGCATTCAGACGCTCGAGCGCAACGACCCGGATGACGCCCGCAATCGGGCTGGGCAACGCCATGGCAGCGCTGGCCTGACCGCCAGACGCCGACGCGATGCTCGACGTGCCTGCCTGCCCCTGCCCCGCCGAGCGCCCTGAGACGGGCGGCGCTTGCGCACCCACCGTTGAACCCGCGCCCGCCAGCAAGGCCTTCAAACCCGCATCGACCTCCTGCACCGAGGTGTGCTTGAGCGGAAAGAGCCCGATCGACATGCCTTTGAGGATGTCGATGTCGAAGGTGTTGACGATTTCCATCCAGCCGGCGATCTGCGACTGTGTGCCGGTCATGATGAGCAGGTTACGGAAGGTGTCGACGCGAACGAAGGCCTCTTGCCCGGAGACAGGTGTCAGGATCTCGGCCATCTCGGCAGCGCCGACGTACTTGAGCGGCACGACGACCATGTTGTGACCGGGCGGCAGCTTGCCGACACTCCCGAAAGAGGGCGCAATGCCGCGCAGGCTCTCGGCCCTGCCCACGTGATACACACCGCCGGCGTCCTTGACGACCTGGAGGCCGTTGGCCTGCAGAACGGATTCGAAGACGGGGAAGACCTTGTCCGGGGACAGGGGCGTCTGGGTGTGAAGCGTGACCGTTCCGGTAACGGGCTGATCGATGGCGTAGGGCACCTTGAGGATGTCGCCTAGCACCGCGTGAACCATGTCCGCTACCGGGGCCTGCTCGAACTTGAGCGACACCGGCGCGCCCGAGGCACGAAAAGCGGGATCGGCCTTGGGCGGCGCAAACATCCTGTCGTTGCCGCGGATGAGCGTGGGCTCGTCGGCCGGGTCGGGGCTGGTCGCCTCCGCGGGCGGCGCGCTGAGGCGCTGGCGCTCACGATCGCGCTCCGCGGCAGAAGATGCCCGGATAGCGGCGGCTGCGGTATCAGGCACTCGCGGCGGCGTGGCGCACGCGGCAAGGGCCAGAGCCAATGCCGCGATAACGATTCGGGTGGGGAAAAACTTGTTCATCTCTGTCTCTTTTGATCAGGCGGCGACGACTTGGGATCGGGCGCCTGAGCCTGCTGTTCGCCGCTGGCAGCGTCGGGTTGCGGACGCGCGCTTCGCTGCCCCCCTGCGGCGGGATCGACCGGGGGCATTTCCCCCACCGACGGCGCTGCCACTTGCGGGAGATGCGCGATCTTCAGCGTCGTTCGGGCGCCGGCCTCACCTTCGAACTCCAGTACGTCGCCCTTGACCTGTGCGAGCCGCCACTGACCCATCCTCTCGCCCGGAACAACCCGCCTGACCTTGTCTTCGATGAGCAAGATTGCGCCCCACGCTCCGGCATGGCCAAAGACCCCAAGCACCTTGGCGCCCTCGAGAGGTTCCGGCGGCGCGCTGGCGGTGGGAGGCGTCACGACAACCGGGCGACGGGATGACGCGAACAAGGGGCGCTCGGCGATCTCTCCCAACTGATCGGCAGCCGGTTGATTGCGTTCCAACGTCGCAACCTCAAAAGTAGTGACATCTACCGGATGCGGGTTCGGCGGTGACCACGCGTGGTCTGCCGTCACCAGCAGCGCGACGATGCCGAGGACCAGGGCGGCGCAAACAAGCAGGAGGACTCGCGTCACCGGGACCATCATGGCACGAGGCGGACTGCGTTGAGTTGAAGCTGCGCGCGGACCTTGCCCTCGCTCCGGGCACCGCGCTGGCGCTGCGAGGTGACTGACAATGACTCCACTTGAATGGCGGGTTGCTCGCCTGCAAGCCCGACGAGGAAATCACGCAAATTGGCCATGTCTGCCTCGAGCGTGAGGCCGAGCGGCACCACCTCCAGAAACTCGGCGCTGCGGATCGGGAGAATCTGGCTGCCTACCACTTCCGTACCCGCACGCTCGGCGATCTGCCGAACACGCTGCTGAAGATCCGCACCAACACGGTCGGGCCCGAGGTCGAGGGGATAGGCATGCCGCACAAGCTCAGCCCTTGCCTGACCGAGCGCCTTCGCGATCTCCGGCCCGGCATCGCGCAGACCGAGCAGTCGAGCGTAACGGCGATCAACATCCTCAAGCGTGGTATTCGCCCAATCGTAACGGAAGAAGAACTGGTCCACGACGGGCACGAGCAGCCCGAGCAGCAGCAATGCGCTGATGAGCACACTGATCCGCGCGCGCCGCCCCGGGAAACTCACGACTTTGCTCCCTCGGGCGAGAGGAGCAGCTCGACGGTGAACGTTTCCTTGCCATCGGACGTGCGCGAAATTGCGGTTGGCGTTCGAACATCACGAAACGCATCGTGACCGCCGAGCGTTTCGACCAGATTGGCGGCATTCGCGGCAACACCCGAGAAGCGAACCTGGTCGCCGCTGACCTCGAGGCGAGTGAGATGAGCATCGTCGGGCAACAAGCTGGTGAGTCGTGCAAGCACTGTGACGACGTCGGCCCCGGCGCGCTGATGGTCTCGAATTGCCGCGAGCTGGGCCGCACTCCGCAGCAATGCTTCACGATCGGCAACCACCGACGCCACAGCCGCTTCAAGCCCGGCATGACGGGCCTGGGCATCGAACACCCTCGAGCGTTGCACGTACCAAGGAGCAGCGGCCAGCGCCAGCAATAGCACGATGAGCATACCCAGGACTGCGAGCACGTAGCCTCTGCGGCGCACCAGGGTTTGCTCGCGTACGGACTCCCGATACCCGGCCAACACCACGGGCTCGCCCTCCCCCGCCCATATCTCCACGTCGTTGACGTCGAGCTGACGGGATTCGAGGTATGCGGCTATGTGCCTGCGCGAGGCAAGTGCGATGCGAACTCGCCGCGCACCATCGTCTGCGAGCGAAGACTGGAGCCCCCATGCCAGCTCCGTCGGCGGAAAGGGGCTGTTCAGGTCGACATCGAGCGCTGCCGCCTTGATCACGTCTTCAGGCAGAAGATCGGGCAGCACAAGAACGCGGTAAAGCACGATGTCGTCCGGCAGCAGGACAGCGAGGGGAGCCCCCTTGGCGCCAGCAGGGGCAGAGTTCCCCGAAGCACCATTGCGCCATTCCGCGGTGCCGTCCGGGCGCAACAGGCGCACGGACGACTGAGGCGTCAACCACGAGAACCATTTCCATCGCAGCGCTTCCAACCATCCCGCCACAAAGGATTCCCAGGCGCGCGCCAAGTCCAGCCCGAAAAGGTTGAAGTTCCCGGCTTCAAAGGCCACGCTCAACCTCCGTGTCGATCTCGAAAGATTCGACGGGCTCGGCACTCAGCTCCGTCCAGGGCAGGTCGGGCCGGGGGCTAGAGAGATCGATCCAGCGCGCACGAACTAGCAGGGTCCGTTCCGTGCGATGGCTCGCAAGGATGCGGTATGGACCACTGGATGTTTGTGCAAGATGTTGTTGAGTCAAGCCAGTCATGTCGAAAACGGGGTCCTGCGCACGCCGTGCGCTTAGCATGCGCTCGACGACACCAGCGTTGCCGGCGGCAAGTACGCGCAGCACGGCAGGCGGTGCAAAACGCGGATCGACCCCCGGCGTAACTCCGTGGGTCGTAAAAAGGCCGCGAAGTTTATCATGGACCTCAAGGTTGACTCCGAGAACTTGAATGAGGTCCTCCACCGACTCGAACGGCCCATTCCGCGGCCGGAACCGGCTGCCGGCCGCTTCGTAGGCAAGACGCTCGGCACCGCCAGGCAGCGGATCCTCATCCAGGTCACGCCAATCGGCGATACGTTCGGCAAGCATCTGCGCCTGCGCTTCGGGCAGATCAGCGCCGAACTGCAGCGTGTCGCGAAGGAGCTCGATCGACGCGCTGTTCAGATTGACAAAGGCACTGGCAGGCAGGACCTCAACCACAAGCTCGTAATCGTCCAGACTCAACCCGACGGCGGGCGATCGATCGGCAAGCGGCGTGACCTTGAGCTGGCTGGCAGCCAGGCGGATCGCGCCATCGCCAAGCGCGGCATGCACGGCAAACTGCTTGAGAACCTGCGTTCCACGCAGGTCGGCGCGCGTGGTCGCCACAAGACCTGAGACCAGCAGGGAGAGGGCGGCCACGAGCCACATGACCACGACCAGCGCCACCCCTGACTGGCTGATGGCGTCGCCTCCGTGTCTGCAACGGTGCCTCATTCCTCCCTTACCTCCAGCTCAGGGACGAGCGCAGACCACGGCGACCCGGCGCTGCCTGTGCGGACGACTGTTCAATTTGCACGACGATCGGGGGCCAGGGTCGATCGGCCACGGTCAGTGTGATTTCGACCATCGACGGCAGCGAAGTCTGCCCCTGCCAGTCTTCGAACCACACCGTCTCTCCGGCCTCGTTCAGGCCCTGGTACTTGATCGTGATTGCGTCGACACGGTCCAGCAACACGCGACTGTCCTCCGCGAGCCAGTACGGCGCAGTCTGATCACCGTCGAAACGCGCCATGCGCAGCATCAACAGGCCACCCGCTTCCGATTGATCTGCAGATGGCAGGCGCTCCAGCTTGAGATGGGTGAGGCCACCCGCGCCATGTCGCGCGGGAAGATGCCCCAGCCACGCCACCGCGGACGCATTGCCCTCAAACCATGGCTGCCCACGCCTTTCCACCTCGTCCATCCTCGGCCGTGGGGACGATCGTGCAAGCGCGCGTTGCAGCAAGCCGCCAACGAGGCGCATGTCATCGTTCGCGAGTGTCTGCGCCTCGAGGCGCACGCTGGTCTGACCAAAACTGCGTAGGGCGCTGACAAGCCCGATCAGCAACAGGGTGAGCAGCGTCAGCGCGACCACGACCTCAACCAGCGTGAAGCCCGACGGCCGAAGCAAGGAACGTGATGGACGCAGGCTCATCGATTGTCCGTGCGCTCGGGCACAAGCGTGACCAGTTCGAAACTGCGGCGCTGGTTACGGTCATCCCATTCGATCTGCCCGACGACGCGGTGGAGCTTTACGAGAGGCGGCGGATCACCGACCTGCGGGTATGGACTGGAAGATACGCGCCAGCTCAGATCCCCGAATTGCCCTGCCTCCGATACACCCGCAGGCGGAACGGTGGGATGGAGCGCCAGCAGGGACTGGGCCAGATGGACAGCGCGGGACTGTCGCTCAGACTCGATCGCGCCACGGATGCTTCCGCCTGCGGTCTGATAGAGCGCGCCGAGCGACAGCGCCATGACGGAGAAGGCGACGAGGACTTCCAGCAAGGAGAAGCCTCGCTGCCGCGTTTTTGCACAACAAGTCATTGCGGGTTGAGCGCCGTCTGAGTAAGCCGACCAAGCAGCCAGTCGACTTCCACGCGAACGCCTCCACCCCCTGGTCGGATCAACTCCACTGAACCACCCGTCGAGCTCCCATCAGGATAAAAGCGCACCCCACCTTGCACGCCGCGGATTTCCACATCCGCGAGCACCAGGCGGATCTCCAGTTGCTCGGGGAGTGAGTGATCCAGCCGCGACTCAGTCCCGAAACGGCGCTGCTCAAGGTCGACCAGAAAGGCAACGCTGCGCCCCTTGCGCATCGCATCGAGCCTTGCCGATTTGAGGCCCGCTATGACTTCCTTGACTGTCGCCCGGTACTGCATCGTTTCGTAGGCCCGCATCACTGCGAAGGGTGCAGTCGCCAACATCAGCACCGCAATGCTGAGGGCGACCATCAACTCCAGCAGCGTAAAACCGCCCTCCGCGCCCCTGCCGCCTTGTGCGAGCCCGATCGACATCACTCCCAGTTTCCGACGTCGGCGTTCTCGCCATCGCCTCCGGGCGCGTTGTCGGCGCCGAGACTGTAAATGTCGATGTCCCCACGCTTCCCGGGAACCTCATAGTGGTACGCATTACCCCAAGGATCCTTGGGGACGCCGCCCTTCTTGAGGTAGGGACCATTCCAGCCCGGCACGCCTGTCGGCTTGGTGACCAACGTCTCGAGGCCTTCGTTCTTGCTGGGGAAGCGCCCCACGTCGAGCTTGAACAGCTCAGCAGCCTGCTCCAGATCCTTGATCTGCACGGCCGCAGTCTTTGACTTTGCACCACCGAGTTGCCCGAGGACACGGGGGCCGACCAGCCCGGCAAGCAGACCGAGAATCGCCAGGACGACAAGCAGTTCGACGAGCGTGAAGCCTGAGACGCTACGGGGGCGAGAAGTTACCGTTCTATTCATTATCTTTCCAATGACGTTGCAGAGGTTCGAGCCGCGGGCCCGACAACCTTTCAGGGGTATACCGAAAACCAGGGAGACAGGGAAAGGACTCATTGAATCAGAAAGTTTCCATCATCCTCATACGGCAAGGTCGTTGACCGAAAGAATGCCCAACAGTATGGAAACGATGATCGCTGCAATTGCCCCCCCCATCAGGAGGATCAACGCGGGCTCGAGCAGCGTCAGAGCCCGCTTGATGCCGTTCTGAACCTCCGTGTCGCTGACACGTGCGAGCTCGAGCAGCATCGACCCCAATCGACCGGTTTCCTCGCCGAGACGGACCATGTTGATCGCCAAGGGCGTGAAAAGGCCGCTCTTATCAAGGGCATCCGCCATCCGACCTCCCTGTTTGATGAGAGGCGCGACGCCGTCCAGTGCGAGTCGAAGCTGCCTGTTACCCATCGTCTCTGCAGCGATACCGAGCGCGGAGACGATGGGGACGCCATTGCCGAGCAGCGTGCCCATTGATCGAGCAAAGCGCGTGATCTCGTACTTTCGCAGAACCTCTCCCAGAATCGGCAAACGCAACGCCCACGCATCGCGACGAATTCGCCCTGCTGGAGTCGCCAACCAGGCACGGGAAAGCGCCACTACCGCAAACGCCACGAGCGCGATCAGCCACCACCAGTCTGCGACCATCTGCCCCGCACCTACGATGATGCGCGTAGGAAGGGGCAGCGCCTCACCCATGTCGTCGAACAGGGTTTCAAACTGGGGCACCACAACACCCAGCATGAGAAATACCGATATGGAGGCGACGACCACAAGAATGGCCGGATAGATGAGCGCCGAAACAACGGAATCGCGCAGACTCTTGACCCGCTCGAGATGTTCTGCAAGGCGACTCAAGACCTCAGGAAGTTGCCCCCCTGCCTCGCCCGAACGAATCATGCTCAGGTAAAAATCTCCAAACAGATCGCGGTGCGGCAGAAGCGCCTGAGACAGCGCCTTGCCTCCCTTGACCGCCTTGAACACATCATCCAGCAGTTCCGTGACTGCGGGTGAGCCGCTCATTCCCATGAGAACGCGCAGTGCCCGGTCGAGCGGTAGCCCGGCGCGCAACATCACTGCGAGCTCGGACGTGATGTTGTGGACGTCGGCATGGCCCGCCGTGCGCTTTCCACCCAGCCGAAACGCATTCCCTCGGGGGACATGTGCGTGGGGCCCTGTCTCTGCCGGCGAGTCCAGGCGATCACCGCTGCCCGCAGCGAGTTCAAGCGTCAGTGGCGTCAAACCCTTGGTACGGAGCAGCCGCATCGCGTGCTCACGGCCGTCAGCAGCCATCCGCCCTTCTACGGCACGACCATCACGCTGAGCGGCCCGGTAGACATAGTCAGCCATTACCTTGATCCTGGGTTACACGCATCACCTCATCAAGCGAGGTGACCCCCGCAGCGACTTTTCTCAGGCCGTCTTCATAGAGCGTCAACATTCCATTCTTGCGGGCCACGTTTTGCAGCGTCGTCGAATCCGCGCCACTCAAGATCGCCTGATGCGCCGCCTCATCCATGACGAAAAGTTCATGCACCGAAGTTCGACCAAGGTAACCAGTCTGTTTGCAATGTGAGCAACCCCGCGCGACGTGCACTGTGCGACTACCCGAAGGCATGAAACGTTCCAGACCTGAGCGGACCAGGATCTCCTCCGGAAGAGTCGTCTCTTCCCTGCAGTGAGGACACAGGCGCCGAATGAGTCTCTGCGACAACACGCCATTGACCGACGATGTGATCAGGTAGCGTTCAACCCCCATGTCCTCCAGCCGAATGACGGCTCCCGTCGCTGTGTTCGTGTGCAATGTCGACATGACAAGGTGGCCGGTGAGCGCCGACTGAACGGCAATCTGGGCCGTCTCCGTGTCACGCATCTCGCCCACCATGATGATGTCTGGGTCCTGACGCAGGATCGAACGGAGTGCGTTTGCAAAAGTCATTCCGATCTGCGACTGCACCTGAACCTGGTTGACGCCTTCGAGCTGATACTCGACGGGATCTTCCACCGTAACAATCTTCAGGGCCTTGGCATCCAGCTTCGCCAGCGATGCATAGAGCGTCGTTGTCTTGCCGGACCCCGTCGGGCCCGTTACCAGAAGAATGCCGTGTGGTCGTTCGATAAGGGCTCGGTAACGAGCGAGCGTGTCCGGCGAGAACCCCATGTCCTCCAGATTAAGCTGGATACTCGCCCGATCAAGCACCCGCATGACGACACTCTCGCCATGAACCGTCGGAAGTGTGGAGACGCGAAGATCGAGCTCGTGCCCCTTGACCCGGTTCTTGATGCGACCATCCTGGGGCAGACGGCGCTCCGCAATGTCGAGATGAGCCAGCAACTTGATGCGCGAAGTGACGGCGGCGGCAAGGCTGGCGTCGATCAGCTCGCCCTCCTGAATGACTCCGTCAACGCGATAGCGTATGTGCAAGCCACTCTCGAAGGGCTCGATGTGTATGTCGGACGCCCGAAGATCGATCACGCGGGAGATGATCTGATTGACCAGTCGAATCACCGGTGCCTCGGTGGCGAGATCCTTCAGGTGCTCGACGAACTCGCTGTCGTTGCCGATCGAGCCACCCCCCCCTTCTTCATCCTCAAGCTCCTCATCCAGTTCCACGTATAGCCGTTCAAGGGCGGCGGCGAGCTCCGACTCGGCACCCACCCGCGGTTCGAGCTTGAGCCCGGTGGCGAGGCGAATGGCTTTGGTCAGGAAAGAGTCCTGGGGCGTCGCCATGGCAACAGTCAGGCAACCTTCAGAGACAGCAAGCGGCAATACCAAGTGAGCTACCAGGTACTCGGACGCCAGACCTGGAACATCCACCGGCGCATCCGGAAACTCATCACCCCGCGCTACCGGGAGCCCGAGTTGCTCGGATAGCGCCGCAGTCAGGTCTGACTCCGAGACGAGCCCGAGCCTGATCAACACCCGCCCGATAAGATCCCCGATCTCACGCTGCGCCCCGAGCGCCTGGTCAAGATCGCGTTGGGTAATGCGACCATTGCGAACGAGGATCTCCCCCAGAAGGGGAATGCGCCCCCCAACCTCTGCAAGCGCCTGCTCCGAACGAGAAACCGTGCTCATCACCAACGCACCTTCAATCCCTGCCAGATAAGAGCCCGAGAGTGTACCCGCTTGTTGCGCTCCTTGCCCGTAACCGGGTGCGTCACGACAGTCTCCAGCCGTGCTTGTTGAAGAACTGGACGCCTGAACGCGCGAACATCACCACATGCTTCCAGCCCTTGCGGGCGGCGTATCCGCCGTGATGAACGATCCGAACCGAGGGCACTGAGGCGATCCGGCCCAGGGTCGCCGCGCGCAGGCTCAAGTCAAAGTCCTCGAAGTACAGGAAGAATCGCGGGTCGAATCCGCAGAGTCGCCTGAATGCGTCACCACGGAGCATCATGAAACAGCCGCTCACGATCGGCGCTGCCCAGAAAACGGCCGCAGGATCCCGCTCGCGCATCTCATAGCCCGCAAGCCGCTTGCTGAAGAGCCGTTTCAGCCAGGTTGGCGCAAAGCCGCGCAGGGCCAAGTCGAGTACCGACGGGTAGCGCTTACACAAATACTGGCGAGCGCCGTCCCCCGACCGGGCGTCGGGGCTCAACAGCACGCAATCGGGATGGCTTTCCATGAAGTCGATCGCGGCGACGAGCGCATCTTCCGCCAACTCCACATCCGGATTCAGTATGAGATGCAATGCGCCGATTCCATCCTCTCGTTCCAGACAGAGGTTATGGCCCCGTCCAAACCCAATGTTGCCATGTCCGTGGATGGTGTGTACTTGTCCCGGTATGCGCCTTGGCATCGCAGGCAGGGCCCATTGCGGCGAATTATCGACGATCCAGAGCGCGGCGCTATAACCGCGCTCCGCATGCAAGTGAAGTAGCGCCCTCTCCAGCGAGGCGAGCGTTGCCCAGAGGGTGGCTGGCGCTGAAAAGTAGGTAACGATGCAGACAGAGAGAGAGCGCACGACGTTGTCAATAGGAGAAGGCCCGTTGCCGAGCAAGCCGATCCGACGGAGCGGGAAGCTATGGCATAACGCGCTATAGTAATGGGTTTTTCGCATTTACCCCATCGCACCGAGCCGGAGCACCGCATGCCCACGCCCCTCGTGAGTGTCATCATCCCGTCATACAACCACGCGCCCTATGTCAGGCAGGCGGTAGAGAGCGCGCTGGCGCAGAGCGTGCGGGTCGAAGTGCTGGTCAGGGACGATGCCTCGACCGATGAAAGCTGGGATGTGCTGCACGGCATCGACGACCCGCGGGTTCGCCTCTGGCGTAACGACGTCAATCTGGGCGCGCATGAAACCCTGCAGCGCGCGCTTGCCGACGCGCGCGGAGACTACCTCGCCATACTCAATTCAGACGATCGATATGCCCCGGATCGGCTTGCGCACGCTGTGCGCATGATCGAGGAGGCCGGCTGCGATCTGGTTGGCAGCGACATTCGTCTGATCGATGGCGAGGGCAAGCCTGTTGACGATCATTGGTGGGTCGATGCGTTCGACCGATTGAAGGCCGTGTGGCACGAGACGGGGGATTGGGTTGCTACCTTACTGGAAGGCAACGTGTTCATGACCACGTCGAATTTCGTCCTTACGCGCAAACTTTGGCAACAGATCGGGCCCTTCGGAGCCCAGCGCTACGTTCATGATTACGACTTCCTGCTTCGAGCAGTCATGGCCGGTGCCCGCCTTGGCTGGATCGACAGCAAACAACTGGATTACCGGCTGCATGCGAGCAACACGATCTCGGAGAAACCGCTCGAGGCAAATCTCGAGACATCGTCCCTGCTCCGTGAGCATGCCGCCGGTCTTCTTTCGCTGCAGGGCGATCTCGGGTTGCGGATCAGGCATCTCAATAGCCAGTGGGCACGTGTCGAACGCTACGAGGTCGAGATATTGAGGGCGATCCAGCATCAGGCCCTGGTGCGAAAGGATGAAGAATGGAGGCGCCTGGTCGATGATCGGGATCGCTGGATTTCGGAGCGCGACCAATGGATCGCCGAGCGGGATCAGGCGATTGTCGAGCGGGACCGGTGGATTGCCGATCGCGACCAGTGGATCGCCGAGCGCGACGCCCAGCTTGCGCGAACGAGTGCCGAACTTGATGAGCTTCGCAACAATGCCCTCGGCAGCGGCATGCGCCTTTTCGCCCGCAAGTCCTCCAACCTGTTGCGGCACGTGCGAAACCAATGGCGAGTGTTGCAGGCGGATGCTGCGAGCCCGGTGCGGCGGGTCGAGAATTTCTCCGCGCTGAGACGCCTGATCGAGCATCGGGAAAAGCCCGTTGCGGCCTTGTCCTTCGACGTATTCGACACCTTGCTCGCACGTTGCGTCGAGCCGCCCGAGCGCGTGGTCCACCGTGTCGCGGCCCTGCTTGCCGAGCGTCTAGAAATGCCGGTCGAGCAGGTAGTTGCCGAGCGCAAGCGTGTGGAGCGCACGCTCAG